>CXWL01002570.1_pt1 | contig 15407 bp, 16 predicted proteins | sample 590931 | NCBI WGS metagenome assembly CXWL01 (sample SAMEA3498368, study PRJEB10139) | groundwater metagenome | biome: water well; material: biofilm material | place: Germany | collected 2015-04-27 | reverse complement strand
GCGCCGACATCGCCAGATCAAGTGCGCGCGCACACCACGGCGAAACATTCAAGCGCTAGCGCCGCCCCCTCACCCTGCCCTCTCCCCCGTCTCCGGGGGAGAGGGTTCGATCATTGTCGCGCGCAGCATAATTTTCACCGTCATTCCGGACGCGCGAAGCGCGATCCGGAACCCAGGGGCAAACGCACCGCGCTACGATCCCTTAGGTTCCGGGTTCGGCCTCCGGCCGCCCCGGAATGACGGAGCTTTGGTTGAGCAAGGCGCTCAATCGGCCGTTCATCTTTTCTTTACGGACTCCGTGAATTTTTCGGACTCCGTTCGTTCCAACCGCAGGTATTCCATGATCGGCAATCTTATCAATGGTCAGTCCGCAGAAAAAGGCACGCTCATGCTCGGCGAGGTCGAGGTCGAAGTCGGAGGCCGGCGGCGGCGAGTGCTCGCCGCCCCTGTCCGAATTGAAGGCAATCCACATTGCCTGATCGTACCCGATGTTGGCCACGCGTTCGTCCCATCTAACGCTTGGATTCGACAGACAATGTGGGACATCACGGCGCACGCCGAGTTCAACGTCGATCTTGACCGCTTCAACATTTCTTCCAAGCCTGCGGAGCATGGGGAAATCGCCAAACTCGACGGCGAATGGCTGATCGCAGCCAATCTGGAAGAGCACAGGCCCGAGCGCGCTGAATGGGTTAACATCGCGACCGCAGAACCAGTCCGCCCGCGCGTCGATCTTCTGCGCTTTAATCGTTGGCGCCTATGCCACCGCAGCTCGACGAACGAACTGATCACACTGTTTCAGCCAACCGGCCCCGCAGCGGAACCACGCATTCGCGCGCTGGGCTAGGTCATGCTCAAAGCAGACGCCCAGAGCGCAATCATTCGGGAATGGCTGCTTCTTTCGCCTCCAAAGCGGGCAACAGAGCATCAGGCCTTCCTGTTCGCAATCGAGGCAATGCAGCGCTATCACTTCAGCTGCAAGGGCGACCCTTACCAGCATATCAAAGGCTGGCTGATTCCATACGTCGGCCGCGACTGAGAATCACCGCATCGTCGGAATCACAAAGCTCTGATCGCCCACATCGCCATCCGGCCAACGCGTCGTCACGGTTTTCACCTTGGTGTAAAACCGCACCCCCTCCATCCCATGCTGGTTGGTGTCGCCAAAGGCTGAGCGCTTCCAGCCGCCGAACGTGTGGTACGCGACTGGCACCGGGATGGGCACGTTGATGCCGACCATGCCGACATTCACGCGGGCAGCAAATTCGCGCGCGGCGCGGCCGTTGCGGGTGAAGATGGCGACGCCGTTGCCGTATTGATGCGCGCTCGGCAGCGCCAGCGCTTCCTCGAAGCTCTCGGCGCGCACGATCTGCAGCACGGGCCCGAAGATTTCTTCCTGGTAGGTGCGCATTTTGGTGGTGACTTTGTCGAACAGCGTCGGGCCGACGAAGAAGCCATCCTCGTAGCCCTGCAGCTTGAAGCCGCGGCCGTCTCGTACAAGTTCCGCGCCCTCTTCCGCGCCCATGCCGATATAGCCCTCAACCTTCGCCTTGTGCGCGGCGCTCACCACCGGGCCGTATTGCGCATCCGGATCGGTGGAGATGCCGACCTTCATGCGCTCGATTTCGGGCATGAGCCGCTCACGCAAGCCGTCAGCGGTTTTCTTGCCCACAGGCACGACCACCGGCAGCGCCATGCAGCGCTCGCCCGCGCTTCCGTAGGCCGCGCCGACTAAATCCTTCACCACCTGATCCAGATCGGCATCCGGCAGCACCACGCCGTGATTTTTCGCCCCACCCATCGCCTGCACGCGTTTGCCGTTCGCGGTTCCGTGCGAGTAGATGTAGTGGGCGATGTCGGAGGAGCCGACGAAGCTGATCGCCTTGACCTCGGGATGCGCGAGGATCGCGTCCACCGCTTCCTTGTCGCCGTGCACCACATTCAGCACGCCAACAGGCGCGCCCGCTTCCATCATCAATTCCGCAAGTCGCACGGGAACGCTCGGGTCCTTCTCGCTCGGCTTCAGCACAAAGGTGTTGCCGCAAGCTATGGCCACGCCAAACATCCACATCGGGATCATGGCGGGAAAGTTGAACGGCGTGATGCCGGCGCAAACACCCAAAGGCTGACGCATCGAATAGACATCAATCCCAGGCCCCGCGCCCTCGGTGTATTCGCCCTTCAGCACATGTGGAATGCCGCAGGCAAACTCGATCACTTCCAGGCCGCGCTGAATATCGCCCTTGGAATCGGCGATCACCTTGCCGTGCTCGCTGGAGAGCAGCAGCGCCAATTCGTCCATGTGCTTTTCCACCAGAGCCTTGAACGCAAACATCACGCGCGCCCGGCGCTGGGGGTTAGTCGCCGCCCAGCCGGGGAACGCCGCGCTGGCGGCGGCGACGGCGGCATCCACCGTCTTGGCGGTGGAAAACGCAACTTCAGCCTGCACGGCGCCAGTATTGGGGTTGAACACTTGGCCCTTGCGCGGCCCGTCGCCGGGGATCGATTTGGCATTGATGAAATGTTTGATCGCGCGCATCGGCTGGCCTCCGGACAACGGAAATTCGCCGCCCTTATGGCGTCAAATGGCCGCCTCGTCCATGCCGCGCCAAACCGCTACGGTTCGCTCCATGAAACTCATCCATGCCTTGTGCCTAATTGCGTTTGCCGCCGCATGCGGGGCGCCCCAAGAGACCGCGCCGCCGCGCGCCGCAATTCTGGAAATCACGGGCGCCTGGGCGAGCCCAACGCCGGGCGGCGTCGATGTGTCAGCCGGTTATCTCACCATCGCAAACGGGACCAACGCCGACGATCGGCTTACCTCCGCATCGAGCCCGCGCGCCGCACGCGTGGAAATCCACGAAATGAGTATGGACGGCGATGTTATGCGCATGCGCACGCTCGACACACTCCCGGCGCCAGCCGGGGAAGACGTCGCGCTCGCGCCGGGTGGCATGCACCTGATGTTCTTTGGCGTGACGCAACCCTTCGTCGAGGGCGAAGAGATCGCCGTGCAGCTCACGTTCGAACACGCGGGCGCCATTGAAGTGACGCTGCCGGTTCGGCGCGACGCCGCAGGCAACTAATCGGCCAGTGGCAGTTCCGTGGTGTTCTTCAGATATTCGAGAACAATGCTGCTCTCCAAGTGAGCGATCGCGGCGCAGCGCAACAGCTTTGACTGAATGATCTGTTGGAAGTGCGGCAAGTCGCGCGCGACGATCTGCATCAAATAATCCGCCTCGCCAGTTAACGCGACACATAGAGTTGCTTCGTCCATGCGCGCGACCAAATCGCGAAATGTGCGCACGTTCGCCGCCGAATGATCGCGCAGCCGCACGCGGATAATCGCCGCACAAGAAAGGCCGGCGCGCTCAGGATCGATCAAACCCACCACTGCGCGCAGCACGCCCGCCTCCTTGAGCCGGCTTAGGCGACGAGAAACCAGACTCGCCGACAGACCCGCCAGCTCCGCCAGTTCGGCCTGCGAACTAGAAGCGTCGCGCTGCAACGCCCGCAAGAGGCGGCGATCTGATTCATTGAGGGTCGCATGTTGCATGCAAATATATTGCCATAATCGCCTAGACCGTGCAAGTTTGGCGTAAATTATGCTCGATATTTGGCTGTTTATGCACTCGGTTAGCGATATTCTTCCAGACCATGAACTCCAAGCTGAAGTCGACGACGCTCGCCGCCCCACAGACTGACTGGCCCCGCGTCGCCGCGCTGGTTCAATGCTCGCGCGCCATGGATGCGATCGAGGAACAAGTCCTCGTGCCTGCCAAGAAAATTTTCTACCAATTCTCGGCGCGCGGACACGACATGGCGCAAGTGTTGTTGGGCTTGCAGCTCACGCACCCGAAGGACGCCATCTGCGGCTATTACCGCTCACGCCCCATTTTGCTTTCGCTTGGCGTAAAGCTCGAAGACGCACTGGGCTCGGCGATGGGGCGCGCCGGCGGATATTCAGACGGGCGCGATATCGGCGTCGTATTCAATTATCCTAACTCAGAAGGCGCCTCGGCGTTGCCGATGTGCGGAGGCGTCGGTGCGCAATACACGCCGACCGCCGGTTACGCGCAAGCCATCGGATATCACACGCGCGTTCTGAACGACCGCAGCTATGCGGGGGCTATTGGCGTAGTGCTGGGCGGTGACGCCTCAGTGGCGACCAACGGGTTCTGGTCGGCGCTCACGATCGCCACAACCTTGAAGCTGCCGATGCTGTTCTATGTCGAAGACAATGGCTACGGCATCTCGACCCCAGGCTGGCTGCAGACGCCAGGATCGAACATCGCCAGCAATCTGGCAAGTTTCGCGGGGCTCCACGTGCTTGACGGCGACGGAACCGATCCCGCCCAAGCAGGCGAGCTGATTGCGCGAGCGGTAGCGCTCGTGCGCGGCGGAAACGGCCCAGCCCTGCTGCGCCTTGCGGTGCCGCGCCTGCAGGGCCATTCGTTCCAGGACACGCAAACCTACAAATCCGAGCCGGATAAAGCCGCCGAATGGGCGCGCGATCCGTTGCCGAAGTTGAAAGCCCATGTCGTGCCGACCTTCATGAGCGAGACGGACTGGACGACGGCGGAAGCCGACGTGAAGGAACGCGTCGAGCGCGCCGCGCAGATCGCCGATCAGCGCCCGGTCTCAACCCCGGAGAGCGTTTCGCGCTTTGTGTTCAGCGAAACCGATGCAAATGGGCGCGCGCTCATGCAAGACGAGGGCGGTCAGCGGGCCCTCTCGCTGCGCACGAGCGACGACCCAAAGCCGGACGGCGCGCGCATCAACATGATCACGGCGATTCGGCGCACGTTGGATTCCGAACTCACCATTAATCCCCGTGTGCTCATATTTGGCGAAGATGTTGGCCCCAAAGGCGGGGTTCATGGCGTGACCCTGGGGCTGCAGAAAAAACACGGCGCGGAGCGCGTCTTCGACACGTCGCTCTCGGAAGAAGGCATCATTGGCCGCGCGGTCGGCATGGCCATCGCCGGATTGATGCCGGTTCCGGAAATCCAGTTCCGCAAATACGCTGATCCGGCGTGTGAGCAGATCAACGATTGCGGAACCATGCGCTGGCGCACTGCGAATCGTTTTGCAGCGCCCATGGTGGTGCGCATGCCGGTTGGTTTCTTCAAATGCGGCGACCCGTGGCACTCTCAGACAAACGAAGTGCAATTCATACATGCGCCGGGCTGGCGTGTGGTTTGCCCATCCAACGCCGAGGACGCTGTCGGCCTTCTGCGCACGGCGTTACGCGGCAACGATCCGGTCATGTTCCTTGAACACCGCAATATGCTCGACGCCGCCAGCGCGCGCCGCCCCTATCCAGGCGACAATTTCGCGCTACCGTTCGGCAAGGCGCGTCTGGTGCGCGAAGGCAGCGAGGTCACCATCGTCACTTGGGGCGCCATGGTGGAGCGCTGCGAAGCGGGAGCTGACAAGGTAGGCATCGCGGTCGATATCGTCGACCTGCGTACGCTTGCGCCGTGGGATCGCGGGGCCGTACTGGCCTCGGTGCGCCGCACGCATCGCTGCCTCATCGTGCATGAAGACATCGGCACCGCTGGTTTCGGCGCGGAAATCGCAGCTGTGGTCGCTGACGAGGCGTTTCTCGACCTAGACGCGCCGATCGCGCGGCTGACCATGCCCGACATTCCAAGCCCGCATCATCCGACGCTCATGGAATGGGCGCTGCCATCAGTTGAGCGCATCGCCGCCAAAATCGAACACCTGGTGCGGTTCTGATGGCCGATAGCGTCAACATCCTGACGCCGCTGGAGCAGGAAGGCACCAAGTCCGTAGTGCGTGCGTGGCTCAAGCAAGTCGGTGACGCTGTGCGACGTGATGAACCGCTTGTAGAGCTGGAAACCGACAAGGTCGCCGTCGAAGTGCCCTCCCCCGCCGACGGCGTGCTCGCTGAAATCACGTTGAACGAAGGCGATGAAGCGCCGCCCGGTGCGGTGCTTGGGGTGCTGCGGATTGGCGCCGAAAGCACCTCCGTCATCCCGGAAGGCGCGCAGCGCCTATCCGGGACCCAGGAGCAACCGGCCAAACGTCGGCCCCTGGGTTCCGGGTTCTCGGCTGGCGCCGAGCCCCGGAATGACGGAGGTATTACTGCGCGCGAACAACGGCTCTCACCTTTGGTGAAGCGCCTGCTGTCCGAGCGCAAGCTCTCACCTGACGCCATCACCGGCACAGGCCGCGATGGACGCATCACGCACAAGAACGTGGAGGCGCACCTCGCACTTGGACCGCCGTCGCCCTCGCCGGCGTCGTTGCGGCAAGCGCAGGAAAGACCCGGTGGGGATTCCAGCGGTCCAAGAAGGATTCCTCACGATCCGATGCGCAAATCAATCGCGGCGCACATGGTGCGCTCGGTCGCGACTGCGCCGCATGTCACCGCCGTGTTCGAGGCGGATTTCAGCGCCGTGGCCGCTCACCGCGCCACCCACAAGGCGTCCTACGAAAAGGCGCATGCGCCGCTCACTTACTCCACCTACATCGTGCGCGCGGCGACCGAAGCAATGAAGGTTGCGCCTCGTGTCAATTCTCGCTGGCATGACGACGCGCTCGAAATGTTTGACGACGTCAACATCGGCGTCGGCGTTGCGCTCGGCGACAAGGGCCTGATCGTCCCGGTTGTTGAACGCGCGCAAACACTGTCACTGCGGGAGGTCGCCGCGACATTAGGCGCGTTGACCGAAAAAGCGCGGAGCAACCGGCTGAAGCCCATAGACGTGCAGGGCGGCACCTTCACGATTTCCAACCATGGCGTATCAGGCTCGTTGATCGCAACGCCGATTATCATCAACCAGCCGCAAGCGGCCATTCTGGGCGTCGGCAAACTCGAAAAGCGAGTGGTGGTTCGTCAAATTGACGGCGCCGACGCTATGGTGATCAAGCCGATGGCCTATGTATCGCTGACCATCGATCACCGCGTGCTCGATGGACATCAAACAAACGCTTGGCTGACGCGCTTCGTTGAAGCGCTTGAAACTTGGCCACTGGAGGACGGGCCGTGATTGCAGACCTTGAAGTTCGCCCGCCTGATCCGCTGCTTAGATTGATCTCCGCGTTTCGAAAGGACCCGCGCACCGATAAAATCGATCTCGGCGTGGGCGTTTATCGCGACGAATACGGCGTCACCCCAGTTATGGCGGCAGTGAAGCAAGCCGAGCAAATCCTGGTCGCAAGCCAAACGACGAAAACCTATGTTGGCCAACAGGGCGACGTTGATTTTCTGCGCCTGCTTGGCGAGCTTGCGTTCGGCGAAATCGCCCATGAATTTGTTTCAATTCAAGCCGTTGGCGGCACGGGCGCCTTGCGGCTCGGCTGCGACCTCCTCCGCGCCGCTGGCGCCAAGCACGTATTGCTGCCAACACCTTCATGGGCCAACCATCCCGCGATCATTGCCGCAGCTCGCCTTGAGCGCGTTGACGTTCCGTTCTTTGATGTTGCGGAACAGCGCATCGACCTTAAGCGTCTGTTTGCGGGCTTCGCACGGGCGGAGCGCGGGGACGCGATTATCCTCCAGGGATGCTGCCACAATCCACTTGGCGCCGACTTCTCACTGCAACAATGGCAGCGCCTCGCGGGAGCCGTCGAAAAGCACGGGCTCATTCCGTTCATTGACCTCGCCTACATCGGATTCGGCGATGGCATTGAGCAAGATGTCGCTGGCGTGCGTGCATTTCTGGCTTTGGTTCCCGAAGCCATCGTCGCGGTGTCCGGCGCGAAATCCTTTGGAGTCTACCGCGAACGCGTTGGCGCGCTCTACGTAAAGACTTCCGCCCAAGCACATCTGGCGACAGCGACAAACCTTGCCGCCATTGCGCGGGCAAATTACTCGATGCCGCCCGATCATGGCGCGGCGTGTGTGCGTGAGGTTTTAGCCAACACGGAATTGCGTGCTTCCTGGCGCGCGGAACTCGACGGCATCCGGGCGCACATCAAGAGAACAAGAGCGGCGTTGGCCTCCGCGCGCATCAATTCGATACCAATGCATTTGATTGCGGATCAGAAAGGCATGTTCTCGACGCTGCCGCTCGGTCCCTCACAGATCGAGGCCATGCGCGCCGAGCACGGAATTTACATGACGGACCTCGCCCGCATCAACGTAGCCGGATTGCGGGAGCGGGATATCGATCGTTTCGTTGATGCGCTGACAATTGCCACGCGGGACTAAACCGCATTCATTGTGAGCAGGTCATAGGCGGCGACGGTTTCACCTTCGCGGTTGCTGACCAAAACATCCCAGCGCACTTCGCCCTGATCAGGTTTCCGCAAAGTCTTTTCTTTCACCGTCAGTGCGACAGAGATCGCCTCTCCAGGCTTTACCGGTTTCACAAAGCGCAGATTGTCGAGACCGTAATTGGCCAGCACCGGGCCGGGATCGGGGTCGACGAACAGGCCCGCCGCGAACGCCAAGATCAGATAACCGTGCGCGACGCGCCCGCCAAACAACGGGTTGGCTGCTGCGGCCTCTTCGTTCATGTGCGCATAGAACGTGTCGCCGGTGAAATGCGCGAAATGCTCGATGTCAGCCAAACTGATTTCGCGCGCGCCAGTCTTAAGTTGATAACCGATGGGTAACGCATGAAACTTTCGGCGGAACGGGTGCTCACTCGCGAGTGTCGTCGGCGCGCCCGAGACCCAGCGTCTCGTGATCGCGGCTAGCACGCCAGGACTGCCCTGGAGCGCCGTGCGCTGCATATAGTGCTTTACGCCGCGGGTGCCGCCCATCTCTTCGCCGCCGCCCGCGCGCCCGGGACCGCCATGAATCATGTGCGGCATCGGCGAGCCGTGACCCGTGCTCTCCTTGGCGCTGTGGCGATCAATGAAAGCAATGCGGCCGTGGAAGGCGGCGCAACCCTGAACGATCTCTGACGCGAACACATCATCATGTGTGAAGACGCTCATCACCAGCGAACCTTTGCCACGATTGGCGAGCGCGATAGCATCACCGGCATCTGAATCAACAGTTGAATAGGGCATCAGCACGGAGACCGGCCCGAAAGCTTCGACATCGTGGGCGGCGCGCGCTTCCCACGGCTTGTCGCAACGCAGCAGTACCGGCGCCATGAACGCACCGTTGGGGTTCACGGGCTTCGCACTCGGGTCGCCGAACACGATTTCACCATCTCGGGCAAGTTCAGCAATCTTGGCGCGAACCTCCTCACGCTGGGCAACGCTCACCAACGCGCCCATACGGGTGCTTTCCTCGCGCGGATCGCCTGGGGCGATCGTCGCCAGCCGCTTAATGAGCGCATCCTGCACCGCGCCAAGCAGGCGCGCCGGCACGAAAGCGCGGCGAATGGCGGTGCATTTCTGCCCAGCCTTCACGGTCATTTCCTTGACCACTTCCTTGATAAACAGTGCGAACTCGGGACTTTCCGGCGTGGCGTCGTGGCCGAGGATCGAAGCGTTGAGCGAGTCCTGTTCGGCCACGAAGCGCACGCTTTCGCGCATGACGAGGGCATGGCTTTTGAGCTTTGCCGCCGTGCTGGCGGAGCCCGTGAAAGACACAACATCTTGCGTCGACAAGTGCTCGAACAAATCGCCAAGCGAACCAGCCACCAATTGCAGCGCCCCCGCTGGCAGCACGTTCGCGTCGATCATGATGCGCACAGCGGCTTCGGTGAGGTATGCGGTCGCGCTTGCGGGCTTCACGATAGCTGGAACGCCGGCGAGAAACGTCGGCGCAAGCTTCTCCAGCATGCCCCAAACGGGAAAATTGAAAGCGTTTATATGCACCGCTACGCCCTGCAGCGAAGTGTAGACGTGCAGACCCTGGAACGTGCCGCCGCGCGAAAGCGCTTCGACAGCGCCGTCGATGAGTAGTGTTTCGTTCGGCAGCTCACGCCGCCCCTTGGATTGATAGACCGCGAACGTCCCGATGCCGCCATCGATGTCGATCCACGCATCGGCCTTGGTGGCGCCGGTATTGTAGGAGAGTTCGTACAATTCCTCCTTGCGCGCTGTGAGCGTATCGGCCAGCGCTTTCAGCATGCGCGCGCGATCATGGAAGGTAAGCGCCCGCAGCGCAGGTCCGCCCCTCTCACGCGCGAATCGGGCCATGGCGGCGAAGTCGAGCCCTTGCGAAGACGTGAGCGCGACAACCTCGCCGGTGACAGCGGAACGCAACTCCGCGAACCCGCCAGCGCCCGCGACCCAATGGCCTTCGGCGTAGTTCCGCAAGGTCGTAGGCTTCATCATCAGCGTCCCGAAAATTTCGCCGCGCGTTTTTCCATGAAGGCGGCCACGCCTTCCTTGTAGTCTGCGGTGCGGCCAAGCATGCGCTGCGCCTCGCACTCGTGATCAAGGTGGTCGTGCAGCGCGCGCGCCCCGCTTTCACGAATGAGTTTTTTTGTCATCGCCAATCCCTTGGTCGGAGCGGAAGTGAATTTTGCCGCCAGCGCATTAACCTCAGTCGCGAACTGGTCATCGTCGACGCACTTCCAAATCAGCCCCCACGCCTCCGCGCGCTCCGCAGAAAGTGGCTCGCCGGTCAGCGCCAAGCCCAGGGCCCGCGCTTGCCCCGCCAGCCGCGGCAATACCCAAGTGCCGCCGCTGTCGGGGACAAGCCCAATATTGGCGAAGGACTGGATGAATTTCGCACTCCGCGTCGCAACGACGATGTCGCACGCAAACGCGATATTGGCGCCGGCGCCGGCGGCGACGCCGTTGACCGCGCAGATCACCGGCACCGGCAGCGTCGTGAGCCGCCTGATGAGCGGGTTGTACCGTTTTTCGAGCGACTCCCCCAGGTCGATGCCGTCGCTCCCCGGCGAAACGGCCCGATCGGACAAATCCTGTCCAGCGCAGAAGCCACGCCCAGCGCCGGTCAGCACCAGGACACGCGCATCGCTCTTGGACACCGCTTCGAGAGCACGCGACACTTCGTCGTGCATGCTCATTGTAAAGCTATTGAGCCGTTCGGGGCGATTGAGGGTAAGTCGCGCCGCACCGCCATCGATATTGAGGAGAATGGTCTCGAAATCCATTGACACGCTCCCAGTGAGGCGGTTCGCACCTCGCTGTGGCCTATGATAGAACCCGGTATCGGTCAAATCAGCCGGAGACCCCATGGACGAAGCGGATGCTTTGGCGCGCCGGGTGGCGGAGGCAATGCTGGTGCGAGAGGGCGCAGGGCCCTCCTGGGGCGTGAGCATTGAGGAAGCGCGCGAGGGTTATGCACGCGTGTCGATGTTGGTCCGAGCCGATTTCCTCAATGGTCACAACATCGCTCATGGCGGCATGATTTTCTCGCTCGCCGACAGCGCCTTCGCCTATGCCTGCAATTCGCGCAACGAGACCACAGTGGCGCAGCAGGCGAGCATTGTGTTCCTGGCTCCCGCTCAAGCCGGCGAGACCTTGATCGCTGAAGCGCGCGAGGCCTCGCGCGTGGGCCGCTCGGGCGCTTATCAGGTAAGCGTGAAAACCGCCGACGGACGCGCCGTAGCGGAATTCAGTGGGCTTTCGAGGACGATTGGCGGGACCGTTCTGGCCGTGGCGGATTAATTGACCATCGGTCGGGTTATTGTAAAAGCGAGCTTGGAGCATGCGCCGATGTACACTACCGATCTGAGCGGCAAGGATAAGAAGAAACCCGAGCCCCTGACGGTCGAAGATCCCGTTCGCGCCGCCGCATTCGAAGCGCGCGTCGCCAATGATGAATTCATCGAGCCGAAGGATTGGATGCCGGAGGCCTACCGCAAGACCCTGGTGCGGCAGATTTCCCAGCACGCGCACTCGGAAATCGTCGGCATGCTGCCGGAGGGCAATTGGATTACGCGCGCACCCAACCTGCGCCGCAAGGCGATCCTGCTCGCCAAGGTGCAGGACGAAGGCGGACACGGACTTTATCTTTATGCGGCGGCGGAAACATTGGGCACGTCGCGCGATCAGATGATTGAAGCGCTGCACTCGGGCAAAGCCAAGTATTCCACCATCTTCAACTACCCGACGCTCACCTGGGCCGATATCGGCGCCATTGGCTGGCTGGTTGACGGCGCGGCGATCATGAACCAGGTGCCGCTACAACGCACCTCTTACGGCCCCTATGCGCGCGCCATGGTGCGCGTGTGCAAGGAAGAGAGCTTCCATCAGCGCCAGGGCTACGAAATCACGATGGCGATGGCCGGCGGCTCGCCCGAGCAAAAGCGCATGGCGCAGGATGCGCTCGACCGCTGGTGGTGGCCGTCGCTGATGATGTTTGGACCCCCAGACGACAAATCGCCCAATACCGAGCAAAGCATACGCTGGCGTATCAAGCGCGAAACCAACGATGAGCTGCGGCAGAAATTCATCGATGTCACGGTTCCGCAAGCCGAAGCTATTGGTCTCAAGGTTCCCGATCCGGCGCTCAGCTGGAACGGAGCGTGCGGGCATTATGATTCCGGCGCTCTCGATTGGGAAGAATTCTACGCCGTGGTGCGCGGCGAAGGCGCAACCGCCAAGGAACGCATGACCGCGCGCGTGAAAGCGTGGGAAGAAGGCGCTTGGGTGCGCGAAGCGGCGACCGCGCATGCCGCCAAGCGCAATGCGGCCAAACTGGCGGCGGAGTGATAGCATGAGCGACGCGAAGGCCGAAGACGCGAAGGATTGGCCGCTTTGGGAAGTGTTCGTGCGCGGCAAGGGCGGGCTCTCGCACCGCCATGCCGGCAGCGTCCACGCCGCCGACGCCGCCATGGCGATCGAGCACGCGCGTGACGCCTATACAAGGCGCATGGAAGGCGTGAGCCTGTGGGTGGTTGAATCCGCAACGATCACCGCCTCCGATCCGGGCGACGCTGCGGCGCTGTTCGAGCCGGCGGAGGACAAAATTTACCGCCACCCGACCTTCTACAAAACCCCCGATGGCATCACCCACATCTGATGGCCACGCTCTCTCCCCTCGCCGCCTACGCGCTGCGTCTCGGCGACGACAGCCTCATCCTCGGGCAACGCCTCGGCGAATGGTGCGGCCACGCGCCGGCGCTGGAGGTTGATCTGTCGCTCGCGAACGTCGCCCTCGATTTGGTGGGGCAAGCCACACACTTTCTTGGCGTGGCGGGGCAAGCAGAGAACAAGGGCCGCGACGCCGACGCCCTTGCCTTCCACCGTGACGTGCTCGATTTCACCAATTGCCTGCTGGTGGAGCAGCCCAACGGTGATTTCGCGCAGACCATTGCCCGGCAGTTCTTGTTTTCGCACTTCCAGGAATTGCAGTTCGAGGCGCTTGCGCATTCATCAGATGCGCGCATCGCCGCCATCGCCTCGAAAGCGGTGAAGGAAGTCACCTATCACGCGAGGCTCGCATCCGATTGGGTTGTGCGCCTCGGCGACGGTACCGACGAAAGCAAGGCGCGCATGGCGGCGGGGCTCGATTGGATGTGGCGCTTCGTCGATGAGCTGTTCGCGATGGACACGGTCGACGACGCGTTGCTCAAACAGGGCATCGCCATCGACAAAGCCGCGCTGCGGCCAGCGTGGGATGCGCGCGTGGATGCCGCGCTTGCGGACGCCGCGCTCGAACGCCCCAGCGCGCGACGCCCAGTCCTCGGTGGACGCAATGGCCATCACAGCGAACATCTGGGCCATTTGCTATGCGAGATGCAATTCCTGCAGCGCGCCTATCCGGGCGCGGTGTGGTGACAGATGACCTCCGTCATTCCGGACGCGCGGAGCGCGATCCGGAACCCAGGGGCGACCGGCGCAGTGTTGACCCCTGGGTTCCGGGTTCTCGCTTCGCGAGCCCCGGAATGACGGAAGAAAAAGCTCAACAGCTCAGAACCATCCTCGCAGGCGTCCCCGACCCCGAAATCCCCGCCCTCTCCGTACTCGATCTCGGCATTGTGCGCGAGCTCGGCGAGCGTGCGATAACGATCACGCCCACTTACACCGGCTGCCCCGCCACGCTCGCCATCGAACAGAGCATTCGCCGCGCGCTCGACGAAGCGGGCTTCGCGCATGTCGCCATCGCCACCACGTTGTCGCCGCCCTGGTCCAGCGATTGGATCAGCGACGAAGGCCGCGAGAAACTGCGCGCCTACGGCATCGCCCCGCCGCCCAAGGGCGCCGGCGCATCCGCGCTAAGGAACGACGCACCCGCGGAATGCCCACGCTGCGGTTCGCACAACACCGAAGAACTTAGCCGCTTCGGCTCCACGCCCTGCAAAGCGCTGTGGCGCTGCAACGCGTGCGCCGAACCTTTCGACAGATTCAAGTGTCATTGATGAGCATCGACTTTCACACCCTGCGGATCGCCGAAGTGAGGCGCGAAACACCTGACGCGGTGTCCATTCGCTTCGACCTCCCGGAGGCGCTCAAGCCCGTGTTCGCATTCAAGGCGGGCCAGCATCTAACGCTGAAGCGCGAATTTAACGGCGAGGACTTGCGGCGCAATTATTCCCTGTGCGCGGCGCCCTCTGAGGGCGTTCTCAAGATCGCCATAAAGCGCATCGGCACGGGCGTATTTTCGCGCTGGATTGATGAAGAAGCCAAAGCCGGCGACACGCTGGATGTGATGGCGCCGCATGGCAGCTTTACCTGGCCGTTCGACGCTTCCGCGCGGCGCCATTACGCCGCGTTTGCTGGCGGCTCCGGCATCACGCCCATCCTCTCCCTGATCAAAACCGGCCTCGAAACCGAACCTCGCGCGCGCTTTACGCTGTGCTACGGCAACCGCACCTCCGCCGGGATCATGTTCCTGGAAGAACTCGCGGGCCTGAAGGATCGCTACGTAGATCGCCTCTCCGTGTTTCACTTTCTCGAGGACGAGGAAGAAGAGATCTCGATTTTCAATGGCAGGCTTGATCCGGAGAAATGCAAGGACATCCTCTCCACCCTGATCGCACCGGCGAGCATCGACGCGTTCTTCATCTGCGGCCCCGGCCCGATGATGGACGCGATCGAGGAGGCTCTGCACGCGCGTGATGTGCCCAAGAGCCGCATCATGATCGAGCGTTTCACCGCCGGGCCGCTTTCTGCGGCGCAAGCGGCGGCGGCGCGGACGCTGGAAGAAAAGGCGGCGGGACTGAAGATGAGCGTGACGCTGAACGGGCGCCGCGTGACAGTGACGTTCGATCCGGAAAAGCACTCCATCCTCGACAACGTCCGCGCCGCCGGCCTGCCCGCTCCATTTGCCTGCAAGGGCGGCGTCTGCGCCACCTGCCGCGCAAAGGTGACGGCTGGGAAGGTCGAGATGAAAGTGAATTACGGGCTGTCGGAAGCGGAATTGGCGGAAGGCTACGTGCTCACCTGTCAAGCCACCCCGGTCGGCGAAGGCGTGGCGCTGACCTATGATTCATGAATGATATGGGCAACCGCCCGTCCACGACCGGGCATTGGTGGTGGCGGGTGGGATCGAACCACCTACCTTGGGGTTATGAATCCCGAACATGGGGATAACCACGGCTTGTCACGGTGTG
>CXWL01119282.1_pt1 | contig 15409 bp, 12 predicted proteins | sample 590931 | NCBI WGS metagenome assembly CXWL01 (sample SAMEA3498368, study PRJEB10139) | groundwater metagenome | biome: water well; material: biofilm material | place: Germany | collected 2015-04-27 | reverse complement strand
CAGATCCGTGTTCTCGTGCAGCGCCTTGGCCGCCGACTGGGCGTAGGTGCCGCCCGAGCCGATTGCGCCGATGCCGTCTTCCGGCTCGAGCACATCGCCGTTGCCGGTGATGACCAGCGTCGATTCGTGGTCGGCTACCAGCAGCATCGCTTCCAGACGGCGCAGCACGCGGTCGGTGCGCCAGTCCTTGGCCAGTTCGACCGAGGCGCGCAGCAGGTTGCCCTGGTGCTTTTCCAGCTTGCCTTCGAAGCGGTCGAGCAGGGTGAAGGCGTCGGCGGTGCCGCCGGCGAAGCCGCACAGGACTTTGCCCTGATACAGCTTGCGCACCTTGCGCGCCGTGCCCTTCATGACAATGTTGCCGAGCGTGACCTGGCCATCGCCGCCCAGCGCGACCTGGGAGCCGCGCCGTACGCACAGGATGGTGGTGCCGTGAAATTGTTCCATATCTGCCTCTTAGTTATCTCCCCCAAAGAATGGGGGCTGTAACGCAAATTGCAAGATGGCACGGGGTCTGACCCCGGTTGTTCTGTCAGGGGCAACCCCAACAGGTTTTCACTGATTAACTAATATTTGTGGGGGAACATGCGGGCCACTTCCGAGAAGCTCAGAAGTTTGAACAAGGCGGCGACCAAATGGTTCATGTCGCGGAACTCGATTTTTTTCTCGGCCGCGATCGGGCGCAGGCGGTTCAGCATGGCGCTGGCGGCGCCGTAGTCAACCCGCGCCAGGCGCGAGCAGTCGATCAGCAGCGTGGGCGCCTGTTCGGCGTAGGCGTCAATCGCGTCAAACAGGGCATTGGCGCCGCTGTTGATGACGTTGGGCAGCATGAAGCATTCGGTACGGGTGGGCGCCGTGATGGTGCTGGTGGTGGCCACGTTCTTCGGCGTTTCAAACGACGGCGGCGAGACTTCGAAGGTGACGCAATAATCCATCGCCGTTTCCTCGAAATCCTTTTCGCGGTTCAGCAGTTGCAGCAGGGCCAGCAGCAGCAGCCATGGCGCTTCGCTGGCGTCGCGGTCGCCGATCTTGATGGTCGAGCGCACCAGGTCGGACAATTCGGTGGCGCCGGCAACAATCAGCTCGCGCTCGCGCTTGCGCAGCGTGGCCAGCGTGTCGAGCATCAGCTGGCAGCCTTCGGGCGTGACGTCGTTGATGCGGCCAAATTCGAGGCGCAGCATATTGTTCTCGTCGGCCAGCGCCAGCAGGCGCGTCAGGCGCGGCGCCACTTGCCCGTCCAGCACGCCGGCAAACACTTCGGTCGGCGTGACGCCGGCAAAGGTGGTGTCTTCCAGGCCAGCCGCGTTGGGCGGGGCCCAGGTCGGGGGCGAGGTTTCGAACTGGCTGGCGTAATCGATCGCCACGTTGTCGAACTCATCCTGGCGGCCCATCACCTGATACAGGTCGAACAGCATCCACCACACGGTGCGGTCGGTGCGGCCCACGTCGCGCAGGCTTTCCTGCAGCATCTGCTCGGCCACGGCCATCTGGTCGTTGGCGAACATGATCGCGATTTCTTCGATGATGGGGGCGGTCTGGGCAAAGACGGGCGCGTCCAGCAGGCTATTGTCCGACAGCAGTTCGGTGGTGGCCAGCTCGAGCATGGGCAAGGTGTCGCCATCATCGTCCGGACGGGCGCCGCGCGCGCGCCGCGGGCCGCTGCCCCAGGCTGGCTCGGGCGTGTTGAAAATGTCGTCGGCCATGGCCGATTCGATGGCGTCGATCTTGGCTGCAGTGGCGCGCGCGATCTCGCGCTGGCGTGCGCGTTCGGCGTCGCCATCGATGATCAGGCGCGACGGTTCGCCGCGCAGGCGCGATTCGGGCGGTGTCTCGACACCGTCCGGCTTCGTATTTTTTCCCTTGAAGATGGAGAAAATTCCCACGTCATTCCCTGTTTCAATCGATACTGCCGGCCTTTACCCTAGCACGGTAGCACGCCGGACGCGCGTAGTCACGCGGTCACGACATTAAGCCCATAGCGCTAGTGTAGCCGAAGGGCAAGCTTTGCGTTCGCACGAATGCGGCTGTGCAAACTAAAAAAGCATGCGGCGTGAGCGGCATGCTTTTGCTGGACTGAAAACGCGCGCGTTTCAATCGCCGTACAGTTTTTGTTTCAGTTCACGGCGTTGCTGGGCTTCCAGCGACAGCGTGGCGGTCGGACGTGCGATCAGGCGCGGGATGCCGATTGGCTCGCCCGTTTCTTCGCACCAGCCGTAGTCGCCGGCGTCGATGGCGGCGATCGATTGCTGCACCTTCTTGAGCAGCTTGCGCTCGCGGTCGCGGGTGCGCAGTTCGAGCGCGTGTTCTTCTTCGATCGTGGCGCGGTCGGCCGGATCCGGTACCAGCACGGTTTCGCGCAGGTGCTCGGTGGTTTCGCCGGCGTTTTTCAGCAAGTCTTTTTCAAGCTGCTGCAGGCGCGCCTTGAAGAAAGCCAGCTGGGCCGCGTTCATGTAGTCCTTCTCGTTCATGGCCCGAATTTCATCTTCGGAAATGAGACGGCCTTCTGTGTTCACGGCGGGGGTGGATTTCGTTGTTTTGGTCATGACTTCACTTACCTTCGATACGACAGAGGTTTCCATTTTATCAGCTAACTCGGCTGTGACACCTCCGACTGCTTCGGTGCGCGCGCCTGTTTTGCCTGCCTTGACGGCTTGCTGTGCCACCGTCTTTTTGCTGCCTGCCCTGGCCGTTGCTGGCGCCGGTACTGCTTTCGCTGCTGCTGCTTTTTTCGCTGCCGGCGCTGCCTTGGCGGGCGGCTTGGCGGCTGGCTTGACGACTTTTTCGGCCGCCTTTTTCGGCGCCGCCTTGGCTGGCGCTGCGGCCTTGGCTGCCGGTTTGGCTGCCGTCTTGGCCGGGCGCGCAGCCGGCGTGGCGGCCGGCTTGGCTTTCGCGGGCGGCGCCTTGGCCGGCGGCGTCAGCACGCTGGCGATTTTTTTTGCCAGCGCGGAGGCCACGGCCTTGACCACGCCGTCCTTGCGCGCACTGCTGGCCGCCATGCTTTTGGCGGCTGGTTTCTTAGCGGATTTCGCTACGGTTTCCTTCATATTGCCATCCCGATGTCTTCCCCTCGCCGCTATGGCGTGTTGGCAATTCAGTCGTCAAACAACGTGCATCACAAAACCGGGATAGTTTATACCAAACATTGCTCCAAACCTTGGATAAAGACGTCTTTCGGTAAATTTTTGCCAATAAACACCATTTTGCTGCCGCGTTCTTCGTTTTCACCCCACTTTGCGCCGATGTCGGTGCCCATAATCTGGTGCACGCCCTGGAAAACCACCTTGCGGTCGGCGCCGTCCATCAGCAGCACGCCCTTGTAGCGCAGCATGCGCGGGCCGAACACATTGACCAGGCCGCCGAGGAATTCGTCCAGCTTGGCGGTGTCGAACGGGCGCGCGCTCTTGAACACGAAGGCGGCAATGTCGTCGCTGTGATGGGCAGTGTGGTGGTCGATGTGCTCGTGGTGGTGATGCTCGTGCTGGCATGCTTCGCTGTGCACGTGATCGTGGTCGTGCTCCGCGTCCGCTTGCAGGAAGGCCGGGTCCAGTTCCAGCTTGTCGTTCAGGTTGAAGCCCTTGATGTCGAGCAGCTGCGCCAGCGGGGCGCGCCCGAAGTCGAGCTGGCTGATTGGCGCGCGCGGGTTGATGCGCGTCAGGCGCGCCTTCAGCGTGGCCAGCTGGGCATCGTCAACCAGGTCGCTCTTGGAGATCAGCAGGCTGTCGGCAAAGCCCACCTGGCGCTGGGCTTCCTCGTGCTGGTCAAGCTGGTCCATGGCGTGGCGCGCATCAACCACGGTCAGCACGGCGTCGAGCATGTAGTGGGCGCCCACTTCCTCGTCCACGAAGAAGGTTTGCGCCACCGGACCGGGATTGGCCAGGCCGGTCGTTTCAATGATGATGCGGTCAAACGCCAGTTCGCCATCGGCGCGCTTGCGGGCCAGGTCCGACAGGGCCACGATCAGGTCGCCGCGCACGGTGCAGCAGATGCAGCCATTGTTCATTTCGACGATTTGCTCGCCGCTGTCTTGCACCAGAATCTCGTTGTCGATATTTTCCTGGCCGAATTCATTTTCAATGACGGCGATTTTCAGGCCGTGATCCTCGCGCAAGATGCGATTGAGCAGCGTGGTTTTGCCGGCGCCGAGAAAGCCGGTCAGGATGGTGCTGGGTATTAATGCCATGGCGTCGGGATTGAATGGGCGTGAATGGAGCGAGCGATTATGCCGCAAATTGGCAATTGCTTCCAAATGCCTGTCGATGGCTTGATATCGGTCATGGAATGCAGATTATTCGCCACAGTTAATATGATACGTTTGATTATTATTAATACTCAGATCCGTATCATATTCATTACTTGGATTTGGCGCGCGGATGCGCCTGATCGTACACCGCCGCCAGATGCTGGAAATCGAGCGCCGTATAAACCTGGGTCGAGGTAATGCTGGCGTGCCCCAGCATTTCTTGCACGGCGCGCAAGTCGCCCGACGATTGCAGCAGGTGCGANNGGCGGCTCCCGCGCGCCGACACGAACAGCGCCGCGCTGCCGTCCTGCGGCGGCGGGCGCACTGCCAGCCAGGCCGCCAGCGCGGCCAGCGCGTGGCTGCCGACCGGCACCTTGCGCATCTTGTTGCCCTTGCCGGTGACGATCACTTCGCCGCCGGCCACATCGAGCCAGCCCAGCGCGGCGCCGGTCTGGGCGACGTCGATCGCCGCCAGTTCCGACACCCGCAAGCCGCTCGAATAGAGCAGCTCGAACATGGCGCGGTTGCACAGTTCGGCCGGCTCCGGATGGGCTTGCGGGGCGCCTGCCACCAGCTGCACTGCCGCGTCCACCGACAGCGCCTTGGGCAGGGAAGCGGGGCGGCGCGGCGCGCGCACCCCGTCAACCGGGTTGGCCGCCAGCGCCACGTGCTGCGCCAGCCAGTCGAAAAAGCCGCGCCAGCTCGACAGCTTGCGCGCGATCGAACGCGCCGACAGCGCTTGCGCGTGCAGCGTCGAGGCCAGGCGGCGGATGTCGGCGTGCTGCACCTGCTGCCAGTCGGGCGCGCCGAGCAGGGCGGCCAGTTCTGCCAGGTCGCGCCGGTAGGCCGCGATCGTGTGCGGGGACAGCTGGCGCTGGGTGGCCAGCTGCGCCAGGTAGCGCGCGGGCCAGCCGGCGCCGTCCATGCTAGGCGCGCAGGGCGGCCAGGGCCGCGCTGGCGGTTTCGCCGATGTGGATCAGGAAGTCGGTGGCCATGTGCGCGGTGAACCGCTCCGGGTCGGGCGAGCCCATGATCAGCAGGCCAAACGCGCTGCCCTGGCTGCGCAGCGGAATGATGACGGTTGACACCACGCTGGCCGCGTCGTCCAGCCAGCGCACCGCCTCGAAATCATGGTTGCTGCCGCAATACGGCGCCAGCAGGCTGTTGGCGAAGATGCGGGCGTCGTCCGACACCCCTTCCACATACCAGCTGCCGTCGTGCGCGCTGGCCAGGTCCCACAGCCGCAGCGTGGCCTGGGGCACCGAAAACTGGGTGCGCAAGCCGTCCGCCACCGCCTGCGCCATGGCCGCGCCATCGCGCGCGCCCAGCAAGCCCTGGGTCCAGGCGTGGAATTTGTTGGCGATGGCCGCGTTGTCCTGCGCCAGGTGGATCAGCTCGGACATGCGCAGCTCGAGCGCCTTGTACTTGTCGCGCATGACTTCCATCTGGCGTTCCTGCAGCGACACGGCCTTGCCTGTCAGCGGACTGGCCAGGCGCACCTGGCCCAGCAGGCCGACATGCTCTTCGAAAAAGTTCGGATTGTCGGCCAGATAGGCGGCGACTGCGGTGGAGTCCAGTGTTGCGGTCATTGTCTCGTGTTCGGTCTGTGAAGTATGCGCAATTCTAACCGAGAGCACCGCGCCGCCCATAAAAAAAGACGCCCGCAGGCGTCTTTTTGCTAACAACTGATACTAATCAGAAACGGTGACGCATGCCGATCAGGATCGAGTGGCTGTCGTCGCCCTTGATCTTGGTGAAGCCGCCAGGGGTGCCGGCCACGCCAGGGGTGTACTGACCGTCGTTCTGGTTCGAAATGTGCGCGAACGTGGTGTAGACGTCGGTGCGCTTGGACAGGTTGTAGTCGTAACCGATCGCGGCCAGGGTGGCATCGCTGTTCGACGAGGTGCGGTCGTTCTGGCGAGCAACCGATGCCATCACGCGGCCAGCGCCGATCTTGTAGTGCATGCCGATCTGGGCGCTGTTGGCGTCGATCTGGGTATTCTTGGTCATGTTGGTGACGAAGATGTTGCGCAGCGCGGTACGGGTGCCGGCGTCGAGCAGCGCGAACGCTGGTGCGATGCTGGTGTCGTACTGGGCAATGTACTCAGGCAGCAGTGCCGAGTTCATGTTCTTCTGGTCGTGGTAACCGGCGAAGAACTTGAAGTTGCCCATCGTGTAGGAGCCGCCCACGGTCGACGTGGTCAGGCTCTTGTTGTCGTTCAGGTCGTAGCCCTGGTTGTGCGCGATACCGACGTCCAGGCCGTTGGCCTTGTAGGTCACGGCAGCGCCGTAGAACTTCTTGTAGCGGCCCAGGTAGCCCGAATTCTTGAAGCCGTACATGACCGACGCGCCGATGCCGCCCGGGGTGGCGATACGGTACTGGATCGATTTCTGCGAACGGATGTCTGCGCCCAGTGCCGAGAAGCCGGCGGTGCCGCCGGTGATGCCGCCCCATGCGCCGCCGGTGCCGTTTTCAAACGTGTCGGCAGCTGCGAACACTTCGTAGCCAGGGGTGTACATGCGGCCCAGCAGGATCGCGCCTACTGGCGTGACCAGGCCGACCATCGCGGTGCGGTCGAACAGGGCTTTTTCGCGGTTGACCGCGGTTTCGCCGGTGCCTTTCAGGGCGGCGGCCAGGCCGGAGCGTGCTGCCAGTGGCAAGCCTTCCATGCCGCGCAGCAGGTAGAAGCCATCGTTATTGGTGACCAGCGCCGGGGTCTGGGTACCGGTGTCGAGTTCCACGCGCGCTTCGAGCTGGAAGATGGCCTTGTAACCGCCGCCGATGTCTTCCGTGCCCTTGAAGCCAATGCGCGAACCGTCGGCACCGCCGCTGACAATCTTGGCCTTCTCGCCGCTCGTTTTTACAATGCCGGCATCAGCGATGCCGTAGATCTGTACGCTGGACTGAGCCAGCACGGGGGCGGCGAAACAGGTAGCGACAACACCAGCGATTAATTTTGTTTTCATTACGTCTCCAGGAGGAATTTGGGTAAAAACGAACGTGCGTACTAATTCGTTTGGATCAATATGCCATCGTTCATCAAGCTTGTACAGAAAGCCGGCCGCTTGTGCGCTTCAGCGGTTGCAGAAATGACACAAAGCGTTGTCACAGTATTTATCTCGCAAACAGCAAGGGCGAAGCAGGGTGATCCCTGGCTTCGCCCCTCGAAGTGCAGCGCCGGAGCGTGCGCCCGTTCTATCAGAACGAGTGGTTCACGCCCACTGCGTAGGTGTTGACGCTGGTGTCAGCAGAAACCACGCCTTTTTTCTTCGACAGGTCGGCGTACACATAGGTGCGCTTGGACAGGCTGTACTCGTAGCCCAGCGAGTACTGGCGAACCTTGGCCAGGCCGTCGGTGTGCTTCGAGCCCACGCCGGCCAGGATCTTGCCCGAACCGATGGTGTGGTTGGCGCCCAGTACCCAGGCCTTGGTGTCCTGACCGGTCAGGCGGGTGTGCTCTTCGTCCAGACGGGTCATCGAGAACATCAGCTTGGTGGCCGGATTGACCATCACGTAGCCAGCCAGCGAGGACACGACGCTTTCGATGGCGTTGCGCTCTTGGGCCAGCATCAGGGCGCCAGGACCGTTCTTGTAGGTAACCGAGATCGAGTACGGGTTGGCCTGTGCGGCGCCATTTGCGGCGTACTGCGGCAGCAGGGCGGTGCCGCGGCCGATGACGGCAGCGCTACCGTTCGCTTCGCGCGAAGCGATGGTGGTATTGATCTGGAAGCCGGAGAATTCAGGCGAGTTGTAGAACATCGCGTTCGAGAAACGGTTGCGCGAATTGCCTACCGGGCCCAGCGGGTCCGAGTTGTAACCGGCGACATGGATGTCGGCCTGGAAACCCTGTGGTGCAGGAATGCCATGGAACGGCTCGAACGCAATGCTCGATTCCTGGTAGGCGGTCAGGCCGCGGCCGATGCGGAAGGTACCGAAACCGCCCGTCAGGCCGACCCGGCTCTGACCCTGGAACAGCGGACGGCTGCCCGATTCGAGGGTGCCGGTGTCCGGCTCGTAACGCATTTCAAGTTGGAAAATCGCTTTCAGGCCGCTGCCGAGTTCTTCGGTGCCTTTGAAGCCCAGCGTGTTGTTGGCGCGCTTGCCGATGCCGGCGTCAACGTTCGAGCTTTTGGTCACGCCCAGATCCAGATTGCCGTAAATTTGAACCGACGATTGAGCTTGTGCAGAGCCAGCGAATGCGCCAAGGAGTGCCAGAGCCAAAAGTGATTTTTTCATGTAACGAAGTCCTTAATAAGTGAATCATTCGAATCCGTTGGCATTGAGTTGTTTATCTCGACTGAATGCCCGGATAGGTAAACCTTAAATGCTTGATGCGTCAAGATTGCAGTGTTGGTCAATTATGCAGGCTTGGATTGGTGGAAAGCCAATAAATCGAACGATCGTGTTGTATTTTTGAAACTCGGAACCGCCTATTATCTGCATAGTTGCAATCGATGATTTACTTCCTTGCAAGCATATTTATCTATCGGCATCGCCGTCGAGTTTGTTCAAAATCAAGGAAAGGCTGCTTTGGCCGATTCGCCAGCGCGCGCTGTCGTAGACTTGGGCCATCCCCCTAGACTCAGGCACGCAAACGACGATGGCAAACCGTGAAGAACTCGGCATTATCCGCGGCGCACGCGGCGGCCAGCCGGAAGCCCAGCTGGCGCTCGGCCGACTGTATCTATATGGCAGCGCCGGCTTGCCCAAAAGTTTGCCCACCGCGCTGCACTGGCTCGAGCGCGCCGCCCAGCAGGGCAGCGAGCAAGCCTGCGCGTTAATTGGCGCCCACATACCGCTCGAGCTGGCGCTGCAAAGCGCGCGCCCGCTGGTCCAGTGGTACGAACGCGCATATGACGCCGGCGTGCTGCGCGCCGGCATGGTGCTGGCCCAGCTGACGCTGGACACGCCGTCGGCAGCCGATCCGGCGCGCCGCGCCAAGGCGCTGCGCGCGCTCGAATCGGCCGCCCGCGCCGGCGTGCCGGACGCCATCTGGCTGTACGCGCGTTATCGCGACGGCCAGCCGGGGTCGCCCGCCGCCGCCCCCGGCCCGGCGCCAGTTGCAGCAGTCGCCGCCGCCGCGCCCGCGCGCACCTGCGCCGACGCGCTTGACGCGCTGTGGCACGAAGGCGACCACCAGCACTTCCTGGCGCGCGCCTTGCCGCTGGCGCGCGCCCTGCTGCAATCGGAGCACGGCATGCTGCGCCCGGCCGGCTGCCTGGCGCGCGCCGACGTCACCCTGCTGTCGCGCTGCGCCCAGGCGCTGACGCAGGCGGGCGACCCGGCGCTCGCTGGCGCCGACGAAATCCGCCGCTTCTGGGAGCTGGCCGCCAACGAGCATGACCCGCAAGCCCAGATGGCGCTCGGGCTGTGGCATGCGCGCATGCTGGTCGACGGGCGCCGCATTGCCGCCGGTCCCGGCTCGGCCAATTTCAAGAAGGCCATCCGCTGGCTGCTGCTGGCCGGCGAACAGGGGCTCGCTGACGCCTGGTACGCGCTGTCGCGCATCTATATCAAGCCCGAGTTTTCTCAGCGCAACGTCGCTGACGCCCAGGCTTATCTGGAGCGGGCGGCCGGCATGGGCTACCGCGACGCCCAGCTCGAGTGCGGCAACAACGCCTGGCGCGCCCGGCGCGAGCACGAAGGCAATGACGTGCGCGCCGTGTACTGGCTGCAAAAGGCGGCCGCCCAGGGCTGCGCGCAGGCGGCGCTGGCGCTGCAAAAAATCGCGCCGCGTCCGGCCAGCGCCTTTGCCGCCATCTGCGCGCGGGCCCCGGCCGCGCTGGCGTTCAGCCACCGGCTGCTGGCGGCGCGCTTGCGCCTGGCGTGCCAGTTCGGCCTGACGCGCGCCGAGGCGCTGCTGCTGGACGTGCGCGCGGCCGACCAGGGACACTGCCTGGTAATCGATATCCGCGGCAGCTACGGGCGCAGCAAGCGGCGCCTGGTGGCGATCGCCTCGCCCCAGGAGCGGCGCGTGCTCGACGAAGTGGCGGCCCAGTTTGGCGCGGCCGATGTGGAGGGCAATTACCGCCAGCGCCTGTACCGGCTGCGCACGGTGCTGCCGGAGGCCTTGGCCGGGGAGGAACTCGAAGGTCAGCCGTACGAACTGGCTGCCTGAGCCAGGTCAGAGCGTGATTTCGCCTTCGAACACCGTCACGGCCGGGCCGCTCAGGTAAACCGGGGCGTCGGCGCCGGCCCAGGCAATCGACAATTCGCCGCCGCGCGCCGTGACCCGCACCGGCGAGTCGAGCAGGCCGCGCCGAATGCCGGCCACCACGGCCGCGCAGGCGCCGGTGCCGCAGGCCAGCGTTTCGCCGGCGCCGCGCTCGTACACGCGCAGGCGGATGTGGCCGCGCGCGACAATTTGCATGAAGCCGGCGTTGACCTTGCGCGCAAAACGGGGGTGCTGCTCGATCAGGGGGCCGCTGCTGGCGACCGGCGCCGCGTCGACATCGTCGACCACCTGCACCGCGTGCGGATTGCCCATCGAGACCAGCGACAGCTGCACCGTGCCGGCCGCGCCGAGCTCGAGCGGGTACAGCGTGTCCTCGCCTTCGGTGGCCGTGGCCAGGCCGGCGCTGTCGAAGGGCAGGTCGGCCGGCGCGCAGCGGGGCGCGCCCATGTCGACCGTGATCGCGCCGTCGGCATCGATGCGCGGCGTGATGATGCCCTTCATGGTCTGGACCCGGATCGCCGACTTGCTGGTCAAGCCTTTTTCGGTGACAAACTTGACGAAGGCGCGCGAGCCATTGCCGCACTGCTCGACCTCGCCGCCATCCTGATTAAAGATGCGGTAGCGAAAATCGCAGTCGGGGCTGTCGGGGCGCTGCACCACCAGGATCTGGTCGGCGCCAATGCCGAAGCGGCGGTCGCCCAGCTGCTTCCACTGGGCGGGGGACAAGTCGATCTGCTGGCTGATGGCGTCAATGACGATGAAATCATTGCCGGCGCCATGCATTTTGGTAAATTTGAGCTTCATGCGCCCAGTATAGCCAATTCTAGGGGCGGCTATATGGCGAGGGCTCGCCTTCGGGCCGGGTCTTGAAGCGCTTGTGGGTCCAGAAGTACTCGGCCGGCGCCTCGCGCACGCGCTCCTCGATGAAGGCATTCATGCGGCGCGCCGCCGCTGCCGTGTCGTCGCCCGGAAAATTCTCCCAGGCCGGGTAGAACGTCACCTTCCAGCCCGCGTAGCCTGGCAAAAAGGTGGCCACCACGGGAATCACGGCCGCGCCAGTGGTCGCCGCAATGCGTCCGGGCGCGGTCAGGGTGGCGGCCGGAATGCCGAAAAACGGCACGAACTCGGCATCCTTGGCGCCGAAGTCCATGTCTGGCAGCATGAAATACGGCAAATGCTCGCGCATGGCGCGGATGATGGGCTTGATTCCTTCCTTGCGCGAGACCAGCTGCACGGGCCGAAAGCGCGAGCGGCCGCGGCGCAGCACCGCATCAAACACCTTGTTCTTTTGCGCCACATACATCGAGCACAAGCTCGATTCGAGCATGACTGCCACCCCGGCCACGTCAAGCGACACGAAATGCGGGCACAGCAAGATGACGGGGCCGGCCTGCAGCTGCGCCAGCGGCACCCCCGGCTCGACCCGGATCAGGCGCCGCAAGCGCGCTTCGGACGCCCACCACAAAATGGCGCGCTCCCACACGCTGCGCGAATACGACTGAAAATGCTGGCGCGCGAGCGCCACGCGCTGCTGCTCGGACAGTTCCGGCATGCACAGACGCAAATTGGTCAGGGCGATATGGCGCCGCTTTTTCAGCAGCAGGAACAGCAGGCTGCCGATGCCCGAGCCAAACCGCCCCAGCAGCGGCAGCGGCAGCCAGTGCAGCAGCCACATCAGGCCCAGCAAGAACCTCATTCGGGCACCTGCGCATCCGGGCCGGCCACGCCGTCGGGCTGCTTGTAGCGGTTATAGCTCCAGAAATACTGGGCCGGGCAGCGCGCGATCAGCTGCTCCATGGCGCCATTGATGATGGCGGCCTGTTCCGCCGGGGTGCCGTCCAGCTTGCCTTCGAAAGGCACGAAGCGCACGATGAAGCCGGCGCCCTTGGGACGCCGTTCGGCGTAGACCAGGATCACGTCCGCGTGGCCCAGCTGGGCCAGCTTGGCCGGCAGCGTCATGGTGTAGGCGCTGCGCCCGAAATACGGGGCCCACACGCCTTCGCCTTCCTGCGGCACCTGGTCCGGCAGCACCCCGATCGGCTCGCCACGGCGCAAGCACTTGGCCAGGATCCGCACGCCCGACAGGTTGGCCGGCGCCAGGTGCAGGTTGTGGCGCGCGCGGGCGCCCTCGATCAGCGGCTTGAGCGCCGCTTTTTTCGGCGGGCGGTACATCACGGTCAGCGGGGTGCGCAGCGCGATCTGCTGCGCGGTGATCTCGAAGCAGCCCAGGTGTGGCGTCAAAAAGACAATTCCGCGGCCGGCGTCGAGCACCGATTGGACGTATTCCCAGTTCTCGTCGACGGCGTGGCGCGCCACCCGTTCCGGTTTTGCGCACCAGACGAAGGCCAGTTCGACGATCGCCTTGCCCGACTCGGCCACCGCGCGCGGCAGCTCGCGCCCAAAGCCGGCGCCCTCGAGATTGGCGCGCAGGCGGCGCCGGTAAGAAGGCGACGCCAGGTACACCAGCCAGCCGAGGGCGGACCCGAGCAAGTGCAGCAACGGCAGTGGCAGGGCAGACAACAATCGAAATAGGAGGACTAGCATGGGCTTGATCGGTATTGAAGAATAGGCGGGTTGCCCAGCCAAAAATTTGTAAGGAGCGTAAAATACCACGTATGCAGGATCCGCCGAGTTAATAGACAACTTGCGAAGCGGAATATAAATGTCGCTAAAGCGTCGCAGGCAACCCGGTTACTGCGACTTCAATCTGAACAGTAACAGGAGTTATGCATGTCCAACGATTACCTTTTTACCTCCGAGTCCGTATCGGAAGGCCACCCCGACAAAGTGGCGGACCAGATTTCCGACGCCATCCTGGACGCCATCCTGGCCCAGGACCCGACCGCGCGCGTGGCTGCCGAGACGCTGTGCAACACCGGTCTGGTCGTGCTCGCTGGTGAAATCACCACCCACGCCAACGTCGACTACATCCAGGTTGCGCGCGAAACCATCAAGCGCATCGGCTACGACAACACCGACTACGGCATCGACTACCGCGGCTGCGCCGTGATGGTGTGCTACGACAAGCAGTCGCCCGACATCGCCCAGGGCGTGGACGAAGGCGCCGGCATCGACCTCGACCAGGGCGCGGGCGACCAGGGCTTGATGTTCGGCTATGCCTGCGACGAGACGGCCGAGCTGATGCCAGCGGCGATCCACTACGCGCACCGCCTGGTCGAGCGCCAGTCGCAGCTGCGCAAGGATGGCCGCCTGCCATGGCTGCGTCCGGACGCCAAATCGCAGGTGACGCTGCGCTACGTGGACGGGCGTCCGGTGGGCGTGGACACGGTGGTGCTGTCGACCCAGCACGCGCCGGAAGTGAGCCACTCGCAGATCGAAGAAGCGGTGATTGAAGAAATCATCAAGAAAGTGCTGCCGCACGAATGGCTGCACGGCACCCGCTACCTGGTCAACCCGACCGGGCGCTTCGTCATTGGCGGCCCGCAGGGCGATTGCGGCCTGACCGGGCGCAAGATCATTGTCGACACCTACGGCGGCGCGGCCCCGCACGGCGGCGGCGCGTTTTCCGGCAAGGACCCGTCCAAGGTCGACCGCTCGGCCGCCTACGCGGCGCGCTACGTGGCCAAGAACATTGTCGCGGCCGGCCTGGCGCGCCAGTGCCAGGTGCAGGTCAGCTACGCCATTGGCGTGGCCAAGCCGATCAACATCACCGTCTACACCGAAGGCACGGGCGTGATCCCGGACGAAAAGATTGCCGCGCTGGTCATGGAACACTTCGACCTGCGTCCGAAAGGCATCGTCCAGATGCTCGACCTGCTGCGTCCGATCTACCAGAAAAGCGCCGCCTACGGCCACTTCGGCCGCGAAGAGCCCGAGTTCACCTGGGAACGCACCGACAAGGTCGCCCTGCTGCGCGCCGAAGCCGGCCTCGCCTAAACCCGGGGTCAGACCACTTTTCCCCCGCACCAATGGTGCGCGGGAAAAGGTGGTCTGACCCCGGTGTCACGCGCTGGCGCTCCCCCTCTGGACAACAACCGCTTTCAAACCGGGGTCAGACCACTTTTCCCCCGGGTCAATTTGTCGGGAGAAAAAAACGATAAAAAAGTGGTCTGACCCCGGGTTGTAGCAGGCGCGGCGGGAAGCTGGTACACTTGTCAGTTCCGAGGAGCGTTGCGACGAAATGACCCATTTCGCCAGGCTCGGAATGTCACCCGCAACTGCGCTCACGTTACTTTTTTCTAACTGAAAGGAGGGCGTGATGAACGCCGTACTCAAACCTTCGCAAGACTATCTGATCGCTGACATCTCTTTGGCCGCCTGGGGCGACAAGGAAATCAAGATCGCTGAAACCGAAATGCCNNATCCAGACCGCCGTGCTGATCCAGACGCTGGAAGCACTGGGCGCGCGCGTGCGCTGGGCCTCGTGCAATATCTATTCGACCCAGGACCACGCCGCCGCCGCCATCGCCGCAGCCGGCACCCCGGTGTTTGCCGTCAAGGGCGAAAACCTGGACGAATACTGGGATTACACCCACCGCATCTTCGAGTGGCCAAGCGAAAACGGCCAGCCGGTCTATTCGAACATGATCCTCGACGATGGCGGCGACGCCACCTTGCTGCTGCACCTGGGCACGCGCGCCGAAACCGACATCTCGGTGCTGGCCAACCCCGGCTCGGACGAGGAAATCTGCCTGTTCAACTCGATCAAGACGCATCTGGCCCAGGATCCGACCTGGTACTCCAAGCGCTTGCCGCAGATCATGGGCGTGACCGAGGAAACCACCACCGGCGTGCACCGCCTGTACCAGATGCACAAGGAAGGCAAGCTGGCCTTCCCGGCCATTAACGTCAACGATTCGGTCACCAAGTCCAAGTTCGACAACCTCTACGGTTGCCGCGAGTCGCTGGTGGACGGCATCAAGCGCGCTACCGACGTCATGATCGCCGGCAAGATCGCAGTCATTGCCGGCTATGGCGACGTGGGCAAGGGCTCGGCCCAGGCCATGCGCGCGCTGTCGGCCCAGGTCTGGGTCAC
>CXWL01014453.1_pt1 | contig 15410 bp, 10 predicted proteins | sample 590931 | NCBI WGS metagenome assembly CXWL01 (sample SAMEA3498368, study PRJEB10139) | groundwater metagenome | biome: water well; material: biofilm material | place: Germany | collected 2015-04-27 | reverse complement strand
ATCCACAGTCATCGCCCACGGCCTGCCGTATCCTCAAAACCTTGAGACTGCGTTGAGATGCGAGGCCGCGGTTCGCGAGAATGGAGCCGTTCCCGCAACGATCGCGGTCTTCGGTGGTGAGTTTTTTGTCGGATTGAATCGTGAGCAGATCGAGAGATTGGCGACCGAAACAAATATCCGGAAGATCTCAAGCCGCGATCTGGCCTTGGCGGTAGGAAACAAGCTGGATTGTGCGACGACGGTAGCGACGACCGCGTTCGTCGCATATCGAGCGGGGATACGAGTCTTCGCGACCGGCGGCATCGGCGGCGTACATCGCGGTTTTGAGGCGGACGTTTCGGCCGATCTGCCCGAACTCGCCCAAACGCCCATCACGGTCGTTTGCTCAGGTGCAAAGATCGTTCTTGACCTTTCGCGAACGCGTGAATGGCTCGAAACACACGGTGTCACAGTGCTTGGCTGGCAATGTAGTGAACTACCCGCCTTCTATAGCCGTTCGAGCGGCCTCGAAGTGGACGAACGTATCGAAAATGCCGCCGAAGCAGCTTCCATCATTCGGGCTCGCGACGAACTCGATCTAAAGAGCTCTGTACTCGTCACCGTCCCGGTTCCTCCCGAATTTGAGATCGACCGCAGCGAGCTCGAATCGATCCTCGCGGATGCCTTGGCTCTGGCGAATTCGCAAAATATTACCGGTAAAGCGATCACTCCGTTTCTCCTCTCTCAAATGTCCCAGAGCAGCGGCGGCCGAACCCTTACCGCAAACATCACCCTCCTCGAAAATAACGCCAGGGTTGCTTCCGACATCGCGAAGTCATTAGCTAATACTTGATCGAACATTCTTTCTCTGCGTCCTTAGCGGTCTCTGCGTTAAATTTAGTTTTAAACGCAGAGACCGCTAAGGACGCAGAGAAAATACAAAAAAATCTATTTCGTCGCGGGCTTTTCCATTTTCGCTTTTAAGGAATCTAGCCTCTTCTGTGCCTCGATAGCCTCAGCCGAGGCTGAATATTTTCCGACGATCTCTTTCCAACATGCCCCGTCGTAGTGAAACTGTTTTGTAGCCGAATTGAACAGGAAAATAATATCGAGCTTGCGATATCGGTCGAGCATGTTGAAATTGAGGTAATAGCTGTGGAGCGGCGCCGCAGAGGCGGCCATTTCTTTGCGGCTGAGGCGAGAGGTCGCGTCCCTTGAGAGCCTTGCGGCAGCTTCTTCGAGCAGATCACCGTAGAGGAGTAGGATCGGCGGACGGAATCTTGATTCCGGATATAGGCGGAAAAATTCAACCGCGATCTCGATCTGCTCAAAACCATCTGCGGCCTGAGCGAGCCGTGCGAGACGTTCCTCGTCGCCTGGGCGAAACTTGCCAAATACCGCATCGGCCTGAACCCATCCAAAGTTAGCCGGCGGAGCGGTCACCTTGTAAAATTTGACACCATCGGCCTCAGTGACGCCGAGGATCTGGACCTTGCGGCCGCGGCGCATTCGCTGGATCGAATCGGCAAAAAGGCTTGGGATCTTTCGAAGAACGGAGATCGTTTCGTCAACGACGACGGCTGATTGGCCGATCTCGGCTGCTCTGAATGGTGTTGATCTTGGTTTTGCGGTTGCGGCCGGCTTCTTTGTTTGGGCGCTGATCGATGCCTGGCAGATGGCCGTAAGAAGCAAAAGTGTTGTGAGAAAAGGGAGTTTCATGAGGTTCCCAATGCCGGCACACTACCCCGGCTTTATTCGTTTAAGTCTGTCCGCGAGCCCTGCGTGATGAAAATGACAGATCGCGATCGCGAGAGCGTCGGCTGCGTCGTGCGGTGTCGGTACGGTCTTCATGCCCAAAAGGATGCGGACCATTTCGCCCACCTGGTGTTTCTCGGCATTGCCATAGCCGACAACAGTTTGCTTGACGAGCCTCGGGGCGTATTCGGCGATCTCGAGGCCGCGTTGCTCGGCAAGCAAGAGCATAAGGCCGCGAACCTGCCCAAGCTTTAACGCAACCCCGACATTCACGGCGTAGAAGGTGTCCTCAACCGACAGCACATCCGGCGAATGCGTCGCCATCACCTCGGCCACGCCTTCGTACATATTCAACAAACGCTTTGAGAATTGCTGCTCAGTCCTCGATCTGACCGTGCCAAAATCAACGAGCACGTATTTGGAACCTTTTCCGTCAACAACGCCCCAACCGAGCGTTTCGCTGCCGGGATCGATTCCTAAAACGCGCATTAAATTACCAATTCGCTAAAGCTGAGATAAGACAAGATACTCCAATATTTTAAAGAAAGGCAAGCCGAAACGCCAATGAGTTGTAAATTCCCCCCGTTATTCTTATCATCAGATTCTGTACTCCAAATGGACACTCAGCCCCGGGATCCCAGTGTAAAAGAATCGGTTCGCGCTCTGCTCGCCGGGGCGATCGACTATGCCGGCCTCTTTCCGCCGTCGGCCGTCTCGATGCCTGAGGCGGTGCTCAACTACGCCACCTATCGCAACAGCAATTATCGTTGGATGCTCGGCCGCTTTGTCGTGACGGCGGCTAGGCTTAGTGAATTTTACGAGAATGCCCGCGATTTTATCTCGCGTGATGGTGGCAATGCGTGGCGTGTTAGCGTCGTGGTCGGAGGTGAGGTGACCGCGGCGATCAATCAGATAAAGGATTTTAACGCGAAAAACGGCCCGGGCATTGTTTGCGATACGGTTGAGATCAAAGCTGATTCGCAGGGCGTTGTCGAGAACGCTGTCGCGTCGCTGCCTGGCGATGTGACCGCCTATTTCGAGCTTGCTTCGGACGAAACGCTCGCCGATATGATCGCAACGCTTGCTGTTCACGGCCAGCGAGCCAAGATCCGAACCGGAGGCGTAACGCCCGATGCTTTTCCTTCAACGGCAACAATCATCCGCTTTGTACGCACTTGCCTGGCTGCGAATGTGCTGTTCAAAGCAACCGCCGGGCTGCATCATCCGATACGCTGTTTTCGTCCACTGACGTATGAAGCCGACTCGGTAAAGGGCACGATGCATGGTTTTCTCAATCTCTTCCTGATGACCGGCTTTGCACGCGAAGGCTATCGGCCGGCACTGCTCGAGGACGTGATGGAAGAGGAATTTGACGAGGTTTTTCGCTTTGACGACCAGTCCGTCACATGGCGAGACGATTTTTCGCTCGGCATATTTCAACTAGAAAACGTCCGCCGAAAAGGCATCCAGTCATTCGGCTCATGCTCATTCGACGAACCGGTGGCGGATCTGCAGAAACTAGGAATTCTCTAGCTGAAACAACGCACGTTGAAAGAGCGGTAAACTATGTGCTGTACGGCCAGGGCGATGAATTACCAAACTTCTAGTGCGAGTTGAACACCCTCCCTACAGGTCGGGTTTCCGCCCTTCCTGCGACCAGAATGAATATGACTTACGAAATTAACGAAACACACGACCCGAACCTCAAAAGCTGGGTCGAATCCGCCAACGAACCGAATACGGATTTTCCGATACAGAATTTGCCGTTTTGTGCTTTTTCTCGCGACTCTGATCCAGACAGCGTTTCAGTTGGAATAAGGATCGGCGATATGATTTTGGACATCGAAGAGGAGATTCTCGGTCTTTACTATGACGCTGACCCCGATCTCTATGCAGGTATCGAGTTCTTTGCTATATGCCCTCCTGACGTGAGGTCTGCCATTAGAAAAGTGATGTCAGAGGGCCTTTCGCTGGGCGTCGAGGACGAGTTTCGTGAGGAACTTGAACAGGTTTTGTTTCCGGTCGAGGAATGCATACTTGAACCCACGTTCATCGTGGGCGACTACACCGACTTTTACTGCTCGATCTATCATGCGACGAATGTGGGGTCGATGTTCCGCCCCGAAAATCCTTTGCTGCCGAACTACAAATACGTGCCGATCGGGTATCACGGGCGGGCTTCGTCGATCGTGATCTCGGGGACGGACATCAAGAGGCCTAAGGGGCAGAATCGGACGGATCAGGAAGCTCCGCCGGTGTTTATCCCGTGCAAGAGTCTCGATTATGAGATGGAGGTCGGGTTTTTTGTCGGGCGGGGAAATGAGTTGGGAACGTCGATCCCGATCGGCGAGGCGGAGAAACATATCTTCGGCCTGTGTCTCGTCAACGACTGGTCCGCCCGCGACATACAGGCGTGGGAATACCAGCCGCTCGGGCCGTTTCTCGCCAAGAACTTTGCGACAACCATCTCGCCCTTTGTCGTAACGATGGAAGCTCTCGCACCGTTCCGCACAGAGGCGTTCGAACGCGAAGCCGGCGATCCGGCACCGCTCGATTATCTTGCCGATGAGCAAAACGAACAGTTCGGCGGCATCGACATCAATCTTAAGGTCTTTATCCAAACGCAGAAAATGCGTGACGAAAACATCGAGCCGTTTCTTCTAAGCAAGTCCAATATGAAGGACCTCTACTGGACGATCGGCCAGATGCTCACGCACCACGCGTCGAACGGCTGCAACCTGCAAACCGGCGACCTCATCGCGACCGGCACGATCTCGGGCAAGGAAAAATCAGAACGCGGCTCGATGCTCGAACTGAGCTGGCGCGGTACCGAGCCGATCGAACTGCCGTCCGGCGAGACCCGCCGCTTCCTCGAAGACTTTGATGAGATCATCATGAAAGGCTACTGTGAACGCGAAGGCTTCCGGAGGATCGGTTTCGGTGAATGCCGCGGACGGATCCTTCCGGCGGAATAGAGGGGTTTTTTAACGCAGAGGCCGCTGAGGACGCAGAGAAGAGAATTTTTTTCTTCTTTCTCAGCGTACTTTGCGATCTCTGCGTTTACATTCGCTGTCTGGTAAGATTTCAACATGGCCAACGCGAGCGGCGTCATGACGGCGGAGATCCGGCGAGTTCATTCGGGAGAGAATGAGTATCTGTCGGACGACGCTTTGGCTGTCGAAGAGCCACTCGAAATTCGTCTCGGATTTCCCAAGGGAAATCACCGGGCGGTGTCGATCACCATGCGGACTCCGGGAAACGATGGCGAGCTTGCTGCTGGTTTTCTTTTTACCGAAGGCATTATTAAGTCGCCTTATCAAATCAAGCAAATACGTCATTGCGGCCTAAAGATCGGCAAAGGAAAGGGCACACTCGACCGTGCGGCCGCACTGAATTCGAATACGATCCGCGTCGATCTGCGAGACGGCTTAGACATAGATCTGAAGCGGCTCGAACGTAATTTTTACACAACCTCAAGCTGCGGCGTCTGCGGAAAATCTTCTATCGAGGCTCTTCGAACCAACATCGACCCACTACAATCGAATTGTCTCACCATCAGCAGCGACTTGATCGGCAGCCTGCCGACGCTGCTTCGCGAGTCACAATCGGTCTTTGATCAAACAGGCGGGCTTCATGCTTCGGCCTTGTTTACTAATGACGGAAAGCTCGACATCGTTCGCGAAGATGTCGGACGGCACAACGCTCTCGACAAAGTGATCGGGGCAAAGTTTCTCGATGGAAAATTGCCGCTAACCGACGAGGTGCTTCTGGTCAGCGGGCGTGCGAGCTTTGAGCTAGTACAAAAAGCCCTGATGGCCGGAATTCCGATACTCGCGGCGGTCGGTGCTCCGTCGAGCCTGGCCGTTGAATTGGCTGCCGAGTATGGGATGACACTTATCGGGTTTGTCCGCGATGGGCGGTTCAACATCTACTGCGGTGGCGAACGAATTGATCGGAACCACCTGCGATAGCGGCTGGTAGAATGGAATGAGCGAAGGGCCCGATAAACTCAAGATCAACACACCACCTAAGACCGCCGCGGGTCTATTGGCGGTAAAAAGTGCTCTCAAGCATGCGTTTGGCAAAATGGGTGTGGTGCGTGGAACGCATGGCCTGCTCAACCTCAATCAGAAGGGCGGCATTGATTGCCAATCATGCGCCTGGCCCGATCCTGATACGCGTACGATAAGTGAGTTTTGCGAGAACGGTGCCAAGGCAATGGCTGACGAAGGCACGACAAAACGCATCGGCCGTGACTTTTTCGCGCAATATTCTGTTGCCGATCTCTCGACCCGGAGCGATCATTGGCTCAATGACCAGGGCCGTCTAACGGAGCCGCTCGTCTTGCGAGAGGGAAGCGAGCATTATGAACCGGTTTCGTGGGCAGAGGCTTTTGAGTTGATCGCGGGCAAACTGATCTTGCTCGCGTCGCCTCACGAAGCGGTCTTTTACACCTCTGGCCGTACCTCAAACGAAGCCGCGTTTCTGTATCAGCTTTTCGTTCGCCAATTTGGTACGAACAATCTGCCCGATTGCTCGAATATGTGCCACGAATCGACGAGCGTTGCCTTAGCCGAGTCTATTGGGCTCGGCAAGGCGACCATACGGCTCGAAGATCTCGAAAAGACCGATCTCATTATCGTCATTGGTCAAAATCCCGGTACTAACGCGCCGCGGATGCTCTCATCGCTTCGCTCGGCAAAGTTTGCCGGGGCTAAGATCATTGCGATAAATCCGCTCAAAGAGGTCGGGCTAGACGGTTTTGTCGACCCGAATCCACAGCATTATGGCAACCCGTTCTCAGGGCCGCTGACGTTGCTCAGAGGCAAAGCAACAGCGCTCGGCGACCTGCATCTGCCGGTTCGTATCGGCGGCGATATGGCTGTGCTGAAAGGGCTGATGAAGGTGTTGCTCGAGCGAGAGCATGCGGCTCCGGGAACAGTTTTCGATCACGAATTCATCAACGCTAAGACAGATGGCTGCGACGATCTGATCGCCATGCTCGACGCGACGACGTGGAACGATATTGCCGAATCTAGCGGGCTAACAGGCGAGCAGATCACCGAAGCAGCGGAGATGATCGTCAACGCCCGTTCGTTCATCACCTGTTGGGCGATGGGTGTTACACAACAGGCCGACGCCGTGGCAACTATCCAGGATATCGTTAATCTGCATCTGTTACGCGGAGCGATCGGACGGCCTGGCGCGGGGTTGTGTCCTGTTCGCGGGCACTCAAATGTGCAGGGCGATCGTACGATGGGTATTTGGGAGAAGATGAACCCGACATTCCGCGAGAATCTTGAACGTGAATTCGGTTTCACAACACCCGAACCTGACGGCCTGAATACCGTCGAATCGATCGCCGCGATGGCTGATGGTCGTGTGAAGGTCTTCTTCGCAATGGGAGGCAATTTTGCCGTCGCGTCGCCTGATACTGATCATGTGGCCATTGCTCTGCAAAACTGTGATCTAACCGTCCAGGTCATTACAAAGCTCAATCGAACTGCTCTCATGCCCGGCAAAACATCCCTCATCTTGCCGTGCCTCGGCCGCACAGAGATCGACCGCCAAGCGGCCGGCGAGCAATTTGTCTCGACCGAGAGCACTATGCTTAATGTGCAGATGTCGCGCGGCATTTTCGAGCCGGCGTCGGAACACCTTCGCAGCGAGACATGGATCGTCTGCGAGCTTGCCAAAGTAACCCTCGGCGGCGGAACGACCGTCGATTGGGAAGCGATGGCCGCCGATTATAATCGGATTCGCGATGCGATCTCGCGGGTCGTTCCGGGTTGCGAGAGCTACAACGAACGGATCCGCGAGGACGGTGGCTTTTACATGCCGAATCCGCCGGGCGAAGGGCGATTTACGACGCCTTGGGGCAAGGCATTGTTTAAGGCGAGTAAATTGTCAAAGATCGATCTACCGCAAGGGCGTTTATTCTTGACCACGATTCGTTCGCACGATCAATTTAACACGACCATCTATGGCCTCGATGACCGCTACCGCGGCATCAGTGGCGGGCGGCACGTGATTTTTATGAACGAGCGAAATATCGTCGATCTTGGCCTTCAAGCCGGACAAATGGTAGATATCACCAGCTATTTCGACGACCGGGAGCGTCACGTAAAGGGTTTTGCTGTGGTGCCATACGCTATTCCCATTGATTGTGCAGCGGCGTATTTCCCCGAGGTGAACCCGCTCGTCCCGCTCGGCAGCTTTGCCAAACGCAGCGGCACGCCGACTTCGAAGTGCGTTGTGATCTCGGTATTGCCACGCGGCTAGGAGAACGGGTAGAAATTTCAACCGGATGTACAGATCGACATGATGGAGAGATAATCCTGCTTATCATGTCTATCCTGTTTGAATTCTTTTTGGCATTATAGAAGAAATGGAGATCGCTCTCGACAAACTCAAGGAAGAATGCGGCATCTTCGGCATTTTTGGCCACGAAGAAGCCTCGACGCTCACCCAGCTTGGGCTGTTTGCCCTGCAGCATCGAGGACAGGAGGCCTGCGGCATCGTGTCGGCTGATGGCGAAGATCTGCACCATTTTCGCGAGGTCGGCTTGGTTGCGGATGTTCTGACCGAGGACGTTCTTAAGGCCTTGACCGGTAAGAGTGCGATAGGACACACGCGTTACTCGACGGCGGGCAAGAATACGATCGCCGAGGTACAGCCGTTTTCGGTGACCTGCCAGCACGGGCAGATCGCGGTTTGCCATAACGGGAACCTGCCATTTGCCGAGGTGCGCCGCCGCGAACTCGAACGCGATGGTGCCATCTTTTCATCGACATCCGATACGGAAACGATCCTTCACGGAATCGCCCGTACGCAGGCAAAAAATGCGATCGAGGCTGCGACCAAAGTTCTCCGAGAAACCGAAGGAGCGTTTTCGCTCCTATTTTTGACGCCGACTGCCTTGATCGCAGTTCGCGATCCGCGTGGATTTCGGCCGCTGGTGTTGGGTAAATACAAGGACGCCTGGTGTGTGGCGAGTGAGACGTGTGCGTTTGACCTGATCGATGCGGAATACGTCCGCGAGGTCATGCCCGGCGAGATGCTGATCATCGACGCCGACGGCCTGCATTCGTCCATGCCGTTTGAGGAGAAAAAGGTCTCGGTCTGCACTTTCGAACACGTCTATTTTTCGCGGCCGGATTCGATCATCTACGGCCGTTCGGTCAACGAATCGCGGCACAAAATGGGCAAGCAGCTCGCTCTCGAACATCCCGTCGAGGCCGATCTCGTCGTCCCCGTGCCCGATTCCGGCGTCGCCGCATCGATCGGTTACGCGCGGCAATCCGGCATCAATTTTCGCCAGGCGATCATACGCAATCATTACGTCGGCCGCACATTTATCGAGCCGACGCAATCGATCCGCTCATTTGGCGTCCGGCTTAAGCTCAATCCTATCAAGGACTTAATAAATGGTCGCCGGGTGGTGTTGGTTGACGATTCGATCGTTCGCGGCACGACCAGTAAGAAGATAGTCGAGATGGTCCGCGAATGCGGTGCTGCCGAGGTGCATATGCGTATCTCGTGCCCGCCGACCGCACACTCGTGCTATTACGGCGTCGACACGCCGCACCGTCAGGACCTGATCGCCTCGCGAATGACGGTCAACGAGATCCGCGAATACATCGGAGCCGACAGCCTCGGCTACCTCTCTCTCGAAGGCATGCTCGCCGCCATCGGCGTCGACCCGGCCTCGTCCTGCTCCGCCTGCTGGACAGGGAAATACCCTACGCTTATCGCTAACGGCAAAGCTGCCTGATCACTCAACAGCCGTGAAACAAGAATTGTCTCATTATCACTGTAACTTTTGTAGATGCATTAGTTACAGAAATATTTAACGACCTTATGTTTCACGCTGTTTCACCCGTGTTTCAGCCACTGTGATACACCGTAAACTATTGCAAGGTCTATGGTTGCGGCGAAATTTTGTCGCTGTTTCACCATTTTTTTAAAAAACAATTTATATTGTGCCACAAACGGCCACGGGCTAGAATTAAGACCCATGCGGTAAGTACAAAAACACTGAATTTTCAAAGATCCTGTTAACTCGAGAGCTTCGCCACGAATAGAACAACGTTGCAAGTATAGCACGGTCGAGGGCAAAAGTCAAGCACTTTTGACAACAAGAGTATTAAACGATGATAAAAAGATCAGGTTAGAAGAACTCAGCACCGCCTAAGGTCTGAAGGCCCGGAGCGAAGCCGCCCATGCGTTTTGTTGCTATCTCGATAAGATAGACCCTATTCCAATCGAGAGATACTGCGGAGGTGCCGAGGCCAGTATTAACGATGTAATAGCGGCGTTCCATTGTCTCGGTGTCTGTCACCGTCACTCGGGAATTTGCGAGTGTCGGCATACCCGAGTACAAGTTGTGAGTAGTGACTACGGTGCTCGCTTGCGCCCCTGATTCCAAGGCTCCGATGTCGGGGCGATTTCCGAAGAATCGACGAGATTTTTGCTGGTCATAATACAGGTCAAAAAAGATGCCCGATGAGCCACAGCCCAATCCGATCTGAACGCATAGATCGCCAGCATCGATTGCCGGACTTCCCTGCAAAAGTGCAAACGAATCGGTCTGTCCGCCGTTGTTAGTAAATGGCCCGAGCAGCGGGTCGATACTGTTATTTGTCCCCGTTATATCACTCGAGCCCCAACCGGTACTATTTGTGGTGTTTGTCACAAAGTTTCTCCCCATCGACGAAAAATTGCCCGAAAGAGATGAAACGGACTGATGCGTGTCGGGGCCGATGATCGTATTGACAACGTAAATAGAGCCGCCAGTAGAATTTTCTATACTACTTGCGGACTGAGTTGCCGAATTCGCCGTTATCGTATTGTTTGCTAAGGCCAAGCCGCCAAATACCGCCAAACCGCCGCCCACCGGAGCTGAATTGTACCCAATGGTTGTGCTCATGACGGTAATTCCCATACCGGGTGCAATATACATTCCGCCGCCCTGGCTGTCTGCGATATTTTCGGCGATCAGACACCGCTCAATATAGGAAGCAGAAATTGGAAGTCCCTGTCCCTGAATAGCGAATCCACCTCCGAATCCGGCGCGATTGCCTTTGATAGCGACGTCATACACCCGAATAGGACTGTTGGTAAGAATGCCGCCGCCTACGGAAAACGAGCGTCCATTACTTATGGTCATTCCGCGCAAATGAACGCTGGCTGTGATATTGAAGATCCGAAACGCATTAAAATTGGGGGCGGTGTTTCGCTGAATAGTGAGATTTCGAGCTCCCCGCCCAAAAATACCAACCGAGTTCGTGATCGTCAGTTCGCCGAGGTCCAGAGTAATAACGGCAGGAACGGGGACGTCGAAAATGATCGCATCTTTAGCTGGAGAAGCGTTTGATTCGGCTATTGCCGCACGAAGACTGCATTTTCCTGCCAGGTCGGCACATCGGCCGTTACCAGGAGCAGCATCAAAGGAATCGCTGACACTATTTACGGTGATAACGACACCCTTAGATTGAGCTGAAGTTGTAGATTCAGAAGCCGCCGTAAGAACAAACAGTAATGCGATAAATGGAAGCAGAAGCTTAGGTCTCATATTCGACGACTCCGACCGATGGGTGATAAGCCTTTAGGTAGAATTATAACATGTTGCGCCAATGCGGACGTGCGTGTCCAAGCGTTAGGACTTGAACAAGATCGGTGCCCGCGTCTAGACTGTCAATCATGAGCTTAAAAGAACAGATCGTTTCAGACCTGACCGCTGCAATGAAGGCGAAGGAAGCCGACAAGCTTTCGACGCTGCGGATGGTGAAGGCCAATTTGATGAATCGCCAGATAGACGCTGGGCGCGAGTTGACCGACGATGAGGTCACAAAAGCCTTGCAGACGCTGGTCAAGCAGCGGCGGGATTCGATCGAGCAATATGAGAAGGCCGGGCGTGTGGATCTTGCAGCGAAAGAGGCGTCGGAGATCGCCGCGATCGAGGTCTATCTGCCGCAGGCAGCTACTACCGATGAGATAGCCGCGGCTGTCGACGCTGCCGTCGCCGAGACCGGAGCCTCGTCGATGAAGGATATGGGCGCGGTGATGAAGGCCACAATGGCACATCTCGCCGGCAGGTCCGCCGATGGCAAAGCCGTCAGCGAAGCTGTGAAAAGCAGGCTGCAGTAGTTTTTTTCGCTGAGATCCGATGCAAACCAAGCTCAGAGCGGAGCAATGGCTGTACCTGTTGTTTGTGGTCTCGCTGCCGTTTGCCACGGTGCTAGAATTGGCGGGATATTCCGGCAGCATACAGATCGCCGATGTGCTGCTGCTCGCAGCGGGACTTATGTGGTTTGTGCTCTGGCTCGCACGCAAACGGAGGGTTATATGGAGCCGCTTCTACATTCTTCTTGCTGCGTATGCCGTTGCGGTCACGCTGTCGACAGTATTCTCGGTCAGGCCGGAGCAGAGCGTCGTCAAACTCGTCGGCAAGTTTTACCTGATCGGCATCGCATTTCTGACAGTCAACATCGTCAATTCCGGATTCGTCCTAAAGCGAATGCTTCAAAGTTGGCTCGTCGGAGCAGGCATTGTCCTGGCTTTTAGCCTGCTCGGCATCGGCCTCTTTTACGCCGGCTGGAACGATCCCAAGCTTAATCTCGTCCTTCACCCGATCTTTGGCAGCCTGCCGCCGGGCAATTATCCGCGGATCGAGGGATTCTTTCTGTATCCAGCGATGCTGTGCAATTTCCTCGGCGTCACATGGATGTTCGCGATCGCACTCTCGTCCGTAGGCTGGTTGAGGGCTCGTTTATTCTGGATATTTGGCGCCGCTCTCCTCGTGGTCAATGCGTTTACTCTAACGCCCGGACTCGGCGGGATATTTCTGAGCACCTCTCTTTTTCTAAGAGAGAGATCTATAAAGAGCGGTAGTGGGGCGGCAAGCCGTTTTGTTTTGGCATCGGGACTGTTTGCCGGCGCAGTTTTTCTGTTCGCGGCTACCTTCACCCTCTTTTCTTACGATAAAAACGGAAGCCGGGTCCCTTTGGCGAGCGGCGAGATCTCACCATCGCACCGTGCAGCAGCATGGAGCACTGCGTTTCAGACATTTCTAAAGCATCCGATCCTGGGGAACGGCATCGACACACCGATCGCAAATTCAGAGTTCATTGACCCGTCGGGTAATCGCCAGCTACTTACCGACGCCCACAATACTTTCATAAGCGTCCTTGGCGAAACAGGCTTGGTAGGTTTCCTCGCCTACTTGAGCATTATCGGCTTTGTTGCCTTCAGTTTAGCACGATGGAAACCGGCACATGATCTCCAAAGAATGATCCGGCTGTGTTTACTCTTGGCAATGATCGACGCCTTTTTTTACCAAAGCCTGACCGGTTCATACGAAGACACGAGGCACCTTTGGGCGTTTTTCGGGATAGCGGTTGCCGTCAGCAATATTGACTTGGGCTCGCCGACAAAGTCCGGTCTCGGCGTGAGCCTTTAAGTTGATCACCCGCTCAATACCTAATTCCAGGGTGTCAAAAATGTCTAACACTTACCGTAATAGATCCGTGTTAAACGCAAATTTGTTGACACGCCTTAATTTCAGTCATATACTTCATTCAATTCGTTTTACAGATTTACCGTACGTTTGAGATTTGTCTAACCGATCCGATCCGAGGATGGATTCGTCCGCCATAAAGGCAGTCGAGAGCACCCCGCTATTTTTTCTCTTGTACGGTACTGAATTGTTTTAGATAACTTTAGGAGTGTGTTGAAACCGTTATGAAAAAAGCCGTTGGAACCATATTTGGCCGGAATCGCAGAAACTTTGTTTTGCTTGGCATGGTGCTGAGTTTAGTGGCGTTTGGGTTGCTGGCCTTTAAGGCCGATGCACAGTCGAAAGAGGTCGCGGCATGCCCCGCAACGGCCGATTATCAGTTGCAAAACTCAATGGCGAGCTCAGTAGGCGGGGCTCCTGGCTTGACGAATATCGGAGCCGGTAATGCTTTCGCGAACGACACGGTCGATACTGTATCGCGAACGGTGCTCCAATTCCCGGCGGGCAACGGGGTGCAGTTGCAACCGACAACAGGCACCATCGCGAATGACGCATATACAGTGGTTGTTTTGTTTAAGTTCTCCTCGGTTTCTGGATTTCGCAAGATTCTTGATTTTAAGAATGGGTCTAGTGATGGCGGGCTTTATGTCCTGAACGGTTTTCTCAACTTCTATCCGCTCGTTACCGGTACAACTACGCCGATCGCTCCGGATACTTACGTGCAGGTTGTCCTGACTCGTGCATCTGATGGCACGATCATAGGATACGTAGATGGCGTGCAGCAGTTCTCCGTGAACGATGGGGGCGGGGCTCTGATCGATGCAAGTAACACCTTACGGTTCTTTAAGGACGATAATACGACTGGCGGAGAAAATTCTGCCGGTGCGGCGGCCCGCATTCGATTGTTTAACTGTGTTCTTACACCGGCGGAAGTGACTGGGCTTGACCGGCTCGCCTCGGCTTGCAATGCGGCGCCGGTTACTTTTAACTACACCGGAGCGATTCAGAGCTATACGGTGCCGGCCGGAGTTACGAGTATCAATATCAACGGTACAGGCGCTCAGGGCGGATCGGTTTCTAACAGCTGTGCGGCAACGGGAGGTTTGGGTGCGATGATGGTGGGTGATTTTGCGGTCACCCCGGGTGAAGTACTGAGTATTGTGGTAGGCCAACAGGGCTTAACAAATGGCTCAGATGCGGGCGGCGGCGGCGGTACATACGTCGTACGAACCGGTAACGTCCCATTGCTAGTCGCCGGCGGCGGCGGCGGCGCGACGAATAATATTGGCTCATGTGGAGCCAACCGCAACGGCATCGACGCCTCGGTCACGACCTCTGGAACGGCCAGCGGAAACGGCCTGGTTGCGGGCGGTACGGGAGGCAATGGCGGCGGTGCGAGTAGCGGGTCGGGCGGCGGCGGCGGCGGCTTATTGACCGATGGCGTTGCGGGTACGGGACTTCCTGGCAACAATGGTAAGGCCTATGTAAACGGCAGTGCCGGTGGAACTGGCAATAACAAGCATTTTGGCGGCTTCGGCGGCGGTGGCGCGGGCTGGTTTACGGGCGGCAACGGCGGCGGCGGCGGCGGCTATTCCGGTGGCGGCACGAGCGGCTCACAGCCATTTACCGGCGGCGGCGGCGGCGGATCGATCAATGCCGGAACGAACCAGACCAACACTCCCGGTGTCCAAACCGGTAACGGTGTCGTCGTAATTACACCCGGCTGTTCACCTGAGGCGGATCTCGCGATCACAAAGACGGACAATGTAACAACAGTTACATCTCCGGGTCAGACGACCTATACGATCGTTGTGACGAATAACGGGCCGAATCCGGCGGTGAATGCGTTGGTCACGGATAATTTCCCTGCAGGAGTCACGGTTGACAACTGGACGTGCCTGCCGCAGAACCAGGCGTTCTGTGCTCCGGCTGGCGCTGGAAATATTAATCAGCTGGTGTATATTCCGGTGGGCGGAATACTCACCTACACAGCTGTTGCTACCATAGCCTCGGGTCAGACCGGGCAGCTGATAAATACGGCGACAGTGACGGCTCCAGCAACGGTGACCGATCCGAACCCAGCCAACAACTCGGCGACCGACACCGACAACTTTGTGGTGTCGATCTCGGGCAACGCGAAGCAGTTTGTCTCGGGCGG
>CXWL01009710.1_pt1 | contig 15410 bp, 13 predicted proteins | sample 590931 | NCBI WGS metagenome assembly CXWL01 (sample SAMEA3498368, study PRJEB10139) | groundwater metagenome | biome: water well; material: biofilm material | place: Germany | collected 2015-04-27 | reverse complement strand
TGGTCGATGCTCCGGAGGTAAAGGACATCGCACTCTACGACGTGGACGGGGACACCGACTTGGACCTGGTGGCCGCCTATAGCAATTCGCTTTCTCGAAATGTTCGTTGGGCACGCAATCCGCTGATCGAAACAGGTTCGGCGCAAGTCGAGGCGGGCGGAAGCGACGGCGACGTGGACCGCTGTGTCGGTGGTGCGGTTGAAAATAATCCATGCGACACAGACTCCGATTGCCCCGGCATCGCTGACGGCACCTGCACAGGCGGTGTGTGCGTCGGCGGCGCCAGTCCGGGCGGCACTTGCACGGCCAGCGCGGATTGCCCCGGAACGGCGGACGGAGTGTGCGTGGCCTCAAGCTGGCATTTTCTCACCAGCAGTTGGGAACAACGACCCGTCGGACAGATCGACACCGGCGCAGACATCATCACTGTGGGCGACGCCGATTCCGATGGATTCAGCGATGTGGTCGTGCGTTCCACCGCGGGCGGCATCATCCAGTGGTTCCGACGGCCTAACTCACTCACCCTGCCGCCCGAGTTTCCGCCGAACGATCCGGTTCCCGACCGTCAGGATTTCCCGTGGACCGTTTACACCATCACCGAGTTCACCGATCTGGAACCGCAGGCCATCACGCTGGGCGACATAACCGGGGACGGTCAGGCGGAATTGCTGGCGGCGGTGAACGGCGGCGTTTTGTGGTTCGATGCAACCGTCGGGGCCACCGCGTACGATCCCTGGTTCGGCAACACGATCATTCAGGACATCGCCGATGCTCAGGCCGGAACGTCGCAGCAAACTTCCACGACAACTCCTGCCACAGACCCCAACGCTCCACCCCCGGATCCCGCTGCACCGGCGGCTCCAGGCGGCACAGGCGTCGGAGTCAACGCCGTGGATAGTTCGACGTACATTAACGCGCTGCTCGTGGTGGACCTGGACGGCGACGGCAAGAACGATGTCATCGGCACGCTCGATCGCCGCGCCGGCTCGGGCCTGAGCGACGACCGCATCGTCTGGTACCGAAACACACACACCGACGATCCGGCCCCGGCGCCGTAAGAAGAAATTAAACCGCATCTACTTCCCACGACCCGCGGGTGCCCCCACTCGCGGGTTTTTCATTTCCTTCCAAAGGCGATCATCGTGACATCGCCGCAGGGCGGCGAGTGCGCGGTGGAGTCGACGGTCGAGCATGCTTTCGTAGCGGACAAGTTTGGGCAGACAATATCCGTTCGTAGCGGCCGCCCCTGCATCAGCGGCGGTCTTCATGGCAGCGGCCTGGAAACGCGGCTGCGGTGGGTTCGGTTTGCAACGGCAGTTTGCGGGAGTTTTTGAACGTAAGTTATGTTCGCATGGGTCGGCGATCCAATGTGGGATGGAGAGTTCTCTTTCACGCCTTAAAGAACATGCGTGGCGCGCGCGAAAAGGCGCGTGGCATTGAAAACGCAGGCGCGGATTAAAGCGAGCGACGAATCATGGCCCTCGATAATCATCGAGCCCCCACCCTTTGCTTCGCAAAGAATGGGGCATCCGAGCGGCAGCACGGGGTATTGGACTGATAGAAATCATGGCCCCATCCGATGATGCTGAACCTGGGCCAGGCAGGAAATAAAAATAAAATATTTCTTCCGTCGTTTTCAGTTTCGCAGGATTGTTAGAGACAGAGCGGAGTGTTGTGAGTAGCATTCGCAAACCGGTCCGACTCCTGTACCACCGGCGTCCACCTGCCGCTTTTTTTGGAGAGACTTCATGTTGCTTCGCCCCGTTACACTCTGCACATTCATTTGGTTCATTTCATCGGGTGCCCTTCACGCTCAGGAATGTTCTCGATGGCGCGAAGAACTCACTCCGCCGGAATGGTACGGCCTGCTGCTCCAACCTATGGTTTTTGATTCATTCCGTCACCAAACCGTCTTCGTCGGCGGTTATCAGAGTCTTTATCCCAATGCAACTTGGGGATGGGATGGTGCGCAATGGCGCATGCTCGCTTTGGACGGAGTCCCTAAGCGTTATTTGGCTGGCGCAGCGTTTGATAGCGATCGCGGCAGGATGGTCATGTTTGGAGGCATGGGAGATTCCAGCACGGCGCATGGCGGGCCGTATGGAGATACTTGGGAATGGGACGGTACCGCATGGACCTTAGAGTCTTTGACAGGCCCAGCCCCTCGCCTTGCGACGTGCATGGCTTATGATTCGCGTCGCCATGTCACTGTTTTGTTCGGAGGGCAAGGAGAATTCGGAGATTCAGGCGAATTCGGTTTTTTTGGAACAACATGGGAATGGAACGGGAATTCGTGGGCCCTGGTGAACGGTGAAGGGCCACGTGCGCGAGGATACCACATGTGTACATTTGATAATCGGCGCGGAGTTTTTGTCATTGCCGGGGGCCGCTGGAATGACGATTACACTGAGTTTCTGTCGGACACTTGGGAGTGGGATGGTCAAACATGGACGTTTCGGGGGCGCTCCCCATTAGCGGCGCGAAGCGGCACAATGCTGGCTTACGACGAAAACCGCGAAACGGTTATCATGCAAGGTGGAAAAGGCTTGGGCGAGAAGTATGTCCATACGCTAAGCGATATCGTGGAATGGAACGGAGTTGAATGGAAACTGATTCCTGCTCCGCCTATTGAGCATGCAAGTCATTCCATGGTGTATGATTCGACGCGAAAACGAATGGTCTTAATTGGCGGCGAAAACACCGAATGGTCAGTTTTTGAATTAACCTCGGTTGCGGACGCGGCGGACGCCGACAGCGATTGCGACGCCGACCTTCTGGATTTTGCAGCATTTCAGTCATGTGTTGGCGCCGAGATTGCAGCGACGGAGTGCCAGCCGTTTGACGTGGATCAAAGCGGCATGATTGGCGCCGCAGACCTGGCCGAATTGTTGTATTCATTTTCCGGGCCGGGCGAATAAAAAGTGGTGCGAGACGGCAAACTCGCACCAGCGTGAAGATTGTGACTATTTGGTTTTCATTGTTCGGCAATCCATCGCCGAAAAAACCGCCCGTCGCTTGCGCTTCGGGTTCGGATGCGACATCGACGGCCAACACCGCTCCCTCACGGTTGCGGTACCGATTTTCCGCTTCCTGACGGGCGCGGCTCGGCTTGGCCACACCGGCCCCTTTTTCTGAAGGGAGAGGGGGTTTCTTATGGACCCTTGCCCGCGCCTGCGTGAATTGCAACCCGCATTTCGTTGTCTACAATGAACGGTATGAGCGACCAAGTGATGCGGGCGGCGGTCATCTACCGGGGCGAGGATGGATTCTGGGTGGCCGAGGTTCCTTCTCTTCCGGGCTGTATCAGCCAGGGGAAATCTAAGCCCGAAGCGATTGAAAACATCCGTGAAGCCATCGAGGGGTGGATCGAATCCGCCCGCGCACGCGGGATGGCCGTCCCGAATGAAGACTTCGAGACTCAGGTCGTTTGCGTTTGAGCAGTCTGCCCGTCATCTCCGGCCGTGACCTTGTCAAGGTGCTTTCCAAAGTCGGCTTTGAGTTTGACCGCCAGAAGGGAAGTCACATGATTTTATTTCGCGCCGATCCGGCGACGACGCTTACGGTTCCCGATCATCGTGAACTGGATCGTGGAACACTCCGAGCGATTTTGCGCCAGGCAGACATTTCACCCGCCGATCTCATCAAGTTATTATGAGCCCATGAAAAAGCTGGTGCGAGACGGCAAACCTGCACCAAAGGCACGTCAATTACTCCGCGCACGGATTACCCTTTCATAGAGCGTTTCGGGGGCAATGTCAGCGCCGTTTGGCCAGGCGATGGTGCCGCCTTCGATTCGGGCTTTTTTGAAGAACTCCAAATCGCGCAGGGGTTCGAAGATCGGGCCAAGGCCAAGGTACTGCGAAAAATCGACTTCGGCCTTGGAACCGTCGTCAAAGGTAATAGCATAAACGTAGCCTTTGCGGTATTCGGCGTTGATTACTTCATTAAAGTTCCACATATGGCTCTTCTCTAGTCCAACGGAGCGATTTTGTGAAGTTCGCGTCCTGCTCGCGCCAAGTCCCAATCCGTCTGAAGATCATCGCGATGGATGTCGATCCATTCACGCACCAGCCGCAATGCAGTCCTCGATTGCAGTCCGCCTCACACGATGTTGCCTTGATGTTCTACGTGAACGTGAGGTGGATCATGATCGTCGAAAAACATGCGTACGATGATACCAAAAAACCGCGAGATTTCGGGCATGCTTATCTCCATACGAATCATAAAAAAGCTGGTGCGAGACGGCAAACTCGCACCAGCGTGAAGATTGTCAGCTATTTGGTTGTCATTAGTCGGCGCACCGTCGCCGGGAAACCGCCCGACGCTTGCGCTCCGGGTTCGGATAGTTCGTCGTCGACCAACACCGCTCCTTTGCAGTCGCGGTACTGGTTGCGGCGGGCAGAGCCCGCCCTACGGCCGCACTGCTCAAGAGCAGTGGCACATGGGATTACATCATGCCGCCCATGCCGCCCATTCCACCCATGCCGCCGCCCATTCCCGGGTGGCCGTGGCCTGCGTGGCCGCCCTTGTCGTTCTTCTGCTTGATCTCGCCAATGATGCAATCGGTGGTGAGCAGAAGGCTGGCGACGCTGGCCGCATTTTGCAGGGCGACACGCTCGACCTTCGCGGGCACGAGGACGCCCATCTTGATCATGTCGCCGTACTCGCCGGTGAGAGCGTTGAAGCCGAAGTTCGGATCGCTGCTTTCGGAAACTTTTTGCCAGACGATCGAGCCTTCGAGGCCGCCATTCTCCACGATTTGCTTGAGCGGAGCAGAGAGGGCGCGGCGGATGATATCGACGCCGGTCTTTTCGTCGCCCTTGAGCTTCTTGCTCAGCGATTCGAGAGCCTTGGAAGCGCGAATCACGGAAACTCCCCCTCCGGGAAGCACCCCTTCTTCGACCGCCGCACGGCAGGCGTGCAACGCGTCTTCGACGAGGGCCTTCTTCTCCTTCATTTCGACTTCGGTGGCCGCTCCGACGTTGATCTGGGCGACGCCGCCGGAGAGCTTGGCGAGGCGTTCCGAGAGCTTTTCCTTATCGTAGTCGCTGGTGGTCTTGTCGATTTCGGTTTTGATCTGCTGAATGCGGCCCTTGATGTCCGCGGAGGAACCGCCGCCTTCGACGATCGTGGTGTTGTCCTTATCGGCGCGAACTTTCTTGGCCGAGCCCAGGTCGGAGAGGCTCACGTTTTCGAGCTTGACGCCGAGATCTTCAAAAATCGCGTGGCCGCCGGTGAGGGTGGCCATGTCTTCGAGCATCGCGCGGCGGCGATCGCCGAAGCCGGGGGCCTTGACGGCGCAGACCTGGAGCGTGCCGCGGAGCTTATTGACCACGAGCGTGGCGAGGGCTTCGCCTTCGATGTCCTCGGCGACGATGAGCAATGGGCGGCCCGACTGCGAGACTTTTTCGAGCAGTGGGATCAGATCCTTGACGGAGCTGATTTTCTTTTCATGGATGAGAATGTAGGGCTTGTCGAGCTCGCAAGTCAGCGTTTCAAACTTATTGATGAAGTGCGGCGAGAGGTAGCCCTTGTCGAACTGCATGCCTTCGACGAGATCGACGGTGGTGTCGAGGGTCTTACCCTCTTCGACGGTGATGACGCCGTCCTTGCCGACCTTGTCCATCGCCTGGGCGATGATCTTGCCGATTTCGGCGTTCTGGTTGGCGGCGCAGGTGCCGACCTGGGCGATCTGGTTGGAACCCTTGATCGGCGTGCTCGACTTCTTGAGCTCTTCGACCACAACTTCGACGGCCTGCTCGATTCCGCGCTTGAGGGCCATTGGCTCTGCACCGGCGGCTACGTTCTTGAGGCCTTCATCGTAGATGGCCTCGGCGTAGACCGTTGCGGTGGTGGTGCCGTCGCCGGCGACGGTGGAAGTGCGCGAGGCGACTTCCTTCACCATCTGGGCACCCATGTTTTCGTAGGCGTCGTCGAGCTCGATTTCCTTGGCGACGGTGACGCCGTCCTTGGTGACGGTGGGCGCGCCGAAGGATTTTTCGATGACGACGTTGCGTCCGCAAGGACCGAGGGTGGCCTTGACGGCGCGGGCCAACTGTTTGACGCCGCGGCGAATGGCCTCACGGGCCTCCATTTGATAAGCAATTTGTTTTGCAGCCATAAACTTTCACTCCGTGAAAGAAGATTAAAGTTCAAAATTCAAAGTTCAAAGAAAGAAAGCACTTTTTCGAACTTTGAACTTTACGTTTTAACGTTTTGGCGTCAGCCGATGACGCCGAGAATGTCCGACTCGTCCATCACGATGTACTCTTCGCCATTGATTTTCACTTCGGTGCCGGCGTAGCTGGTGAAAAGGACTTCGTCGTCCTTTTTGACTTGCAGCGGGTTACGCGTGCCATCTTCGAGAAGGCGACCGGTGCCGACGGCCAGCACGATGCCGCGCTTGGGTTTTTCCTTTGCGCTGTCGGGCAGGACGATGCCGCCGGCGGTGCGTTCCTCGGCCTCGACGCGCTTGACGATGACCTTGTCACCCAACGGCTTGATGTTCATTTTTGCCATGATTGTCTCCGTTTCAAAATTCCGTAACGTCCAACGTTCAAACAATTAACTCAATTCGCCATCAGCGATGAGCAGGCGACGGCACAACGTGGCCGCCAGCTCGCCGGGTCCGATGGAAGAGGTCAAAACACTGGTTACATGCAGGGCCAACGCGGTCTCCAACGTAGTGCGTCGGGTGTCCTCGGTGAGGAGCCAGCACGGTAGCACGCGATCGATGGAACGGATGATCCGCAGAAGCGAAAGTCCGTCGATCGACCGCTGGTCCTCAACGACCACTGCTGCTGAAAGCCCGCCTTCTTCGATGCGGCGGATGGTCTCGGGCCCCGAATGGGCAGGGCAAATGACAAGACCCGTTGGTTCGAAGGCGGCGTCGATGTTGCCGAGCCAGCGCGGACCAACGACCTGCTCGCCGAAAGCGAACAAGATGCGTCTTTTTGGAACAAAACTCGGTGTCAGCGTCACGGTGATCCCTTGGTTACCAAACAGCCCAACGGTCTGTTGCACGTAGAATGCCAATGAATCCGTTCGAATTCAATCTGTTCGTATCATCTTAAACTGCTGTGGGGAGGCGACTTATGACGAGAATCAACAGCGATCAATTATGCGACGGGGAAGATTCAGTCTGTCATTTCAGCGGAGAGGGGTTGGCCTGCTGCCAGTTTGGCAGAGAAAAGCCCCGGTGTTTTTGGTCACCGGGGACTCAATGTGGGTTGTATATGCCTGCAACGCAGAAACCGCTAAAGGGCTCCCAGGGGGTAGTTTTCCAACGTGACTTCGCCAAAAGTCACTTTCACGGTCCCATCGATGGGTGAGTTGGCATCGAATTCGATGACAATCGTGATTGTATCTGGGCCGATGTCCTCCACGTTGGGCACTTCGAAGGTGATGCTGCCGGCTTCCGGAATGAAACTGCCGTTCGCCACAGGGCGAATGACCAGGCCATCGGCTTCGACGCTACGGGTTTCATCATCGGCATTGGTTACATCCAGGGCGGCGGTAGAGATGGTGAGGGTGTCAGTGAGGATGTTGATCTCGAAGGAAATATCCCCGACGACCGAACCCACGCCGGTCGTGGAAATATCGATCGTGCCATCCCAATTTCGAATGTCGTTATCGGCAATGCGGGATACATTCAGCTCACCGTCTGTCGTCTGGCCATCCACCATGAAGTTATCGAAAATGGCCGAAAATGAGCCGGCGTTGCGATCAAACTCGGCCGATATGCTGCCACTCACCGAGTTGTCGTAGTACTCGCTCGAACATCCGGCTTCGAATGTCAAGGCGAACGTCGATACGTTGTCCTGCCGGACGAAAATGACTTCGGGGCAATCTCCGAAGGTGCTGCTGTCGGTCTGGTTCACGTTCGTGAGAGCGTCAACCGCCCCGCCGACGGCTTGCGACGCCGATTCGATCTCAGCAACGACTTCGTCCACGGCTTTTTGGACGTCGGCAGGCAGTTCGTCGCTGCCGCCGCCGCCATTACCGCCGTTGTCGCTGTTCCCGCCATTGTCATTGTCGGGACGGTTCCGGCAGGTTGACACGGCGGCGAGGGACAAGCAAGTCAGGAGCACAAGAGAATAACGGGCGAACTGCTTCATTTTATTCCTCCTTGAAAAGGATGTACTTTCATGTTTCTTTGACGCGGGATGGAACGCCAACGTGAATAGGCTAACTTTCTCCACGTGTCCGAGCAAGGATTCCGGGAAGCGATGTCCATTCTTCCTTCCCAGGGGATTGAAAAAGTAGACCGTCGCCGGTTTTGTCGTATGATCGGGGAGGTTCAACTAAACAAGGAGACTTCTATGGTAACCGTGGGAATGAACTATCAAATCCTTTCGGGCAAGGAGCAGGAGTTCGAGAGCGTCTTCGCCAAGGTGCTCGACATCATGCGCGGGATGGACGGGCACGTGAAGACGCATTTGTATCGCGACGTGGCCGATTCGAACTCGTACGTGATTTTTTCCGAGTGGTCTTCCAGGCCGGCCTTTGACGCCTTCACGAGTTCGGCACAATTCAAAAATGTCACGAACTGGGGCAAGGAACAAATCCTGGCATCCCGCCCCCAGCATCGGGTTTATGGCGACCTGGACGGCATGGAATCAGGGCGTCCGTCTGAAGCAACTCGCCCGGCTGCTGCGGCCGCATGTTGCCCCGCTCATAAGCATTAGGCAATGACTGAAGACCCCTCTCCCCATCGAGGGGACGAGGGGAGAGGACGTGTGAGGGGTGACTCGTGCGGCCTACCCTCACCCCAACCCTCTCGCTACGAGGGAGAGGGAGTAAGTTCACCCTTCGATGTTGAGCGATTCATCCGCTGAAATGGCACTTGGCGCCGACAGTCTGGCAGCGTCGGCTTCGCGTGCGCAGACGCGGGTGAGCGTCGCACTTTGCGTGGTTCTGTTTTTCATCATGTTGCCGGTGACCATGATGGTCCCGGTGCTCAAGGAGATCGTGTCCGAACGGTTCGGTGCGGGAACGTTTGCCGCGCACCTCTACATGTCGGTCAACATGATTGGGGCCATTTTGACCGCTCCGCTTACGGCCGGTCTGGCCGACCGCGCCGTGCAGCGCAAGACGGTTTTGCTGATCGCACTCCTTTTCAATCTCGCAGCACTGGGTCTGATGCCGCTGGTGGAATCGTTCGCAGTCTTTATGACGCTGCGATTCTTCGAGGGGGCATTTCACGTCCTGGCCATTTCGACAATCATGGCGTGCGCCGCCGATTGGGCCGATCCGCAGCGGAGGGGACGCCAGATGGGCTTGATGGGCGCGTCGCTGACGTTTGGCACGGCGTGCGGTGCGCCGCTGGGAGGGCGAATCGGTCAGACCGCTCCGATGATGGTTTTTGCACTCGGAGTGGTTTGCGTCGCCATCGCGATTGTTCTTGTTTTTGCGTTCGTTCGCGATGCGGCGGGACGCGCTCGTTCCACGCGATTCGCCGAGACGGTCGACTTGCTGCGAACCCGCCGCGTTTTGCTCATCCCTTATGCGTTCTCGTTTGTTGATCGTTTTTGCGTCGGGGTGATTGTCTCCAGCTTCGTTCTTTATCTGGGCGAGGCTTATGGCTACTCACCGGCGCAGCGCGGCGGATTGCTGGCGTTGTTCCTGTTTCCCTTCGCGTTTCTTTGCTACCCCGCCGGACGGCTTGCAGACCGGTATGGGCGGGCGGTGTTGATGATTGCCGGAAATGTAGCGTTTGGACTGGCCTTTGCCGCCTACGGAATCGCGACGGAATGGTGGTTGCCGGTCCTGATGCTGGCTTCGGGGGTGTTCAGTGCGGCGTTTTTCTCCCCGAACCTTGCGATGTGCGGAGACCTTGCCCCGCCTCACCAACGTGCGGCGGCTTTTGCGGGATTCAACATCGCCGGTTCGCTTGGCTTCTTGTGCGGCCCGCTTGTGGGCGGCCTTATCCATCGACTGGCGACGCCATCACTGGGCAGCTTGCAAGCCTATTCGCTGGCGTTCGCTGTTGCAGGACTTGTCGTACTGGGATGTGCGGTCGCATTGGGGCCGTCGTTAATCCGATTGAGTAAGAAAGAGTAGTGGCCCGCTAGTGGATCGACACAACGAATTCTGCGGGTGCGTTTTCCAAGGTCGGACCACTGCTCGCAGAGCAGTGGCACACCTAAGACCTGCAAGAATGAACGTGTGGGAACACTTGGTTACGGGCGCGGCTCTTTTTTGGAGATCGACTGGTAGCTTCGCTCGCCTGCGTCACCTTTTTCGACAGGATATCCCGACTTTGACCAGCCCGGTTCCACGTCTTGCCCGCCAGGACCCGGGCCGCCGCCGAACCCGCCAGCCATATTCACGACGTTGGTATAACCCTTACCGCGGAGCATGTCGCAGGCGCGGGCGGAGCGTCCGCCGGATTTGCAACCGACGATGACTTTTGCGTCATGGGGGATTTTTGATTCGACCACTTTCAGAAAGTTTGGATTGGATTCCATTTGCCCCGTCGATGGGTTGGGCTCGGAGATGGGGATATTGATCGCCCCGGGCGGGCGGCCGGCCTCAAATTCTGGAACGCTTCTCACGTCGAGGTAGATGTACCCGGTGTTCGCATCCAGCAGCTTCCGGGCCTGTTCAGGCGTTATGTCGGTCTTCCCCATCGTCACCTCAGGTGCGGTCGTTGTCGGAGTATCTTGAGAAGGTGAACTCGGCTTACATCCATCAATCGCGCATAACGTCACGATCGAAAGGCCGGCCACACACCATTTGTCGCGCTTCCCCATGTCCGAATTGTCCAGGCCAGGTGACCGATGGTCAATGACGACAGTTCGTGCCTTTGTCCCATAACGAACGAGCCGGCTGGGCATCATTGTGCGAAGTTGTAGCCGATCCTGCGCAATTCCATTCATAGCCGTCGCTCACCGATGATGATTTTAGACATCGTGGCTGGTTGCCTGGAGGCAACATGACCACGGCGGAAACCCCATTGTATCCCTACTCGACCGATGCATCAGCGAACATCACCACCGGCAGGGACTGGCCTCAAGCCGTTTCGTCTGGACGCGGCGGCCGTGCTCGACCATTTGGGAATGGGCGTGCTTGTGGTGAACCGTGAAGGTGACATCCTGTACCGCAATATCGAAGCGGCCGAGATGCTCCCCGATGGGGGAAACCTTCAACCCGTGCTGGAAGCTGTGCGTTTTGCGGCGGAAGGTCATTGGCGGGTGAACGTGGCCAAGGTGCTGTCCAGTCGATGCGCGATGCAGTGGAGCGGTACGTTCATCGCGGAACCGGCCAGACAGTTGCACATTCGATGCGCACCGTTGCACATGAGCGGCGTGGCAGAGACAGTGGCCGTCTTGTACGTTGAAGCTCGTAGCGGAGTTGGCGCAGAAGAGGAGTACGACGTCGCCCGGCGGCTGACTTCGCTGGGGAAACTGGCGGCGCGGGTGGCGCACGAACTGAACAATCCGCTGGATGGAATTCTGCGATATATCAACCTTGCGTTGCGGGTGGCGGGCGAATCGTCCGAGTCGCGTCTGACCTCGTATCTGTCGGAGTCGCGGTCGGGACTGATGCGGATGATCCGCATCATCGGCGATTTGCTGGAATTCTCTCGCAACTCGGATGCAGGGTTCGAGGAAGCCGGTGTGAACGAGTTGATCGAACAGGCCATCAAGGCGTGCTCGACGGCCGCCGACGCCAACCGCGTCATCGTCACCGCCGATTTTCAAAGCGATCAGATGCCCAGGCTGCGCGGCAGCCGGTTGTATCAGGTCTGTTGTAATCTCATTCGCAATTCGATTGACGCGATGCCCGATGGGGGCCGACTGAGCATCGCCAGCGGACTCATCGAGGATTGTGTCATCGTGCGGGTCACGGACACGGGGGTGGGGTTGCCGCAGTCCGCCGAGAAAATCTTTGAACCGTTTTACACCACCAAGCAGCCGGGCAAGGGAACGGGCCTGGGCCTGGCAATCTGCAAGGAGTTCGTCGAGGACATGGGCGGGACGATCACGGCCGCCAATGCGGACGCGGGCGGAGCCGTATTTACCGTGCGGATTCCGATTGCGGGCCTGCAATCGTCACAGCGAATCACGCCTGTGCAAAAGGCACCGGCTCTCTAGTGGCCGAGTTGGTAGCAAGGCCAAGCGGAGCGCCGCCATGCTACTCGGTTTCCATGCCGGCGCCCGATAAGGCCGGGCTTGAGCATGGCACCCTGTATCTGAATCACCAATTGGAAAAGATCATGACAACCGTGAAGCAAAAGCACCCGGTTCGAGTACTCGTGGTTGATGATGACCGCATAATCCTCGATTCCCTGGGCGAATTTCTGCGACTGGAACACTACGAGGTCGAAACCGCCTCGGCGTTTCCGCAAGCGCTGCAACTCCTCGAACGCAGCGGCGTCGATCTCATCCTCTGCGACGTGAACATGCCCGGCGGCAACGGGTTCGAGCTGCTGCACTGCGTTCGCAAGCGCTTTCCCGAAACCGTCGTAGTGATGATGACTGGGTATGGCACCATCGAATCGGCGGTCGAAGCCATCAAGATGGGAGCGTATGACTATCTCACCAAGCCCATCATCGATGACGAACTCAAGGTCTGCATCGAGCGTGCGGTGGCCCAGCAGGCTCTGCTACGTGAAAACCGCATCCTGAAAGAAACGCTCGACCTGCGGTTTGGCCTCGAAAACGTCGTCGGCCACGACTACCGCATGTTGAAAATGTTCGACCTCGTGGAGTCGGTGGCACCGTCGCGCGTCACGGTGCTGGTGCAGGGAGCGTCGGGCACCGGCAAGTCGCTCATCGCAAAAGTTATCCACCAACGAAGCGGACGCGGGGATAAACCGTTCGTCGAAGTGAGCTGCGGCGCGCTTCCCGAAACGCTGCTGGAAAGCGAACTCTTCGGACACGTGCGCGGGGCGTTCACCGGCGCGGTAGCCAACAAGGCCGGCAAGTTCAAAGCCGCGCATGGCGGCACGCTGTTCCTCGACGAAATCTCCGCCGCATCGCCTGCGCTGCAAATGAAGCTGCTCCGCGTACTTCAAACGCATCAGTTCGAGCCCGTCGGGAGCAATAAAACCGAGACCGTGGATGTCCGCGTCGTGCTCGCGTGCAACACCAATCTCGACGCCGAGGTGAAGGCCGGCCGCTTTCGCGAAGACCTCTACTACCGCATCAACGTCGTCACCGTCGATATGCCCACGCTCGCCGAGCGCGTCGGCGACATCCCGCTGCTGGCGCGGCATTTTCTCAATCGGTTCTCAGCGGAGATGAACCGAATGATTACCGACTTCGAGCCACCGGCCATGCAAGTGCTGATGGGATACCCGTGGCCGGGCAACGTACGCGAGCTGGAAAACGTGGTCGAGCGCGGCGTGGTCCTTTGCAAGGGCCGGCAAATCGCCACCACGGACTTGCCGCCCAAGCTTCTGGCGGCCGCTGCGACTGTGCTCGAACAGCCCGCGGCCTTCTACAAGCCGATGCCTTTGCGCGAGGCGCTCGAGGAGCCGGAGAAGCGGATTCTGGAAGCGGCGCTCCGGGCCAATGGCTGGAACCGCCAGCTCACGGCGCAGCAGTTGGTCATCAACCGCACCACGCTCTACAAGAAGATGAAGCGCTATGGTCTCGACGGCAACGCTGAACCAGCTTGATAATCAGGAAAACGATTATCACTCCATTTGACAGCGCAAATAAAGCGTATTGTGAATCATTCCGTTGGGCCGGATAGAATAACGGACTCGCCAAGCAACTATTAAGGCCTCTAACTAAGAAGATACGAGGTTGAACGGTACGCCTGGCTCTCGTAAAATGCATGGTTCCACAAGCGGTTTGGTGTCGCGTGCGGGTCCGAAATGGGGGGAGGGCGTCTGAATGGTTTTATTGCCGGGCGTTTGCGTAGGGCTTGTTTTTGTTTTGCAGGCAGGCCCACTTACTCATCAAACCACGATTTCGACCGGATTGGACAGCCCAGCCAGGATTGCCGTTACCAACACTGAGATTCTCGTCACCGACACTCGATCCGAACACGTTTTGCGCTACGACCTGGCCGGCAATCCCCTCGGGGTTTGGAACGAACCGGCGGGCCCAGTCGGCATTGCCGTGCATTCGGACGGTCGTATCTTCGTTTCGCGGCGCGACGACGCCAAAGTCGCAGTCTACGACGCCGCGTTCACTTTCCAGCAATTCCTCGGACAGGGCGTTGTGAACTTCGTTCGACCTACCGATCTGGCGTTCGACCTCGCCTCCAATCGCCTTTTTGTTGTGGACAGCGGCGCGGATCGGCTTTACGCCTTCGACGGCACCACCGGTGCGCTGGCTCTCATGCTCGGCGTTCGTGGAAGCCGCTTTAGCGAGTTCAAATACCCTAGCGCGGTCGCCGTGGACGCGGTCAACCATCGGATCCTCGTGGCCGATCAGGACAACTTCCGAGTGCAAGTGTTCGACACCTCCGGCATCTTTCTGTTCAATTTCGGCTATCGCATCAAGTATCTACCCGACGGGTCCAGCGAAGGCTGGTTCCCGCGCGTGGCCGGACTGGCCGTGGACGGCCTTGGCCGCATTTACATAACCGATGCGGTAATGGGGACGCTTCGCATGTTCGATTCCCGTGGAGCGGAGTTGGGAAAGGTCGTAGGGTACGGCTCGGCGCCAGGAGACCTCCAGACGCCATGTGGAGCGGCTTTGGACGCGAGCGGTCGCGTGCTGGTTGCCAATAGCAACATCGGAACAGTCGAAGTGTATGACGCCCCGGCCCTGGCTGTCGCAAGCAACCAGGGTACCTTTTACGCGGGGACCAACGAAAGCCCGTTGGACATCGCATCGCGGATTGTGGACATGGGTTCGATGAGGCTGCCGCGTCTGGTCAGCATAATCCGCAAAGGCCCTCGCGAAGGGGGGACGACCGCAGCCGCCGGATGGGAGCCGCCGCACATGCTGACCGATACGACCTGTGCCCGCTGCCATAACATCAACGGTGCGCCCGCCGGACAGGAAGCCACCGTCGCAGGCCAGACGAATCTTTGCCTCTCCTGCCATAGCGCGGGCGGTCACGCGCTGGAATCCGCATTGCGCACCAGTGATCGGGTCATCGCCGGTTCGACGCCGCCGGCATCCGGCGGACGTTCTCACGCATGGGGCGTTTCAGCGATCAACTCCCTCGTTGGCTCTGACGGACCACCGGTTGGCGGCGATATGGCTCAACACCTTTCCGGCGGTCAGATCAAGTGCGCCACCTGCCACAACCAGCACAACAATACCGCCGGCTCGCCCTTCCTTCGGGTCAACAATGACGAAGGGGCGTTGTGCATGCAGTGCCACGCCAATCACATCGGACATACACCGCAAGGCGCATGGCAGCCGACCTGCTCGGAATGTCACGACGCGCACAATCCCAGGAGCGGAAACCTCGCCTTGATCGGCACCCTCGTCCACAAC
>CXWL01123011.1_pt1 | contig 15412 bp, 16 predicted proteins | sample 590931 | NCBI WGS metagenome assembly CXWL01 (sample SAMEA3498368, study PRJEB10139) | groundwater metagenome | biome: water well; material: biofilm material | place: Germany | collected 2015-04-27 | reverse complement strand
GCGGCGCACCGTATGCCTAGCCAGGACTGGCCGATCTGGTTGCTTACTGCGGTCAGCGCCGTGGTGGTCTGGCGTACCAGATTGCCGCTGTTGTGGCTATTGGCGGCGGGCGCCTTGCTGGGCTGGTTTGGTCTGGTGTGAAACAAAAAAAGGCGCATCATCTGCGCCTTTTTTATTTTTCCGCCTTATCAAGGCCAGGCCTTGCTTTGGCTTAACTTCGGCTTAACGCCCGTCGGCGAAGCCGATGCGGTCGGTGGTCGCGTTTCTGGCGTCTTCCAGGCTGATTTTCTTGTCGCGCAGCAGCGGTTGCAAGGCTGAATTCATCGAGTGACAGCCGATATTCGACTTGGCATCGCCATCCATCAGCGCCCGTATGCCGGCCATGCTGCCCGACTCTATCATTTTCACGACTTCAGGATTCGATGTCAGGCATTCGGTGGCGAGGTGATAGCGTTCGCCTTCCAGCGATGGCAGCAGGGCCTGGCACAAGACCCCGCGCAAGGCCTGCGCCAGCGCCTGTGCCTGGGGTTCGCCATTGCCCAGCAAACGCAGCATTTTCTGCAAACCGAGTTCGGTCGAACGCGCGTGCAGCGAAGCCAGCACCAGCGGGCCCGATTCGGCCAGCGCCAGCGCTTCCTGCGCGGTCTGNNTCGACCGGATCTTCAATCGTGATGATATGGCCGGAACGGGTCTTGTTGATCTGGTCGAGCATGGAGGCGATGGTGGTCGACTTGCCCTGGCAGGTGTCGCCGATGATCAGGACCAGGCCGCTGGTCAGCTTGGCGAAATCCTGCTCGCACTGGCGCAGGCCGAGCTGGCTCAGTTCCAACGGTTCTTTAGGGAAGCGGCGGATCACGCAACCCAAGCGCTTCTTGCCCTGGAAGGTGAAGCAGTTGGCGCGGATGCGCGCCGCATTCAAGTCAATTGATCGGTCAAAGGCGCGGTCCTGTATGCGCTCAAACCAGTTCGGCTCGATGACTTCAAAAAACTCTTCCAGCTCTTCCTTGGTGATCGGCGAATCGGTCACCGCCACCAGGCCTTTGGGCTGGCGCAACATGATGGGGCTGTTTTGATGGATCAGGATGTCGCTAAAGATCAGGCGCGAATTGAGCAAATGCAGGATTTGTTCAACCAGAGTGCCAAATACCGGGTGGTCTTCGTTTTCTATGTAAGTCAGGGTGCGGATTTGTGAAGAGAAGTGAGTTTCCATCGTTTTTTTGATCTCGTGGTTGGAACAGTTATCCTGCAATTATAAGACCAGAGTGTCATTGCGCGAGGGAAAGATTTTTATGCGTAATTTATGCGTAAATAACAACGGCTTTGCCATGCCGCCAGCACGCAATATGCATGCGGGTTTGCGGGCACATGCCGCTGAGAGGCCCGTGGATAGTGCGTGCTGGCATGCCTCATTTATCAATTTGATCTGTCTCAATTTCTCGACAAAAGAATAGCGGAAAATATTTTTAGCCCTCAAAGCGGCGGCATTTACAACAACATCAGGCTATCAAAACGGGGCTTTTTCGTTTATCCTCGTCGCTCGCCGGCTTCCAGAAGACGCCGGCGAAACCTATGTGCAGCGCAGTATAAAAAAAGTAGCAAATTACCAGCAGCTGATGGCATGACTTACCCGTCGCGCCATCAAGATCCAAGTGATCAATGAATTAACGTCATCAACGTAATCAACGCAATACAGCGCACACCATCATCGTGCGAGAAAGAAAACCATGAGCCAGAACGAGCCTCTTCGTTTACATGTGCCGGAGCCTACTGGGCGGCCGGGCCATGCAACCGACTTCTCCTATCTGCGACTGTCGCCTGCCGGCGAAGTGCGCAAACCCCCTACTGATGTATTGCCGGTCGATACCCGCGATCTGGCCTATTCGCTGATCAGCGTGCTCGATCCCGAAGGCAATGCGGTCGGCCCCTGGGTGCCGCAGATCGATATCGAGCAGGTGCGCGCCGGATTGCGCGCGATGATGAAGACGCGCGCCTTCGACGGCCGCATGCTGATCGCCCAGCGGCAAAAGAAAATGTCGTTCTACATGCAAAGCCTGGGCGAAGAAGCGATAGGTACCGGGCAGGCGATGGCGCTCAATATCGATGACATGTGCTTCCCGACTTACCGCCAGCAAAGCATACTGATGGCGCGCAATGTCCCTATGGTGGGCCTGATCTGCCAGCTGATGTCGAACGAGCGCGACCCGCTCAAGGGGCGCCAGTTGCCGGTCATGTATTCGATACGCGAAGCCGGGTTTTTCTCGATTTCCGGCAACCTGGCCACGCAATATATACAGGCGGTCGGCTGGGCCATGGCGTCGGCGATCAAGGGCGATACAAAAATAGCCTCGGCCTGGATAGGCGACGGCGCCACCGCCGAAGCCGATTTCGATACCGCGCTGACTTTCGCGCATGTCTACCGTGCGCCGGTGATCCTCAATGTGGTCAACAACCAGTGGGCGATCTCGACTTTCCAGGCGATAGCCGGCGGCGAGAACACCACGTTTGCGGCGCGCGGCGTAGGCTGCGGTATCGCCTCCCTGCGCGTCGATGGCAATGATTTCCTGGCCGTGTATGCGGCTTCCAAATGGGCCGCCGAGCGCGCCCGCAGCAATATGGGCCCGACCCTGATCGAGTGGGTGACCTATCGCGCCGGCCCGCATTCGACTTCGGATGACCCGTCCAAATACCGCCCGCTGGATGATGCCTCGCACTTCCCGCTCGGCGACCCGATTGCACGATTGAAGAAATACCTGATCAATCAAGGCGCCTGGTCAGAACAGGAGCATGAAGACACCCAGAAAGAGCTGGAAGCGCAAGTCATTGCGGCGCAAAAAGAGGCCGAGCAATACGGCAGCATGGCCAGCGGCCACGTGTTTAGTCCGGCCGAAATGTTTGAGGATATCTACGAGCATATGCCTGAACATTTACGTCTGCAACGCCAGCAACTGGGAATCTGATCATGAGTGACAACAATACTATGGGTGGTAAAAAAACGCCGATGAGCATGATCCAGGCGCTGCGCTCGGCGATGGATGTGATGCTGGAACGCGATGACAATATGGTCGTGTTTGGCCAGGACGTAGGCTACTTCGGCGGCGTGTTCCGCTGCACCGAAGGCCTGCAAAAAAAGTACGGCAAGTCGCGTGTCTTTGATGCGCCGATTTCCGAGAGCGGCATCGTCGGTGCCGCCATCGGCATGGGCGCATATGGTCTGCGCCCGGTGATCGAGATTCAGTTCGCCGATTACATCTATCCGGCCTATGACCAGATCGTCTCCGAGGCGGCGCGTTTGCGCTTCCGCTCGGCCGGCGACTTCACCGCCCCATTAACCATACGCACGCCTTGCGGCGGCGGTATCTATGGCGGCCAGACGCATAGCCAAAGCCCCGAGGCGGTGTTCACCCACGTCTGCGGCTTGCGCACCGTGATGCCATCGAATCCTTACGATGCCAAGGGCTTGCTGATCGCCTCGATAGAGAACAATGATCCGGTGGTTTTCCTGGAGCCCAAACGTCTGTACAACGGCCCTTTCAACGGCCATCACGACCAGCCGGTCGTGCCCTGGTCGCAGCATGCGATGGGCGAAGTGCCCGAGGGTTATTACACCGTGTCGCTGGAATCAGCCTCGGTGTTCCGTCCGGGTAAAGACCTGACGGTCATCACCTACGGCACCATGGTCTGGGTCTCGGAGGCGGCCGCCAATGAGAGCGGCATCGATGCCGAGATCATCGACCTGCGCAGCCTGTGGCCGCTGGATCTGCCGACGATTTTGGCCTCGGTCAAAAAGACCGGGCGCTGTGTGGTCGTGCACGAGGCGACGCGCACCAGCGGTTTTGGTGCCGAGCTGACTGCGCTGGTGCAGGAGCACTGTTTCTATCATCTTGAAGCGCCGATTGAGCGTGTGACGGGCTGGGATACGCCTTACCCACATGCGCAGGAGTGGGCTTACTTCCCCGGCCCCGAAAGAGTGGCTGCGGCGTTCAAACGTGCAATGGAGAAATGACATGGGACTATACGTAATCAAGATGCCGGATATCGGCGAAGGCATTGCCGAAGTGGAGTTAGTCGCGTGGAACGTCAAGGTCGGCGACATGATCAAGGAAGACCAGATCCTGGCCGACGTGATGACCGACAAGGCGACCATAGAAATCCCCTCACCGGTGGTGGGCAAGGTGCTGGCACTGGGCGGCGCGGCTGGCCAGGTGATGGCGGTCGGTTCCGAGCTGATCCGCATCGAAGTCGAAGGCGCGGGCAATGTCAATGCAGGCGCGCCAGCCGCACCAGCTAAAGCGGCCGCTGCACCTGCAACAGTAGCGGCAGCGCCAGTCGCTGCGGCTGCTGCAGTTGCTATAACACCGGCACCGGTAGCGGCTCCAGTAGCGGCGGCACTAGCCGCAGCCAAACCGGCTAATGCAAGCAAGACTGTCGCGGCAGGCGCGGCAAGGCAGGCTGACGAGAAGCCTATCGCCTCGCCGGCGTTAAGAAAGCGTGCCTGGGATCTGGGCGTGGAACTGCAATTCGTGCCGGGTAGCGGCCTGGCCGGGCGCATCACGCAGGATGATCTGGATGCGTATTTGGCACGCGGCGCAAATGCACAAGCGGGCGGCAGTACAGAAAACCGTTACCGCGAAATGCACGAGGAGCAAGCGATACCGGTGATCGGCCTGCGCCGCAAGATTGCGCAAAAGATGCAAGACGCCAAGCGCCGCATTCCGCATTTTTCGTATGTGGAAGAAGTCGACGTCACCGAGCTGGAAGCCTTGCGCACCCAGCTCAACACGCGCTGGGGCAAAGAGCGCGGCCGCATCAGTTTGTTACCTTTGCTGATGCGCGCCGTGGTTTTGGCGGCACGTGATTTCCCGCAGATCAATGCCCGCTTCGATGACGATGCTGGCATCGTTACGCGTCACGCAGCGGTACACATAGGCATTGCGGCGCAGACCGACAGCGGCCTGATGGTGCCGGTGATACGCCATGCCGAAGCGCGTGATTTATGGTCATGCGCCAGCGAGATGGCCAGGCTCGCAGAAGGCGCGCGTACCGGCAAGGCCACGCGTGAAGAACTGTCGGGTTCCACCATCACCATTTCCAGTCTCGGTGCGCTCGGCGGCATCGTCTCTACCCCGGTCATCAACCATCCTGAAGTCGCCATTGTCGGCGTCAACAAGATGGTCGAGCGCCCCATGGTGCGCAACGGCCAGGTCGTGATCCGCAAGATGATGAATCTCTCGTCCTCGTTTGACCACCGCGTGGTCGATGGCATGGACGCAGCCGAATTCATCCAGACCATACGCGGCTATCTCGAGTGTCCGGCTACTTTATTTGTGGAATAAAAATGAACGCAACTTCAGTCTTAACTAACACCACCCTGCTGGTGATAGGCGGTGGCCCCGGCGGTTACATCGCCGCCATCCGCGCCGCGCAACTCGGCATTGCCACCACCCTGATCGAAGGCGATCAGTTAGGCGGCACCTGCCTCAATATCGGCTGCATCCCTTCCAAGGCCTTGATCCACGCGGCCGAAGAATTTGAAAAAACCGGCCATTACGCCAAGGGCTCGGCGCTCGGTATTTCTGTGCAAGCGCCAAGCATCGATCTGGCGCAAACCATACGCTGGAAGGATGGCATCGTCGCTAAACTTACCGGCGGTGTGGGCGCCTTGCTGAAAAAAAATGGCGTACAAGTTATCAAAGGCTGGGCCAATATCATCGACGGCAAGACCGTAGAAGTGAAGCACGAGGGCGCAGCGACCCAGCGCTTCATCTGTCAGCATCTGCTGCTGGCCACCGGTTCGCAAGCCGTCGAATTGCCGAGCATGCCTTTCGGCGGCAATGTCATCAGCTCGACCGAGGCGCTCTCGCCTGCCGCTCTGCCAAAAAATCTGGTGGTAGTCGGCGGCGGCTACATCGGGCTGGAACTGGGCATCGCCTATCGCAAGCTGGGTGTGGAAGTGAGCGTGGTCGAGTCGCTCGATCGCGTCTTGCCAGCCTACGATCAGGACCTGACCAAGGCGGTTGCGGCATCGCTGCAAAAGCTAGGCGTCAAGCTGCACCTGGGCTGCACCGTGCAAGGATTAAACACGGCTGGCGACGCGGTCAGAATCCGCAATGCGCAAGGTGAAGAATCCGAACTGGTCGCCGACAAAGTGCTGGTCGCGGTAGGGCGCAAACCGCGCACCCAGGGCTATGGTCTGGAAGGCCTGATGCTCGACATGGCCGGCCGCTCCATCAAGATCGACGACCAGTGCCGCACCTCGATGCGCGACGTCTGGGCGATAGGCGACATCACCGGCGAGCCGATGCTGGCACACCGCGCCATGGCGCAGGGCGAGATGGTGGCAGAAATCATCGCCGGCAAAAAACGCCACTTCATGCCTGCCGCAATTCCCGCAGTCTGCTTCACCGACCCCGAGATCGTGGTAGTTGGCCAGACCCCGAACGAGGCGCAGGCAGCAGGATTGGATTGCATCAGCGCCATGTTCCCATTCTCAGCCAACGGCCGCGCCATGACACTAGANNCCGACCCTGGGTGAAGCGGTGCAGGAAGCCGCGATGCGGGCACTGGGGCATGCACTGCATATTTAGAGATGGAAGTGGGCAAGGCATCGTCGCGCCCACTTTTGACGTTGCTGTGTCTTTGCAGCCCCTACGTGCAAAACAGAAATACAGTATATTTATGTAAAGCTAAGCTGCAAGCGGACTTTGAGAATTTTTTCTCAAAGCGTTATGCGACAACGGTTCAGATAGGCGTCACGCCAGTTCTGACATATCTGGTTATGTCTCATAGGGGACCGTACATCACTATTAAGCGGAGTGCAACCTTGTCATCTTCATATAATGCTTCTCTGGTTCTTGGTGCTGTCCTAAGCGCAGCGGCAGCGGTGTTGCATTTCGCTTGCCTGATTTGGGGGGCGCCTCTGTTCCGGTTTCTAGGTGCTGGTGAGCCAATTGCACAAATGGCTGAAAAAGGACATTGGTATGCAAACTTCATTGCCTTCGCAATTGGGACGCTACTCGCAGTGTGGGCCGCTTACGCATTGTCGGGCGCCGGGCTGTTTATGCGACTGCCTTTTGTTCGGCTAGTCTTAGGCGCGATCACAGGGATATACCTTTTGCGTGCAGTGGCTTTTCCATTATTAAGACCCGCATTTCCTGAAAACAGTGACACATTCTGGCTAGTCACGTCTGGAATTTGTTTAGTCATCGGGTCGGTTCATCTGACGGGCCTCCTCCAAGTATGGGGGCAATTGTGAGACATAATCCAGCGCTCAAGCGGGATCTCAGGCCGCACATGCCCGGCCAGAGTGTATCAAGCGTTTCCGCGATGGCGCTCGCGCTTACTGAGCGCACCAGCATGAGGTTCCCATGGGAGTGAATGAATTGCTAGAGTGGCAGTGGTCGGGCTATCGCAGGTATCACGCGAGCAAGACCAATTTGCTTCTGCATATCGTCGCCGTGCCGCTGGTTCTCCTTGGCAATGTGGCGTTGATCCTCGGCCTCTTCCGCTTGGCGCCAGCAGTCATAGCAGGTGGCGTCATCGCAATGGCTCTGGGCATGGCGCTTCAAGGCAAAGGGCACAAACTGGAAGCGGTGCCGCCAGAGCCGTTCACCGGGCCAGCAAATGCAATAGCTCGGTTACTTCTTGAACAGTGGGTTACGTTCCCTCGGTTTGTGCTCTCCGGCGACTGGGCGCGTGTCCTGAAAAGTGTGGCCTGACCCTTCGTATATGGACTCCTCCACGCTGCGCGTTTTGCCAGCCATGTAGGACGCGTGCAACCCGCGCTGTGAATCTATTCCTCAACGATTTATCGGCTCAAATATAAGTGCTGCACGCAACCAAATCCATTGTCATTCTTAAACGTCTTTCGGCGCGGGTTGCGTCCGCCCATCGCTACCACATGCCCAAGTAGCTGGCACTATTGCTCACTCTCTGCTTTGCGCTCGCCCTGTCATATGCCAAGCCTGACGCAATGAAGGCGAGACAGATACCAGGCAACAACTTCATCAGCCTGATTGACGCAGCGATCGCCACCCAAGAGCCAAGAGAAGCAAGCTTCACTCATGTCAGCATAGACACCGACGGCGAAATCGCCTCGGTCTCATTCGACTACAGCTTTCTGGCTGGCGGTAAGAAGATCAATTGGGGCAAGGAGATGTGGCAGCTCGTCCGCACCGAGAAGGGCTGGAAAATATTTTCAGTTGTCTACACCATCCGCGACCAATGGTCTGCCGCTGTGGAGTAAGCTGTGATTCTTGATTTCATATGGAAAGGAAATGATCATGAGCACCCACACCGTCAAGCTGCACCGTGTTTTTCGCGCGCCGCCGGAGCGCGTCTATCGGGCGTTTCTGGATGCCGACGCCATGCTGAAATGGCTGCCGCCGCATGGCTTTACCGGCAAGGTGCATCAGCTCGATGCGCGTGTTGGCGGCAGCTACAAGATGTCGTTCACGAATTTTTCCACCGGTGGCAGCCACTCTTTTGGCGGCGAGTATCTTGAGCTGATCCCGGATCAGCGCATTCGCCATACCGACAGCTTCGATGATCCCAATTTGCCGGGAGAAATGCAGACCACCATTTCGCTCAGGCAGGTCTCTTGCGGTACTGAAGTGGATATCGTGCAGGAAGGTATCCCCGCAATGATTCCGCCGGAAGCCTGTTACCTCGGCTGGCAGGAATCGCTGACATTGCTGGCGCAGCTGGTCGAGGCGGAAATTCCTGGGTGAGGGTTTAAGCCCGTTCAGAGCAGAAAAATGTCCATGCGGGTTTGCGTGATGGCAAGTGCCTATGAAATTGATGGGTACAGACGAAAAAAAGGCAGCCTGAGGCTGCCTTTTTGATTTATTTTTACGACTGGAAAAATTACTTCGTTGCAGCTGGCGCAGGCGCAGAGGCCGATGCAGCTGCTGAAGCAGCGGCTTTGGCTTTCTTAGCTTTTTTCTTGCTTGCTTTTGGTGCCGATGCATCCGCAGCAGCTGCGGCAGGCGCTGCTGGTGTAGCCGTAGCAGCCGGTGCAGAAGCTGCCGGTGCAGATGCAGCAGCGGAAGCTTTGGCAGAAGCGGCAGGAGCCGGGGAATGTGCAGCAGCAAAAGCGGAAGCGGCGAACAAACTAGCAACCAGGGCAGCGATCAGTTTTTTCATTTTAAAACTCCTGTAATTTAACTTAATAAGTTTAATAAGTATGAGGTACTTCAACCAAGATTCCTGTGAACCTGCATCCTTAACGCCACCCGATCAAGGACGGTTGACGTCTATTTTCAATTTTTTCGTTTAATTGCAGCGGGGGTGGCATATTGTTATGATCGCTTATCGATGGCGTACCGCCATCCAGCCCGTTTCCGGAACCTGCCATGCCTTCATTATTGCAATTGTTGCCCCGCTGCTGCGCCGTTTTCGGCATGTTGTTTTGCAGTGCAACAACGGTGTTTGCCAGCGCGCATATCCCTGCCAGCGACGCTACCGTGCTGGAGCGCCTGCCCTTCAAGCCGAATGACCCGATCGCGCGCGAGCTGGCCGGCATGCGCGCCCAGTTGCAGCGCGATCCGCGCAATCTTGAGGTGGCGGTCAAGCTGGCGCAGCGCTATTACGGCATGATGGGCGAAGAGGGTGATCCGCGCTATCTGGGCTATGCGCAAGCGGCGTTGGCGCCCTGGTGGGACATGCCGCAGCCGCCGATAGAGGTGCAGGTCTTGCGCGCCGGCCTGGGGCAGTTTCGCCATGATTTTGCCGGCGCGCTCGCCGACTTGGGCAAAGTGCTGGAACGCGAGCCCCGCCATCCGCAGGCGCGGGTGTTGCGCGCCATCATACACATCGTGCAGGCGCGCTACGACATGGCCAGGGCGGATTGCCGGGCCCTGAATAATCTCACCAGCGACTTGATCGCGCTCGGCTGCGNNTGGGTGCTGACCCGGCTGGCGGAACTGAGCCAGCGCCAGGGCAAGAGCGCTGTCGCCGAGACGCATTTCAGGCAGGCGCTGGCGCTGGGCATACCCGATACCTTTTTGCTGGCGGCCTACGGCGATTTTTTGCTCGACCAGAAACGCCCGGCGGAAGTGCTGGCATTGTTGAAGGACAAGACGCGTTCTGACGGGCTGCTATTGCGCCTGGTGTTTGCCGAACGCGAGCTGAACCTGCCTTCCGCCCGGGAGCGCGAGGCGACGCTTGCCGCGCGCTACCGGGCGGCGCAATTGCGCGGTGACACCGTGCACCAGCAGGAAGAGGCGAGATTCGCCTTGCAGGTGCAGGCCGACCCGAAAAAGGCGCTGGCGCTGGCACAGGAAAACTGGAAGCTGCAGCTGGAGCCGCGCGATGCGCGGATCTTTCTGCAGGCGGCGCTGGCAATGCAAGACCCGGCGGCGGCGCAGCCGGTGCTGCAATGGCTGGACAGCAGCAAGATTGAAGACCGCCAGCTGATCGCGCTTGGACAGCAATTAAGGGCACTGAACAGGGTGAATAAATGATGGCGCGCCTGCTTATCTTATGTTTCACGCTGTGTTACGCGATCGGCGCCTACGCGCACAAGCCCAGCGACAGTTACCTCAATCTGGTTGTCGCAGATAGCGTAGTCAGCGGGCAATGGGACATCGCGCTGCGCGACCTTGATTTCGCCATCGGCCTGGATGCCAATGGCGATGCCGAGATCACCTGGGGCGAGCTGCGCGCCAAGCACGGCGAGATTACCGCCTATGCCATGTCGCGCCTGCAGTTATCCGCACAGGGCAAGGTTTGCCCTATCCAGGTGAGCGAACATCTGGTCGATGAGCACACTGATGGCGCGTATGCGGTGCTGCGCTTTAAGGCGCAGTGCAGCGCGCCACCGGAAGTCTTGCAGGCACGCTATCAGCTGTTTTTCGACATCGATCCGCAGCACAAGGGCTTGCTGCATCTGGAGTCCCGCGGGCAATCCAGCACGGCCATTTTCAGCCCGGAACATGCCAGCCAGGAGTTCAGCCTGAGCCAGCTCAGCAAGTTCAGGCAGTTTGTCGACTACGCGCGCGAAGGCGTCTGGCATATCTGGATAGGCTACGATCACATCCTGTTCCTGCTCGCCCTGCTGCTGCCGGCGGTGGTGGTGCGTGCCGATAAAAAGTGGCAGGCGGTGAGCGCGTTCCGCCCGGCTTTCTGGTCGGTATTGAAAATCGTCACGGCGTTTACGCTGGCGCATTCGATCACGCTGACGCTGGCCACGCTGGGCGTGATCAGCCTGCCGTCGCGCTGGGTAGAGTCGACCATTGCGGCCTCGGTGGTGATCGCCGCCCTGAACAATATCTACCCGCTGTTCCGCGAGCGGCGCTGGGTCATGGCGTTTGCCTTCGGCCTGATCCACGGTTTCGGTTTTGCCAGCGTGCTGAGCGATCTTGGCTTGCCGCAAGAGGCGCTGGTGCTGGCGCTGGTCGGCTTTAACCTGGGAGTGGAAGGCGGCCAGCTGGCGATCGTCGCGGCATTCTTGCCCCTTGCTTTCATGTTGCGCTCTAGCTGGCTGTACCAGCGCCTGGTATTGTTCGGCGGCTCTATCGTGATTGCCATCCTGGCGGCGGTCTGGCTGACCGAGCGCGCGCTGGACATGAAGTTGCTGCCATTCTGATCAAAGTATTGAAAATCGATGCCGCCAGCACGCCCTATCCATGCGCCTTGCAGGCCGATGTGCCCGCAAACCCCCATGGATAGTGCGTTTCAGGCCAGTGCCATATTGAAAATTCGGGCACCGGTGCTGACCAACATACGATAAATAAGATGAACAAGATAAATTTTTGATGGAAGCGAGCGCATGAACAGCGATAAAAAAACCGCGATACTTTTTGTCTGCATGGGTAATATCTGCCGCTCGCCGACGGCTGAAGGCGTGTTCCGCGCGCAGGCGCTGGCCGCCGGCATCGGGCACGCCCTGCATATCGATTCGGCCGGCACCCACGCGTATCACGTAGGTGCGGCGCCGGATACGCGCTCGCAACAGTTTGCCCTCAAGCGCGGCATCGATTTGTCCGGGCAAACGGCGCGCCAGGTGAATGCGGATGACTTTGAACGCTTCGATTATGTGTTGGCGATGGACAAGGATAATCTGGCGCGCTTGCAAGCCGCCTGTCCGCCGCAGCACCAGCATAAACTTGGCCTGTTCCTGCACTACGCCAGACAGATCGAGGCCGATGAAGTGCCAGACCCGTATTACGGCGGGGCAAGGGGATTTGATCTGGTGCTCGATTACATAGAAAATGCATCCGAAGGCCTGATCGGCGCGCTCGATCTCGCAGCCCACATTGCAGGCAAACCTCACAGCGATACTGTCACTACATGAATAATACCGATACCCCATCGACGCCCGCTTCCTGTCCCTCGTGCGCCAGCCCGCGCAGCGGGCAGGCGGTAGAGCTGCTCAACAGCAAGTGCTTTTGCATCAGCCTGCAGGACGGCGCGCTCAAGCAGGCCTTAAAGACAGAGCTGGCCGCGCCCGAGATTTTTTCACTGATAGAAGAGCGCTGCCCGCATCTGTTCTCTGCCAGGCCGGTATTCATCTCCGAGAGCCAGGCCGGGCGCATGGCGCAGGTGGTGCGCGCGATAGAGTCGGTGGTGGCGCTGCCGGCTTACCGTGCAGAGATTCTGGCCAGCGCGCCCGCGATCGTGCGGCATGATCCGGGTGGCGCCAGGGGCGTTTTTTTTGGCTATGATTTTCACCTGCACGAAGACCAGCTGGGCCTGATCGAGGTCAATACCAATGCCGGCGGCGCCATGCTCAATGCCGTGCTGGCGCGCGCCCAGCACGCCTGCTGCGCGGTGATGGATAAGGTGGTCTCGAACGCAGCGACGGTGGCGGCGCTGGAGGCCGGCATGGTGGCGATGTTTCAGAATGAGTGGCGCTTGAGCGGGCATCAGCGTCCCTTGCGCAGCATCGCGATCGTCGACGATGCGCCGCCGCAGCAATTCTTGTATCCCGAATTTCTCCTGTTCCAGCAGCTGTTCCAGCGCCATGGCCTGCAGGCCGTCATCGCTGATCCGGCCGAGCTGCAGTGGCGCGATGGCGTCTTGTGGCACAAGGACTGCGCGATAGATCTGGTGTACAACCGGCTGACCGATTTCCTGCTCGAAGCGCCCGCCAGCGCCGCCCTGCGCGCCGCCTATCTGGCGCATGGCGTGGTGCTGACGCCGCATCCGCAGGCGCACGCCCTGTACGCCGACAAGCGCAACCTGGCGCTGTGGACTGACCCTCAGCGCCTGAGCGCGCTAGGCGTGGCGCCAGAGACGCAGGCCATCCTGCTGGCGAATATCCCGCATACCGAACAGGTGCGGCCTGAACACGCGGAGCGCCTGTGGGCCGCGCGCCGCGCGCTTTTCTTCAAGCCCAATGCCGGCTTCGGCGGGCGCGCCGCTTACCGCGGTGACAAGCTTACCAAGCGCGTCTGGCAAGAGATACTGGATGGCGACTACATCGCGCAGGCGATTGTCACGCCGGGCGAGCGCGTCACCGGCTCGGTTGAGGAGCCGGCCCAGCTCAAGTTCGATTTGCGCAATTACACCTATGACGGCGTGGTGCAGTGGACCGCGGCGCGCACCTATCAGGGCCAGACCACCAACTTCCGCACGCCGGGCGGCGGCTTCGCGCCGGTCTACAGCATTGCCGATGAAACGCTGGTGTCGGGCATGGCGGACATTGCCGCGATGCTGGAAGGGCAAGCTACTGTTGTCACTGATGTTTAATGTTCTTGTTTGATCATCGGGCGCACGCGTTCCTGCAAGAGTTTGTATTGCGCATCGAGGGTGACCTGATTCGGGTCGTGTCCGGCACGTGCTACCAGGACAAACTCTTTTTGCGGTGCGGTCACGCTGTCAAAGTAGCGCCGTGAGATGTCGGGCGTGGTCAACAGATCTTCCGTTCCCTGAACGAGAAAAAACGGGACCGTGAAGACGGCGCCACGCTTGGGCAAATCAAACCGTGAAAACATGCCATCGCCCTTCATGCCGACAAACTGCATGAAAGAATAGTCTTCGCCGCCTTCATAATCGGCCATTGCCTTGGGGGTGGTATATCCCGGTGCGGCTACCCACCAGGCGGCAGGCATCGGTGTTGTGGTCTTGGCTTCATATTGGCGGATGATGCGCCGCACGATGCCGAAATTGCGCGGGTTGACCCAGGGTGGNNGCCTTGAGGATGGAGACGCCCAACATCGAGCCCCATGATCCACCCATGAGGATGAGTTTCTTTTGCCCGAGATGCTGTGTCAGGTAGTTGGCCAGTGCCACGCCATCTTGCGTCATCAGCTCGAGTGTCAGCGCAGCGTCCGGATCTGGCGTGCTTTCGCCATAGGTCTTGCCAGCGCCGCGCTGATCCCACTGCACCAGCGTGTAGTGTTTTTCCCAGTCGGCATAGATGACGCCGGCATAGGCACTGACGGGATTGCCCGGACCGCCATGTATATTGAGGATGATAGGATTGGCGCAGCTGTCGCCCTTGATCGTCACCCACTGGCGTATACCGCCGATGGCGACAAAGCCTTCTTCATCAAGCTTCTGCGTTGCCGAGGTACAGGTAATCTTGTTCACCGCCGTGCCGGCAACTGCGGGGGCTGCCAGCGCCGCGCCTGGCGACGCCGCTAGCAGGAACAATAAGCAAGCACATAAAACAGATAGTTTTGGCATCGGGGGGAGACTCCAGAGTGATGTGACGGTTTGTCAATGACGCATCCTACTCAAGCCGCGTGCCGTAATCCAGTCTTAAGCGATGAACGGCAATATTGCATGCATGGCTGGCAATAAAGCCGGATGGCGCGCATAAAACCAGATTCTTTCACGCAATTCCCATGCGCCTTGTGGCAGCATATTGGCCTGCAAGCCGCATGGGGATTGCGTGTTTTAGTGTTAACCGTTTTTCCAAAATGAAGGGGCGGTATCCGCATGTACAGCATGCTGATACCGCCCCCTTCATTGCCACTTTCCTGAGATTACGTCAGAGGCACGGCTTACTGCTTGCCCTTGCAGCTAAAGCTGGATGTGCTCACTTTGTCGACATTGCCCTGGCCGCAGGTAGTCACCGCCTGCTGCGCCATGTCGGCCACCTGCTTGTTTTTTTCCGTACCGGTTTCTGTCACCGAGATACAGGCGCACAGTGGCAAGGCCAGCGCTAATACCAAGATTGTTTGAATTGAATTTTTCATTATTTCACTTTCTTCTGGTTGGGTTGCAAAGGGGGTAAATCTCGGGGTAAATCTCAACTTTGGCCGCATCGCTAGGCGGCGCTGGATGTCGCCTTGGGCAGATTGCCGCTGCGGCGGCGCACCAGCTGCACCAGCTTCATCACGCCACGGTAGATCAGGCGCAGCAAGCTCAGTGTCATCAGGGCTTCCAGCATGGTCACGATGAAGGCCAGCGCCGAGTTGTAGCGTCCGGCGCGCGCGTGCAGCTTGGCTATCATGCGGTCATGGGC
>CXWL01111565.1_pt1 | contig 15412 bp, 10 predicted proteins | sample 590931 | NCBI WGS metagenome assembly CXWL01 (sample SAMEA3498368, study PRJEB10139) | groundwater metagenome | biome: water well; material: biofilm material | place: Germany | collected 2015-04-27 | reverse complement strand
GAATAGCCGTGCGACTCCTTATTTCTCCGCTCCGCGAGCAAGTGCTGCCTGGATCAAGTTTACCGGCGCCATTGCAATACTCACCGCCTCAACAACCGCGGGCGCCAATGGCATTGCCCTTAATGAACAGAGTGCAAGCAGTGCGGGAACTGCTTATGCGGGAAGGTCGTCTTCCGCGTTGGACGCCAGCACCATCTTTGGAAATCCAGCGGGCCTGACCAAGTTGAAGCGTAGTGAGATTTCCGGCGGAGTCGCGGTCATCTCGGTGAGCGACGACATCAGTGATGCGCAGAGCAGTGCCTCAGGAACGAATAAAGGAGACTCGGTACCTTTGGGGGGCGTGCCCTTCGCCTATATGTCGACGCCGCTTGACGATCGTTTTTCGATTGGTCTGGGCCTCTATGCACCGAGTGGCCTGATCAATGATTACGAGGGCTCTTTTCAGGGGCGCTACCATGGTTCCTATAGCACGACAAAGGAAATAACCCTGCAGCCCACCATTGCCTATCGGATCAATGATTACGTGTCCATTGGTGGCGGACCGACCATAAACCGTTTCAATGCAAAGCTTCAGAATTACCTGGCCACCGGCGCCCTGAACAACGGCGAGGACACTCTGGTTACCATCAAAGGCGATGACACGGCACTTGGCTACAACGTCGGCATCTTGGTTGACTTTACNNTATGACAACAAGATAGACCTCACTATGCCCGAATCAGTGGACACGTCCATCACCCATCATTTCAATAGTCGCTGGACGGGATACCTGGGGACCACCTGGAAACGTTGGAGCCGGATCAAGAAGGTCGAGGCAGTCAACAGCGGTCTTTCCCCCTTGGGCCAGGCGGCTGGCCTGGGACGTGTGACCGAAGAAATGAACTGGCGTGACACTTGGGCCACCGCAATTGGCGCGTCCTATCAATTGAACCAACAATGGCTGCTGCGCGCAGGCTACGCTTATGATCCGTCGCCTATCAGGAATGCCGATCGCAGCGTGCGCGTTCCGGTTGGGAATCGCCAGGCCGTGACCCTGGGCGGTGCTTATTCGCCGGATGCCGATCTGACGATAGACTTTGCTTATGGTTATCTCTGGGATTCCAAAGTATCAGTAACGCAGTCGAACACCTCCGGTCTTCAACCGGAATACAGTGCCAAATATGACAATAGTGCGAATGGAGTTTCAGTGCAGGCTACCTATCGGTACTAATCGACAGAACTCCATTTTTAATGGAGTCCATTTGCACAAGCCTTCCACCTTTAATCGATAGGCAACTATCCCTATGGGCGTGATGCAGTTCCGCCTGTCAATCAGCACCAACTGCCGCGAATGCTTTCGCGGTAGTTGGTGAGTTGTCGGCAATAACCCATTCGAGAATGTGCCGGTCGATTTGCAGGTACCGTCACCTTCGATGAATCGCTTCATGATCGCCCCCGGCAAAAAATACTCAAGGGTAAGAGACGGTTGTTGGCCCCACTTTGCCAATCGTCACCGGCTGCTTTTGGCCGATTGTTGCCTGTCGGGAAGGGCCGCAATCGACTACCGATATTCGGTGCGGTGTTTGGCCAGTAACTCCGGACCGTGGACCCGCTTGCATTGCCTGGGCCGAGGGTGTGCCCGAATTTCCTGCGAAACGGCACAATAAACTCTGCAAAACTTCAACCCCACAGGACTGAATCAGACATGGCTACTGTCTGTCAGCGCTGTTTTGGAGGTGCTTCTCGGGCATGCGAAAAATGGGTAGCTCAAGACTGAGTGTGTTTTTTTGGCGAGCCTGATAGCGCCGCGTAGTGGTCCTGGAACTGCTCGCGCAGCTTGATTTTTTGCAGCTTGCCGGTTGCCGTATGCGGCAGCGCCTCAACGAAGACCACATCGTCCGGCAACCACCATTTCGCTACATGGGCCTCCAGAAACCCCAGCAGCTCTTCCTTGCTGGCGGTCTTGCCCGTTTTCAGGACGACGACCAGCAGAGGCCGTTCCTGCCACTTGGAGTGAGGAATACCGATCACGGCGGCCTCCGCCACTGCAGGGTGTCCGATTGCGGCGTTTTCCAGATCGATCGAGGAAATCCACTCACCACCGGATTTGATGACATCCTTGGCCCGGTCAGTGATGTGCAGGTAGTTGTCCCGGTCGATGGTGGCGATATCGCCGGTATCGAACCAACCGGCGTCATCGAGCATCGGCCCATCTTCTGCGCGATAGTACTGACTGGCAATCCACGGTCCCTTGACCAGCAGGTGGCCAGAAGCCTTGCCGTCACGGGGCAGCTCGGCGCCCGTGGTATCGACGATTTTCATCGACACCCCAAACAACGACCGTCCCTGCCTGGCCTGCAAATCAAGTCGTTCTTCCAGCGTTGCATCACGGTGCTTGGGCAGCAGGTGGCAGACGGTGCCCAACGGCGACATCTCGGTCATGCCCCAGGCGTGCAGGACCCGTGCATCAAAACGCCTTTCGAAGGTCTCGACCACGGTCCGTGGTGCGGCGGCGCCACCTATCACCACCCGGTTGAGCTGCAAATCCATCGCCGGGTTCAACGCATGGGCCTCGACGAATTGCTGCAAGGCCATCCAGACCGTGGGCACGCCAAGCGCCAGGGTGACCCCTTCGTCATCCATCAATTGGTAGAGACTCTGACCATCGAGTTGCGCGCCTGGCAGGACCAACTTCGCCCCACACATCGCCGCCGCATAAGGCATGCCCCAGGCGTTGACGTGGAACATCGGCACCACCAACAGCGCCGAATCCGCCGAGGACAGGCCGAAGCCGTCCTGGGTGCATAACGCCAGGGAGTGCAGGATCGAAGAACGGTGGGAGTACAGAACCCCTTTCGGATTTCCGGTGGTACCCGAGGTGTAGCACAACGACGAGGCGGCCCGTTCATCGAGTACCGGCCAAATAAACTGTTCGCTCTGCTCTTGAATCAGTTCCTCGTAGCACAGCAGGTTGGGCACTTCGATGGCCGGCATGCGGCTGCGATCAGTCAGGGCGATGAAGGCTTTGACGGACTTCATTCGGGGGGCCAGTTGCTCGACCAGCGTGGCGAACGACAAGTCAAAGAACAGGTACTGATCCTCGGCGTGGTTGGCGATGAACTCAATCTGCTCAGGGAACAGCCGCGGGTTGATGGTATGCAGGACTGCGCCCATGCCCGACACGCCGAAATACAGTTCCATGTGCCGGTAGCCATTCCAGGCCAGCGTGGCGATCCGGTCGCCGGGCTGCACTTCCAGAGTGGTCAGGGCATCGGCCAATTGCTTGGCACGGCGGCCGATATCGGCATAGCTGCAGTGATGCATCGACCCTTCGGCAGTGCGCGAGGCGATCTGGCTCTGTGGGTGCGCCCGTAGCGCATGTTCCAGGACCGAGGAAATCAACAGGGGTTGATCTTGCATTAAGCCCAGCATGGCAGCGTGCTCCATTGGGTTCTTGTTCTTTAGCGACCTGTCCGCCAGGGCGGGCAGGTGTGAGGGGGAGTGGCTTATCAGGCGTCTGCCATGGCCAGGAGCCTGGCCTGTACCTTTGCTGGCAAGTCATTGCCGAACAGTGCACTGATCGGTTGAACCAGGTTGTACACGTCGGCCAGCAGGGCATGCACTTCGGCGTCTTCGACGCTGAGCATGTCCAACCCCTGCATGTACTGATAGACCTGCTCCAGATTGGCCGGCTTGTCGCCCTGGGTACCCGAATACATGATGAAATCGCTCATCGCCGCGAGGGTCCAGGGGTTGTTGATCAACTCGACTGCCCGAGGGAAGAACTCGCGAGCAAGGCCATCCAGAGAGCCGCCTGCAGCGGTACGAGCATCGAGCAGTTCGTTCAGGGCGCGCAGGGTGGTGGCATGCGCGCTCATGCCCTGGCCATGAACCGGGTTGACGCTGCAAATGGCATCACCGATGACCAGGTAGCCCTCCGGGAAGCGTTCGAGTTTTTCATAGTGTCGCAGCACCGCAGACGGGAAGCGCATGTGATACAGATCGTCCACGCGCTCGGCATGCTTGAGCATCTCGTAAAGGTCCGGGTTGTACAGATTGCGCGCGAACTCCATGAAGCCTTCTGCGTCTTGCGGAGGATAGTCGGGAGCGCGCCCCTGGAGGCTGATATGCCAGGTGTCATTCTCGATGTGGTGCATCATGGCTGCGCCCTTGGTATCCGGGATCACCGAATAAAAGGCATGGATCTGATGTGAGTCGGCGATGCCGGCCGGAATGCGGAACTTGGTAGTGGTGTAGGCCAGATCGCAACCGATATGGGTCTCCAGTGGTGCGCTGTAGCCAAGGTCGGCCAACCATTTTGGAGCCCGGCTGCCACGGCCGCCAGCGTCGACGACAAGGTCGGCGTCCAGGCTCTGCGTGCCTGCAGAGGTCTGCACCACCACCCCGGTCACTCTGCCGTTTTCGTGTTGCAACGCGGTCGCTGTGCAACCTGGCATGGCTACGATATTCGCGCTCTCCAGGGTGAACTTGCGGATACTGAACTCCAGCAGGTTGCGGCTCTGAGCGAGGATCAACTGGTCGAGATCACGAGGGGCCTGAATGCTCCCGCTCTGCGAATAACCGGTGCCCCAAGGCGTGTGATAAAGCAGATCGACTCCGACACGAACAGGGGTGGAGCCGAGCTCGAGCATGCGCGCGGTGAAGTCTGGATACAGCTCGTTGAGCATCAGCAGGCCGCCGCGCAGCAGGATGTGGTAATGGTTCGATTGCGGCGTCATCTTGCGCGGCCCCGGGGCATCGGGGAACGGGTCACGCTCGATCAGGGTGACCTTTTCGAATCGGTGCGACAGCAGTTTTGCAGTCATCAGCCCTACGACGCTTGCGCCGATGATGATTACGTGCCGGCCCGGTTTCTCATTCGCTTGCATCTCGATTCTCCAGCAAAGGTATTGGTTGCCCCGGCGCGCTATGCGTGAAGGCCGTCGGGTGAATTCACGACCGACACTCTGCTGCCCCCGGTCCAACCCGTCCCATCCTTCAGTCGGAGTAAAAACCGGATATTCGCAGACTCATCCAAATGGAGTAGGGACCGGGTCCCCACTTTGGTGAGGCGGCTGTGCAAGACCCGACGCGCCGGGCGCGGGTGACCGAATCATCTGAATGGAGGATGCCGGACTACCCGAACGAGCGACGAGAATGCGGCGGTCATCGAACTTCCCCAAAGGCATGTCCATGAGCGCCCAGTACATCCGTCAACACCTGATCGATCCGGCCATGTGCACCCGCTGCAACACCTGTGAGTCCAGTTGTCCCATCGAGGCCATCACCCACGACAGCAACAACTATGTGGTCAAGGCCGACTTGTGCAACGGTTGCCTGGAATGCACCTGGGGCTGCCCGACGGGTGCCATCGACAGCTGGCGTCTGGTGCCTGATAGCGAGGTCTATAGCCTCGATGATCAGTTCGGCTGGAGCAGTTTGCCGGCGCAATTGGCGGTGGAAACCGGCGCGGTGATTGGCGGCACCCCCGATCCGGCAGCGGCGTTGCAGCCATCTGCACCGCACTCTGCCGCGGCGCCTGCCGAGGCACTGTTCACTCAAGAAAATCCTGCTCTGGCCACCATTACCGTCAATCGTCGACTGACCGGCGATGGCACCGGTAGCGATATTCACCATTTGGTACTCGACTTTGGCGACCAGCATTTTCCGGTACTGGAAGGGCAGAACATTGCCATTCTGCCGCCCGGGACCGATGAGCAGGGCCGCCCGCATGCGCCGCGCTATTACTCTATTGCCAGTGCCCGCAGCGGCGAGGTGCTTGGCAACGATCTCGCACTGACGGTCAAGCGGGTCGTCGCGGATCACACTGGCCAATCGGTGCGGGGAGTGGGTTCCAACCACTTGTGCGACCTCGCTCAGGGCAATCAGGTGAAAGTGCTTGGCCCCTTCGGTGGCACTTACCTGATGCCCAATCATGCCGGCAGTCACTTGCTGATGATTTGCACCGGCACCGGCATTGCACCGATGCGCGGCATGCTCGAACAGCGTCACCGCATGCCGGTGTCCGGCGGACGCCTGATTCTGTTCTATGGCGGTCGGACCCCCAAGGAAATGGCCTATCACGACGACCTGGTGAACTTTGGTGTGCCGGGGCTGGAATTGCACCTGGCTTACTCGCGGATGAACGACAGGCCCAAAGAGTACGTCCAGGATTGCCTGCGTACACAGGGCGACGAAATCGCCGGCCTGCTTCGCGATCCTGAATGTCACCTCTATGTCTGCGGCCTGAAGAGCATGGAGCAGGGCATTGTCCAGGCCCTGATCGATATCTGCAGCCACCATGGGATGGACTGGAGCAGCGTCCGCCAGCAACTGCGTGAGCAGGGTCGGGTTCACTTCGAGACTTACTGATCGGGAGATTGCACAGATGAATGACCAGCAGATGCCTGAGGGCAGTGAACAGGCTGACAACCACCCCTCGCGGCGTAATGCACTGAAGACGCTCGGCGTGGCTATGGCCGGGGTTGCCGGTTTTGCTCTCGGGCGCAACACTCCTGCCGGTGATACCGCCGTCAGCCCACCAACGGCTGCAGTCGATGCCCCGGCAGACCGCATGGACGGCAATCCCTATGGGGGCGGCCCAGGCACGGGCATCACGTTTCCACCTTACTACCGTCCCACACCGTCTCTGAACAATAACAACAACTACTTCCCCGGTACCGAAGAGCTGGGCAAGGATGAGATGCGCATTTCCTTCCTCGGCAGTACGCCCATGCCACCGACCCGTAGCCAGGCGGGCACTTGCATCATGGTCGAGCTGGGCAATGGCAAACGTTTCTTCTTCGATTTCGGCTCCGGCTGCGTGCGCAACATCTTCGCCATGCAGGTGCCGTTCCAGACCGTCAACGACATCTTTCTGACCCACCTGCACGTCGACCATTACGCGGACCTGCCGTACCTCTACTGTTTTGCACCGTGGATGGGGCGCTGGAAGCCGTTGCGCGTACACGGTCCTTCCGGGCGTACGGACAAGGACGGTATCAAGGCGATGGTCGCCGGCATGCAGGCCATGACTCACTGGCACACCGACAGCTTCAATAGCTTCCCCATCGGTGATGGGTACGAAGTGGAGGTCAACGAGTTCGACTTCCGTGACGACAATGGCATCTGCTACGACCAGGATGGGGTCACTGTTCGCCATTGGCGTCGTTCCCATACCAAGGACGGCGCGGTGGCCTACCGGCTGGACTGGAATGGCCTGTCCTTCGTCTGGACGGGGGATGGCCTGCCAGACAAACTCACCGAGAAGTATGCCGCCGGTGTCGACGTGTTCGTCACCGAGTTGCAGCCCGATCTGGGCACCCTCAACTCGCTCAAGTTCGGTGTGCCGCCGGTGATGCTCAACAGCACGATCGACATGGCGCACACCACACACTATGAGGCGGGCTATCTGATCAATCAGGTCAAGCCGCGGCTGGGCATGATCACCCACTTGAGTCTGGACGAAGCCATCGTGCCAGAACTGTTGGCGGGCATACGCAGCCATTGGAAAGGGCTGTTCCAGTTCGGCGCGCCCGACGTGGTCGTCGTCAACGTGACCAAGGACGCGATCTGGACCCGCCGCGCCGCGCTGCCTGAATCGGCCAGTCCGCGCACCCCCAGTGCCAGTGAAGCCGCCGAGCTCTTCGACCTGGGGCCGACCAACACTGAGGTACGTTTCCCCAATCCGCGCCATCGCATCGAGGACGTCCAGGAGCAGTACGTGCGCGACCAGCACATTGACCGCCACCGGGCGGCGCCGCCGGGGCTGTACCGCGAACCTTACAAAAACTTTCCGCGTGACTTCACGATCAACGTGCTGCAGATGGCCTGGAGCAAAGTGAAAGCGCGTTTCTTCGGCGGCTGAGGCTGCCATTCTCCCGCTACGGGCCCGCGCAGGCGGGCCAGGTACCCCGCATGTCAGACTTCGACATTTCCACCACCGCCAAGGCCACTCCGCTGACCGTGCTGACCGGTTTTCTGGGTGCCGGCAAGACCACTCTGCTCAATCGTCTGTTGAGCGAAGACCATGGTTTGCGTATTGCCGTGCTGGTCAACGACTTCGGCGCATTGAATATCGATGCTGAACTGGTCGTCGGCGTCGACAGTGACGTGGTCAGCCTGGCCAACGGTTGCGTGTGCTGCTCTGTGCGCGACGACTTGTTGCAGGCGATCGAGCAGGTGCTGGCGCGCCCGGAGCAGCCCGAATATGTGATCCTTGAAGCCAGCGGCGTTGCCGACCCGGCAGGCATCGCGATCACCTTCGCCAACCCCGCCTTGCGCGAGCGTATTCGTCTGGACAGCATCACCTGTGTCCTCGATGCCGCTCAAGTGTTCGAAGCCCCCGAGCAGATGGAACTCAAGCTGCGTCAGATTGCGTTCGCCGATCTGCTGCTGCTGAACAAGGTCGATCTGGTCGACGCCCCTCACTTGACCCGGGTGCGTGGATGGCTGGACGAACACTTCCACCGTTATCGCCTGCTGGAAACGACGCGCTGCGTCGTGCCATTGGCGATCCTCCTGGCAGCGGGGCGGCTGGATGCCGTTCGTGAGCCGCAGGTTCACGAGCACAGTTGCGACGCACATTGCACTCACACCCACGAGCATGCCCACGAGGCTGCCTGCGAACCCCACCACGAACGGCAATTCAGCACCTGGAGCTTCCAGAGCGCGCAGCCGCTGTCGCTGGATGCGCTACGCCATGCAGCTGCACGCCTGCCCAGTCAGATTTATCGCTGCAAGGGCGTGGTGTACTGCCGGGAAGTACCCGATCAGCGGGTGATTCTGCAGGTGGTCGGCAAGCGTGTGGACATTGCCTTGGGTGGTAGTTGGCAGGGACAACCGGCGGTCAACCGGATCGTCGCCATCGGAGCGCCGGGTGCCATCGATGCCGCCGTCCTGCAAGGCAGCTTTGAGGCCTGCCAGGCCTGAACCAGGCGCATATATCCGTTGTGAATCGTCAATTCTGAGTATGGGCGTGCCGCCAGTCCGTTCGCACTATAGACCCAGGACCGCCAGGTAGGGTGGCCTGGTGTTCTAAGCATCCGTATTTCCTTGAGGACCTGTCATGAGCCAGAGCAGCACTTTCGCAATCGATTCGCGCGTCTTCGATCCGGCCCGCATCGACGCCAGCACCCAGGCCGCCAACGACAGGCTGGAGCAGATTCTCGGTGGTCTGCCGACCATCCTGCAGATTCCTGCCCAGGCAGCACGCGACGCCCGCACCAATGGCAACTCCTTCCTCGGCCCGGTGGTCCTGTCGCCCAATGGCAGCGAGCAGGTTATCGATGGTCCGGCCGGGCCGCTGCCATTGCGCGTGTTCGCGACGAAGGGGGCGACGGGTGTTCTGCTGCACCTGCATGGCGGCGGCTGGGCGCTGGGCGCCCATGACCAGCAAGACTTCCTCCTCGATGCCATTGCCCAATCCACCGGCATGGCCGTGGTCAGCGTCGGCTACCGGCTGACACCGGAACACCCATATCCCGCCGCCAATGATGACTGCGAAGCCGCCGCGCTGTGGCTGGTGGCCAACAGTCAGGAATTGTTCGGCACCCAGCGCCTGATGATCGGTGGCGAATCGGCCGGCGCGTACCTGGCCGTGACCACATTGCTGCGCCTGCGCGACCGTCATGGCCTGACCCCCTACAGCGCCGCCTATCTGACTTATGGTTGTTACGATCTGGCGCTGACGCCGGGTGCCCGCAACTGGGGTGAACGCAACCTGGTGCTGTCGACGCCCATCATCCGTCAATATCTGGAATGGTTTGCGGCGCCGGATCCGTACTCGCCAGATGTCTCGCCACTCTATGCCGATCTCTCGGGCCTGCCACCGGCGCTTTTCAGCGTGGGCACCCTCGACCCGCTGCTGGATGACTCGTTGTTCATGTCCAGCCGTTGGAGCGCAGCCGGCAATCAGGCCGAGCTGGCCATCTACCCCGGTGGCATCCACGCCTTCAATGCCATGCCAATCCCGCTCGCGGCCAGTGCCAACGCGCGTATCCAGAACTTCCTCAAGCAGTGCCTTGCGGATTGAGCCTCAGTACGAGAAAACCTGCCATGAACAGTACCTACGAACTCATCGCCGCCACCGCCGCTCGCCTGCCCGAGCAGGTTGCATTGCGTTTTCTTCCCGATGCAGATCCGTCTGCCCAGTCGTTCACCTGGCGTTATCGCGAGTTGCTCGAACAGATCACCCGCTTTGCCAACTGGTTGCACACGGCCGGCATCGGCCGTGACGACAGCGTGTCTATCGTGCTGCCGAACCTGCCACAGTTTCACTTTGCCTATTGGGGCGCGCAGGCCGTGGCCATCGCCAACCCGATCAATCCGATGCTGGAGGCTGCCCATATGGGNNGCCCATATGGGCTCGATTATGCAGCGGGTTCAGGCCACGGTATTGGTGACACTGGCGCCAGGGCCCGACAATGCGCTGTGGCCGCAGATCGAAGAAATGGCCCGTCAGGTACCCAGCCTGCGTCACATTCTTTGCATCGACCCGACGCAATTCACTGACGGCGCCTCACCGGCAGTGCTCCCCGAGCGGCTGGGCAATGTGGCAGTCAGCGATTTCGACCGTGCGCTGGCCAGCCAGCCGGGCGCACAACTGCTCATGCGCCGCAGTTTCAAAGCCAGCGACACCGCTGCCTATTTCCACACCGGCGGTACCACCGGCATCCCCAAGGTGGCGCGGCATACCCACGGCAATGAAATGACCATGGCGCAAGCGCTGGCCAGCGCGCTGGAGTTGACGGGGGGCAAGTTCCTTTGCGGACTGCCGCTGTTCCATGTCAACGGTGTGATGGTCACTGGACTGTTGCCTTTTCTCATCGGCGGTTCGGTACTGCTGCCGACCGCCGCCGGCTACCGAGGCAAAGGCGTGATCGCCAACTTCTGGAAGCTGGTCGAACGCTACAGCATCAATTTTTTCAGTGGTGTGCCGACCGTCTATTCAAGCCTGTTGGAGGTTCCGATCGGTGATGCCGATGTCAGCTCGCTGCGCTATGGCATTTGTGGTGCGGCGCCGCTGTCGCCGGAGCTGATGCGACGCTTCGAGGGGGCCACGGGTGTTCGGCTGCTGGAGGGTTATGGCCTTACCGAGTCTACCTGTGCCAGCACCATGAATCCGGTTCATGGCGAACGTCTCGTCGGCTCCATTGGCAAGGCCCTGCCCGGAGTTGAGGTCAAGGTTGTGGATCTGGATAGCGATGGAAATTATTTGGGCGATTGTCCGGATGAGACGGTCGGTCAACTGGTGATCCGTGGTGACACGGTTTTCCCTGGTTACCTTGATGAGGTTGCCAATCGCAACCTGTTCCTCACTGACGGCTGGCTGAAGACTGGCGATCTCGCGCGCCGTGATGGTCGTGGTTTCTTCTTTCTCACCGGCCGCGCCAAGGATCTGATCATTCGTGGGGGGCACAACATCGATCCGGCGGTGATCGAGGAGGCTCTGCTCAAGCACCCGGCAGTACTCGGCGCGGCAGCCGTTGGAAGGCCAGATCCATACGCCGGTGAACTGCCTGTTGTCTACGTTGAGCTGCGCGCTGACCAGACCGTATCCGCTGCTGAACTGAGTGCCCATGCCGCCGTACATATCCATGAAAGGGCGGCCATCCCCAAGGCGATCCATATCATCGAGCAAATCCCGCTGACGGCGGTTGGCAAGCCGTTCAAGCCAGCCCTGGTCTGGCGTGAAACCGAAGATGCCCTGGTTCGCGCCCTGGGCCCCGTGGCCGGAATCGACCGATTCTGTGTCGAGGTTGGCCAGGATGCGCGCCATGGCACCTTGGCCAGGGTCAGCCTGCTCGATGTACCGGCGACCCGGCGCGCCACGCTTGAACACGCCGTGTTGCAAGCGCTGGGTGTGTTTGCCGTCCACCACGAAATCCATTTTGCCGACAGCCAGACGGCCTGAAACCCCAAGGACTGACCATGACTGAAAAAACCATACTCGTGCTCGGCGCCCAAGGCGTGCTCGGCCAATTTACCGCACGCGCTTTGCAGGCGGCTGGGTATCGTGTATTGCGAGGTGGACGGCGCCGTGAGCCGGCCGAGGATTTTCGATGGGTGGACCTCGATGTACCGGGCAGCCTGAGCGCCGCCTTGCAAGGCGTGGATCTGGTGGTCAGCAGTATCGAGGATCCTGAGGTGCGCGCCGAACTGGAGATCCTCCGGCAGGGTGGTGTGTTGCTGTCTCAAGCGACCATCCGGGCTTCAGCGCGGCGGCATCTGCAACAGGTGGCCGAGAGCGGAGCACGGGGCACGCTGGTACTCAACTCGGGTTTCTCCGGCGTTGGAGCGCTCGTCGCGCGCCAGTTGCTGGAGGAACACCCGCAAGCCACCAGCATTGAGCTGGGCTACATCATTTCTGCCGGCGGTTCTGCCGGATTGGCAGGCAGCCGCTACATTCACCGCCTGCTGGCTACGCAACCACGGCTTCGCGTACAAAACCGCAAGTTCCCGGCCCCTCGTGGTGTCCGTCCCTGTTTCGATCTGAGCGATAACGACGAGATCTGGCTGTCGTCCGAAATCAGCGGCAAACGCCTCGTGCAGACCTGGCTGGCGGTGGCAGAACGGCCGCTTAGTGGCCTGTTGCGACTGCTCAATAAGCTGGGCTTGCTGGCACGCCTTCCTCAAGCCGCGCTGACGGCGATGGTCAGGCTCAAGCCTATGCCTTCCAGACTTACTTGCGAGCCGATGCGCTCGCGCATAGCGCTCTTGCACAATGGACAGTTGCTGGCGGCCAATGGCGTTTCTGCCGAGGGCGATTACAACTCCACCGTGCAATCGACCGGACTCTTCGTCCGCGCCTTGCTGGATCAGCCTGAAGGCGCTTGGCCGCCGGGACTCTACAGCGTCGAGGATCTGTTTCGCCTGGAAGATCTGCGCAGCGGCCTGGAGCAGAACCGGATCCTGGTGCAAGCCCTGGCGGAATGAGTTTGACGCCGAAATCCGATGGGCACCGGCTGATCCGTCATCTTGCGATTGCGACTATGATGGATGGATACCCGATCCGAGATGCCCGCTTAAACGCGGGCCGTTGTTTATAAGATGGTGAGGTGTATGTCCCAGGTGGCCGGTCCACACAGCAACTCCCCGAAAAGAGAGCCGCACACGCGCCTGTTCATGGCCAAGCTGCAACCGCCGCACCCTCCCGGCCGTATCGTTGCGCGCTCGCACCTGTTTGAACCGCTGTTGACAGCCCTGCCGACGGGTCTGGTGTTGGTCACGGCACCGGCTGGCTTTGGCAAGACCACCCTGTTGGGGCAGATCCATGACTGGATGCTGGACACCGGCGTAACGACGGGCTGGCTATCGCTTGAGCGTGCCGACGACGAGTTCGGCCGCTTCGTCGCCTACCTGCGTGCCGCGATGGCGCGTGTCCTGCAGGGTGCCGAGCATGCTCCATTGGATGTGCCGGACAGTCCGCTGGCCGATGCGATGGAGTTGACCGAGCAGATTGCTGTCAGCGACAAGCCCTTTGCCCTGTTTCTCGACGACCTGCATGAAGTCCACAACGCCGATATCCTCGGCCTGCTCGCGCGCCTGCTTTCCGTGCTCGGACCGGGGCAGCGCCTGGTGGTAGGCACACGTGAACTGCCGATGCTCGACATCCACCGCCTGCGGGCCAATGGCAAGGCAGTGGAGCTGGATGCACGCAAGCTGCGTTTCAGCCTCGAAGAAACCCGTACCTTTCTGCAACAGGCCCGGCTCGACACGCTGGCAGAAGTCGACATGCAGTACCTGCATGACCGCACTGAAGGGTGGGCGGCGGCCGTTCAGCTGGCCGCGCTGGCCCTGATTGGCAGTCAGGAAAGCCCACGGGCATTGCTGGACGCCTCGCTTTCGGTCGAACAGAACGCCGACTACCTGGCCCACGAAGTGTTCGTCCACCAACCCGCTGAAGTTCAGGATTTCCTGCTGCGTACGAGCATTCTTGAGACCTTTTGTGTCGAGCTGTGCGATGCGCTCAGCGGGCAACACAATAGTTGGGAAATGATCCGCAGGCTGGTTAATTCCAATCTGTTCATCTCTCCGTTGGACAGCCATCAGCAGTGGTATCGCTTCCACCAGATGTTCTCTGGTTTTCTTCGTCAGCAGTTGAGTCGCCGCAGCGATATCGAACCGGCGCCCCTGCACGAAGTTGCGGCCGGCTGGCTGCGCGGCGAGGGACACTGGGCGCGGGCGGTCGAGCATGCCTTGCTCGGGCAGAATCACGAGTTGGCGGCGGCCATCATGAACGAGTGTGCGGAGGAGTTCATGGCTGTCGGGCGCAATACCACGCTGGCGCAATGGTCCAAGCTGATCCATGTGGACCTGATCGTGCGCAACCCGGCCCTGCATGCTTCGGCTACGTTGTCCTTGATCTCCCTGCATCGGCATGAGGAAGCGCGCGCACTGATACAGCGATTCCTTGAGCAATCTCCTATTCTGGACGACGCGCGTAGCGCGCGGGTACTCGCCCTGCAGGCTTTCCAGGTCGTCTGGTCCGATCGCCTGGACGAAATCGATCAGTGTCTGGCGCAGGCCCGGGCCTGTGAGGCGCAATTGGAGCCCTTGTTCTGGAAGTGGACCCTGCGTAACTGTGAGGCCTATCTGCTGCTGCTGAATAATCACCTGCCGGAGGCACGGCGGCTGGCCGTCACCGCCAAGGCAGCGTTGCAGAAGATAGGTGGCCTCGCTTCTATTGTTTACTCCGACACCATTGTGGCGTTTTGCGACCTGCTGCAGGGCGATGTGCGTAGCACAATCGTCTACCTTGAGCGCGCGCTGGAGAGCTGGGATCCGCCGGGCGAGCGCTTCTGTACCTCTAACACGACGATCGCGGCATTGTTGGCCGAAGCCAATTATCTGGTGCGAGCCTTTACGCCGAGCCGCGAGTTGCTGGACATCTTCATGCCGCTGATCAAGGAAGGTGCCTTTCCCGAGGTGTTGATCAGCTCAATGCGCGTGCGGACACGCATCGCTCAGATGGATGGAGAGCCGGAACGCGCCATCGAACTGCTCAACGAGTTGGAATCGTTAGGCGAACAGCGCAACCTGCCGCGAGTGGTTGCCAGCGCCTGGTTGGAGCGTGCGCGCCTGGCACTGCTGACCGGCAACAGCGCCGCCGCTCGTCGCCACCTTGAAATGGCCGATCAGGCGAGGTGGGGTAAGGCGCAATTCCTTAATACTTTCGCCAACGACGTGGAAACTCCGCAGATCGGTAAGCTGCGTTGCCGAATCACAGAGGGCGACGGCAGTGCTGCCGGGGAACTGAAGAAATTGCTCGACCAGGCGCTGCAGGAGCGACGTCTGATGCGCGCGCTGACATTGCGCATTCTACTGGCGCAGGCACTGTGGGTTGGGCAGTGCGAAACGGAGGCAGTGGCGCAGATGCAGCAGGCGCTGGCCGATGCCGGCGTCGAACGACTGGTGCAGCCCTTCGTCGATGAA
>CXWL01020590.1_pt1 | contig 15414 bp, 15 predicted proteins | sample 590931 | NCBI WGS metagenome assembly CXWL01 (sample SAMEA3498368, study PRJEB10139) | groundwater metagenome | biome: water well; material: biofilm material | place: Germany | collected 2015-04-27 | reverse complement strand
ACCGCGATGAGGCACGGCACGCCACCGCCCTCGGTGTAGGTGCGCCGTACGAGATGACCGGGACCCTTGGGGGCGATCATGATGACGTCGACGGTCTTCGGCGGACGGATCCGCTTGAAGCGGATGTTGAAGCCGTGGGCGAAGGCGAGCGCCTTGCCCTTGCGCATGTGCGGCTTGATGAACTCCTCGTACGTGGCCTTCTGCTCGGTGTCGGGCATGGTGAGCATGATCACGTTGGCCCACTTGGCGGCCTCGGCGATGCCCATCACCTGCAGCCCGGCAGCTTCGGCCTTGGCGGCCGACTTCGACCCTTCGCGCAGGCCCACCACCACCTGCACGCCCGACTCCTTCAGGTTCAACGCGTGGGCGTGACCCTGCGAGCCGTAGCCGATGATCGCGACCTTGCGACCCCGGATGATCGACGGATCGGCATCCGCCTCGTAGTACATCTTCGCGGCCATCAGCCAGCCTTTCCATTGTTGCGGTTCGTCACGGCGCGCAGACGGGCGTCGCGATCGAGCTTCGGTAGCGCCACCCGACCGGTGCGCTGGAGCTCAACGATGCCATATCCACCGAGCAGCTCTTCAAAGTCGTCGAGCTTGTCGGGGTGTCCATCGAGCGACACGGTGATCGCTTCGGGGCCGACCGCGAGGATCTTCCCCTCGAAGATGTTCACCAGTTCCACCACCTGGCCCCGTTGCTGGGCGCCTTCGCCCTTGGGGCCGGTGCGAACGGTGGCGAGCAGCAGCTCGCGTTCCACCGAACGCCGCGGATCGAGCTCGCTGATCTTGACCACGTCGATCAGCTTGAACAGCTGCTTGGTGATCTGCTCGAGCGGAGTGGACTCCACGTCGACCACGATCGTGATGCGGCTGAAGCCCTCGTCTTCCGCCGGGGCCACAGCCAGGCTGTAGATGTTGAAGTCGCGGCGGGCGAAAAGCCCGGCGACGCGGGCGAGCACGCCGGGCCGGTTCTGCACGAGCACCGACAGGATGTGGTGGTTGATTTCGCTCATCGCAGCGAGCTCCTTCGATCGTTCTGGCTCGGCGGCAGCAGCACATCGTCGTTGCTGAACCCGGCGGGCACCATGGGGAACACCTTCTCACGAGCGTCGACGCGGAAGTCGACCACGACCGGGCGATCGTCGATCGAGTTCGCCTTCTCGATCGCCGGCTGCACCTCCTCGGGGCTGTCGACACGGATGCCGACGCATCCCATCGCCTCGGCCCACTTCACGAAGTCGGGCAGCTCGGGCGACAGGTAGACCTCGCTGTAACGCTCGTCGTAGAACATCTCCTGCCACTGGCGGACCATGCCGAGGTAGCTGTTGTTCAAGATCGCGACTTTCACCGGGATGCGTTCGACCGAAGCGGTGACGAGCTCCTGCGCGGTCATCTGGAAGCACCCGTCGCCGTCGACCGCCCAGACCGTGCGGTCGGGGCGTCCGACCTTGGCGCCGATGGCGGCCGGCACGCAGAAGCCCATCGTGCCCAGGCCGCCGGAGTTGACCCAGGTGTAGGGCTCGTCGAAGCGCCAGTACTGGCTGCTCCACATCTGATGCTGACCGACGCCGCTGACGAGGATCGTGCCCTCGGGTGCGTTGTCGCGGAGCTGCTCCAAGCAGTACTGCGGCTTGAGCGCCTCGCCCGGTTCGCTCGGCTCGTAGCTGAGCGGGAACTGCTCGCGCCAGCCGCTGACGCGGCTCTTCCACGCGCTCGTGTCGGCCTGGCTCTCGCCGCTGCGGATCATGTCCTTGAGCGCCTTCACGATCTCTTCGATCACGTACTTGGCGTCGCCGACGATCGGCACATCGGGCCGGCGGACCTTGCCCTGCTCGGCTGGGTCGATGTCGACGTGGATGACCTTGGCGTCCGGAGCGAACGAGGACACCTTGCCGGTGATGCGGTCGTCGAAACGTGCCCCGAGCGTGATCAGCAGGTCGCTCTTCTGCATCGCGGTGATCGCGGTGGCGTTGCCGTGCATGCCCGGCATGCCGAGGCACAACGGGTGATCGTCGGGGAAGGCGCCGCGAGCCATCAGCGTGGTGACGACGTGGATGTCGGTGAGCTCGGCCAGCTCGCGCAGCGCCTCGGCTGCCCGCGCCCTGAGGATGCCACCGCCGGCGTAGATGACCGGCCGCTCGGCGGCCAGGATGTAGCGAGCCGCCTCCTTGATCATGCGGGCATGCCCCTTCACGGTCGGCCGGTAGCCGGGAAGGCTGTCGGACACCTCGTCGTCGCCGGGCCAGTACCAGTCCATCGTGCCGGTGAGCACATCTTTGGGCACGTCGATGAGCGTGGGGCCCGGTCGACCGGTGGTGGCGATGTGGAACGCCTGGCGCACGGCCAGCGGCAGATCCTGCGCGGTCATGACCAGCTCGTTGTGCTTGGTGGCGCTGCGGGTGATGCCGACGGTGTCGCACTCCTGGAATGCGTCGGTGCCGATCGCCGAGGTCGGCACCTGGCCGGTGATGCACACCATCGGGATCGAGTCCATGTACGCGTCCATCAGCGGTGTGACCATGTTGGTGGCCGCCGGACCGCTGGTGACCATGGCCACTCCGGGACGGCCGGTGACGTGGGCGTAGCCCTCGGCCATGTGGCCCGCGCCCTGCTCGTGGCGAACGAGGATGTGGCGGATCGAACTGTCGAGCAGCGGATCGTAGGCGGGCAGGATGCAGCCACCGGGAAGGCCGAACATCACTTCCACGCCCTCCATCTCGAGGGCCTTGATGAGGGCTTGGGCCCCGGTGATCTTCATGGGTCGGACTCCTTGGTGAAGCTGGCGAGGGTGATGTGGGGAGGGTGATCTGGCGAGGGTGATGTGGGGAGGGTGATCTGGCGAGAACGGGTCGAAAACGCAAATGGCCTCCCGCTCTGGGAGGCCTGGACGCACGCGGATATGAGGGCGTGCGTCTACACGATGATTACTACGAGGGTGAGACCGGTGGTGGCACGCACGGTCAGCAGTTAACCACGCGGCTCACGAGTTTTGCAACACGCTCGGATGCCGCCCTCAGATGTCGCTGAGTTGCTGGTCGATCTCGCTGAGCAACAGCTCGAGCTCGTCGAGCGCCTGCTCGATCTCCACCACCTCAGCCTCCGACAACGTTGGGCCGGCCGGGGGCGGCGCAACGGTGCTGAGGGTGGTGGGCGAACCGGCGAGCGACGTGGTGGGTGAAGCGGTGGGCGAGACGGTCGTCGTCGATGACGACAGGCCGGGCACCGTCGACACGGCGGCGAGCGAGGTGGGCGCGGCCGTGGTGTCGACGCCAGTTCCGGCCGCGGCATCGGTTGCGGCATCGGTTGCGGCATCGATCGGGCTGCCGGCAGAGACCGTCGCCGCACTTGGCGGTGCCGGCGATCCCGGCTCCGCGTCAGCCGACGAGCACGCGGCCGCGAACGCCCCGCAGGCGAGCGCGATCACCGTCGTTCGGCCGAACGTCATACAGCGATGCCCTTCTCGCGACAGAAGTCGGCCGCCCGGTCGAGGCGGTCGATGCGCCGGTGCAACTGCGCGAGCCGATCGGCCAGCAGGTTGCGGCGGGCCTGCAGGTCGGCGGCGATCTTGGGGCGGTTCATCGACGTTGCCCGGGCGATCTGGGCATCGAACCACGCCAGCGAGCCGCGCAAGTCGGCGCCACCCTCCAGACGGGCGATGATCGCGCTGACCCGCTGCTCGGCTGGGGCGATGCGCGCGCACACCCGCGCCAGGCGGGTGCCGAGGTCGCCATCATCGGCAGATGCAGTGGCCGCAAAGCTGGGAAGGGCCACCGCGAACACGATCGCTGCTACGGCCAGTTGGTGTCGGATTCGACGGCTCATCTCGCTCATTCTCCTTCGCTTGCCTGCGCCGGCGACGGACCCTCGTTCGTCGTCACAGGCGACGGTATTCGTGGAATGTGATGGATTCGTGAGCAAAGCGACGATCGCGGCGATGGACCGCCGAGGCGCGAAACCTCTAGCCTTCAGCGCACCACTTCCAGAAGTTGAGCAACCTCGCTGCAGCCTCGGACCTCCACGGAGAACCACATGACCCCAACCATTTCCCCCGCCTCGGGCCGCCTCGGCGTGCTCACGGTCGGTCTCGGCGCAGTCGCCTCCACCCTCATCGCTGGGGTCGAGCTGGTGAAGCGCGGCCAGGGCCTGCCGATCGGGAGCCTCACCCAGATGGGAACGATCCGTCTCGGCAAGCGAACCGACAACCGCAGCCCCCTCGTGAAGGACTTCGTCCCACTTGCAGCCCTCGACGACATCGTGTGGGGCGCGTGGGACGTGTTCCCCGACGACGCTTACGTGGCGGCCAGCCGGGCCGGCGTGCTCGAAGGCGGAAAGCACATCGAGGCGATCTCCGACGTGCTCCGCGACGTACGCCCGATGGCCGCCGCCTTCGAGCGCAAGTACGCCCGCAACCTCGATGGCGAGCACACCAAGGGCGACATCGGCAAGCGAGCGATGCTCGACGCGATCCGCCACGACATCAACCGCTTCCGCGACGAGAAGCGTGTCGACCGGTTGGTGATGATCTGGTGTGCGAGCACCGAGATCTACATCGAGCCAGGCCCCCAGCACATGGACCTCGAGAGCTTCGAGAAGGCCATCGATGCGAACGACGAGATGATCGCCCCGTCGATGCTCTACGCGTACGCGGCGATCCTCGAGGGCGTGCCCTTCGCCAACGGCTCGCCGAACCTCGCGGTCGACACGCCCGTGCTGCGACAGCTTGCCATCGAACGCAACGTGCCGATCAGCGGCAAGGACTTCAAGACCGGCCAAACGCTGATGAAGACCGTGCTGGCCCCGATGTTGAAGGCTCGTCAGCTCGGCCTGTCGGGGTGGTACAGCACCAACATCCTCGGCAACCGCGACGGCGAGGTGCTCGACGCCCCGGAGAACTTCAAGACCAAGGAGGAGTCGAAGCTCGGTGTGCTCGAGGACATCCTCGAACCGGCGAAGAACCCCGACCTCTACGGCAACGTCTTCCACAAGGTGAGCATCAACTATTACCCGCCGCGTGGTGACAACAAGGAAGGCTGGGACAACATCGACATCTTCGGCTGGCTCGGCTACCCGATGCAGATCAAGGTCGACTTCCTGTGCCGCGACAGCATCCTCGCCGCGCCACTGGCGCTCGACCTGGTGCTGTTCAGCGACCTCGCCCAGCGCGCCGGTCTCGGCGGCATCCAGGAGTGGCTCAGCTTCTACTACAAGAGCCCGCAGGTGGCCCCCGGCCTGTACCCCGAGCACGACTTGTTCGTACAGCTCACCAAACTCAAGAACACGCTGCGGTGGATGATGGGCGAAGACCAGATCACCCATCTCGGCCGCGAGTACTACGACGAGACCTGATCTGTCGCGACCTTCCGGTCACACGGTGGGCGTGCGGCCGGCGAGGATCTCGGCGAGCAGGTGGGCGTCGAGGTTGCCGCCGGTCATGACGGTGGCCACCCGCTGCCCGCGCAGGCGCTCGCGTTCCACCGTCAGTCCGGCGGTGGCCACAGCGCCGGCCGGTTCGGCGAGGTTGTGCGTGGTGGTCAACAGCAACCGGATCGCTGCCGCGCACGCATCTTCCGACACCTGCACGATGCGCGCCGCACCGCCGGTGATGATGCCGATCGCGGTGGGATCGGGGACTCGGCAGGCGACGCCGTCGATGAACGTGTCCGCGGTCTCGGTGGTGACGACCTCGCCGGCCGCGAACGACAGCGCCGTCGCGGGAGCACGTTCGGCGACGACACCGACGATCTCGGTGCTCAGTCCGAGCAGGTCGCGGGCGGCGATGAGCCCACAGATGCCCGAGCCCATCCCGACCGGTACGTAGACCGCATCGATGTCTCCAACGGCTTCGAACAGCTCCAGCGCATAGGTGGCGACGCCGAGCACTAGGTCGGGGTGGAACGACGGCACCATCTCGAGGCCACGGTCATCGGCCAGGGAGGCTGCGTGTTCGCGGGCCTCCTGGAAGTCTCTCCCGTGCTCGATCAGCTCGGCGCCGAGGGCCCGCATGGCCGCGTTCTTGTCGGGGCTGTTGCCGTGTGGCGCCACGATGGTGACGGGCACGCCGGCGGCGCGGCCGGCGAGGGCGATGCTCTGCCCGTGGTTGCCGCGCGTGGCGCTGATGAGGCCCTGCACCTCGGGGCGTTCGCGCACCATGCGATCCACGTAGGTGAGCCCGCCGCGAACCTTGAAGGCGCCGGTGGGTGTGTGGTTCTCGTGCTTCACCCACACCTCGCCGCCGAGCTCGGCACCAAGCATCGGCCACGCGTATTGCGGAGTTGCCGGCACGTGCCGATGCACGAGCTCGCCGGCGGCGCGGAGCTCGTCGAGGGTGAAGGTCACGCCGTCACTCCGTCACGCCGTCACTCGGTCAGCCACACGGCCGGCGCACGCTCACGCGTGGATCACGTGCTGGAGGCGGACGTCGTGCGGTTCCACCGGGAGCTCGTCGACGATCTGCTCGGTGAAGCACGCACCGACCGTCGGCGCGTTCGAGCCGGCGAGGAACCTGTCGTAGTAGCCCTTGCCGTGCCCGAGGCGATCGCCCGCGAGCGTGAACGCGACGCCGGGCACCACCACGAGGTCGACGGTCGCAGGGTCGACGCGGTCGCCGTCGGGCTCGCGAATCCCCCATTGCCCGATGGTGAACCCGTTGATCACGGGTGCAGGCACGATCTCGCCGCCCTCGAGCCGGGGCAGCACCAGCTTCTTGCCGTCGTGGTGCAAGCGGGCGAACAGACCATCGGTGTCGGGCTCCGCCGGCATCGAGGCGAAGGCCATCACCGTGCGCGCTGCGGCGTACTCGGGGAGATCGGCGAGCAGCACCCATAGCTGCACGCTGCGGATGAGGCGATCGTCGACCATTTCGCAAACCTGGCGCATGCGCCCGCGCAACGCGACTTTGTCGATCATCGAGTGACAGGATCCCACACGAGTCGAGCGGTCTACAGTCAGGCCATGTCGATCGATCCGATGAAGTACCGCCAGGTGCTTGGCCACTTCCCCACCGGCGTCACGGTTGTCACCGGCGTGCTCGACGGCACACCGATCGGCTTCACCATCGGTTCGTTCACCTCGGTGTCGCTCGATCCGCCGTTGGTCGGGTTCCTGCCGATGGTGTCGTCCGACCGGTGGCAGCGCATCCGCGAGGCCGGCGCGTTCTGCGTGAACGTGCTGGCTCGTGAGCACGACGACCTGTGCTGGCGGTTCTCCAAGACGAGCATCGACGATCCCTTCGAGGGGGTCGGTTGGTCGCCCTCGCCTGTCACCGGTTCCCCCATCCTCGACGGGGCGATCGCCTGGATGGACTGCACGATCGACCAGGTGGTCGATGCCGGCGATCACCACTTCGTGATGGGCCTGATCGTCGACTTCGAACACGCTCACCCCGACTCCGACCCGCAGCCACTGCTGTTCTTCCGCGGCCAGCTCGGTGAGTTCAGCGCGCACTGATGTCATCACGGCACGTCGTTCGCGCGGCCCTCTTCGACGTCGCCGCGATCGTCATCTTCGTCGCCATCGGTCGCCGCAGCCACGACGAGCCCGGCAACGTGGTGGTGGATGCCGGCGTCGTTGCGGCACCGTTCCTGATCGGACTGGCGGTGGCATGGCTCGTGGTGCGGGCATGGCGTCAGCCACTCGGGCTGCGAACCGGAGTGGCGATCTGGCCGATCACGATCGCCGTCGGGATGGTCATGCGTCGGTTCGTGTTCGACCGCGGCACGGCGGCGTCTTTCATCGTCGTGGCAACCATCGCCGCAGGTGTGCTGCTCGTCGGCTGGCGCCTCGCGGCACAGGCGCTCAGCGCTCGGGCCGTCAGCACCTGAACGGTCGGAGCGATCCTGCGTTCGCGATACGCTCCGCCGACAGCGCCTTCGAGCACATGCAGTCGAAACGAGCAGCACATGACCAGACGAGCGAGCCAGCCCGACGACGCCGTTGTCGCCGCGCTCGCCCGAGTCGACTTGTTCTCCGATCTGACGACCGCCGATCTGCAACAGATCGCGGCGATGTGCCGGCCGGAGAGGTTCGAATCAGGATCCGAGATCGTGGCCCAGGGCGACACATCCGGACGTTTCTACCTCGTGCTCGAAGGCACCGCAGACATCATCGTCAACGGCGCCAAAGTAGGTGAGGTGGGCCCCGGTGGATCGTTCGGCGAGATCGCGGTCATCGACCGCGGGCCGCGATCGGCGTCGGTGCAGGCCACGTCGGCGCTGCAGGCGTGCTCGGTCGCATCGATCACCCTGCGGCCATTGCTCAAAGAGCACCCGGAGATGAGCTACCGCCTGCTGGTAGGTGTGTGCCACCTCCTGCGACGAGCGCAAGGCACCCTGGTCACCTGAGTCGTCAGAGCGTGTTGGTGATCGCTCCGGTCTCGGCGCCCTGCACGAGCTTCGCGTACTTGCCGAGCACGCCGGTGGTGTAGCGGGGCGGGTTCGGCGACCACGACGCACGCCGCTTGGCCAACTCACCGTCGTCGACCAGGAGATCGAGCGTGAGCGCATGCACATCGACGCGGATGGTGTCGCCGTCGCGCACGAACGCGATCGGGCCACCGTCGACGGCTTCGGGCGCGACGTGGCCGATGCAGAACCCCCATGTTCCACCGCTGAACCGGCCGTCGGTGATCAGCGCGCAGTCGCCGCCACGTCCGGCGCCCTTCAACGCACCAGTGATGGCCAGCATCTCGCGCATCCCCGGTCCGCCCTTGGGACCTTCGTAGCGGATCACCAGCACCGTGCCGGGTTGGATCGAGCCCGACAGGATCGCCTCCATCGCGCCGTCCTCGCCGTCGAACACGCGAGCGATGCCCTCGAACGCCATCTGCTCGCGCGACAGCCCGGCCACCTTCACCACCGCGCCCTTCGGCGCCAGCGAGCCGGTGAGCACGACGATGCCGCCTTCGGTATGCAGCGGTTGATCGAGCGGGTACACCACCACCCCGTCCGGACCTGGAGGATCGATCTCCGCCAAGTTCTCGGCCATCGTCTTGCCGGTCACGGTCATCACGTCGCCGTGCAACAGGCCGGCGTCGAGGAGGTGCTTCATCACGACGGGAACACCGCCGACGCGGTCGAGATCGCTCATGTGGAACTTGCCGCCCGGCTTCATGTCGGCGATGTGCGGGACCTTGGCGGCGATCCGGTTGAAGTCGTCGAGCTCGAGCTCGACACCGGCCTCGTTGGCGATGGCCAGCAGGTGCAGCACCGCGTTGGTGGAACCACCGAGTGCCGAGGTGACGGCGATCGCGTTCTCGAACGCTTCCTTGGTCATGATCTGGCGCGGCGTGATGCCGAGGCGGAGCATGTTGACCACGGCCTCACCGGCGCGATGGGCGTCTCCCTCGCGGCGACTGTCGATGGCCGGGGGCGACGCGGTGCCCGGCAGCGACATGCCGATCGCCTCGGCGATCGAGCTCATCGTGTTCGCCGTGAACATGCCGCCACAGGCGCCCTCCCCCGGGCACGCGGTGCGCTCGATCTCGCCGAGCTCGTCCTCGGTGATCGTGCCGAGCGCGCAGGCTCCGACGGCCTCGAACACGCTGGTGATGTCGGTGGCCGCGCCGCGGTGCTCCCCCGGCATCGTCGAGCCGTTGTACACGAACACGCTCGCCAGATCGAGGCGGGCCGCGGCCATCAGCATGGCCGGAATGCTCTTGTCGCAGCCGGCCAAGCCGATGAACCCATCGAGCCGCTCGCCGTGCATCACCACCTCCACCGAGTCGCAGATGACCTCACGGCTCACGAGCGAAGCGCGCATGCCCTCGTGGCCCATGCTGATGCCGTCGCTCACCGTGATGGTGCCGAACTCCATCGGGAAACCGCCGGCGGCGCGCACGCCGTCCTTGGCGTGCATGGCGAGCTTGCGCAGCGTCATGTTGCAGGGCGTCACCTCGTTCCATGCCGACGCCACGCCGATCTGTGGCTTCACCCAATCGTCGTCGGTCATGCCGACCGCACGGAGCATCGCCCGCGCCGGGGCCTTCTGGAAACCGTCGGTGACGTCGCGGCTTCGCGGCTTCACATCGACGGGTGTTGCGGAGTCGTCAGGGGCAGATGCCATGACCGGCACGCTACCGCGACGATCCGTGACGACCGGCGGCGAGCCGAGCCGCGGCGAGTCGAGCCCCATCGGGTCCCGTCGGGCCGTAACGGCCTCCGAACCGGGCCGTTGCTAGTGTGCCGCCGATGGCAGGACCGCTGGTGACCCCCGACATGATCGAGGCCGCCAGGGCCCGGATCTCGCCCTACATCCGGCGCACACCGATCATCTCCACGCGGCCCGGAGAGCTCGGCTTGCACCACGGCGTGGCCTTGAAGCTCGAGCTGTTGCAGTACACCGGATCGTTCAAGCCCCGCGGGGCGTTCAACCGGATGCTCGCCGCCGGTGACGACATGCCTGCCGCCGGCGTCGTCGCCGCATCCGGCGGCAACCACGGTGCCGCTGTCGCGTTCGCGGCGCGACGACTCGGCGTGCAGGCCGAGGTCTTCGTGCCTTCATCGAGCCCGGCCATGAAGCGCGACCGGATCACCTCGTTCGGTGCGACGGTGCACGTCGTCGACGGGTTGTACGACGATGCCCAAGTTGCGGCCACGGCGCGCCAGGCCGAGTCGGGAGCACTGATGGTGCACCCGTTCGATCACATCGACGTCGTCGCCGGGCAAGGCACGCTCGCCGCCGAACTCGACGACCAACTCGACAGCTACGACACGTTGCTCGTCGCGAGTGGAGGTGGCGGGTTCACCGCTGGACAGGCGGCGTGGGTGCGCGACACGCGCAAGATCGTCAGCGTCGAGCCAGCCACGAGCCGCTGCCTGCATGCCGCGCTCGAGGCTGGCACGCCGACACCGGTGGAGGTTGCCGGTCTCGCCGCCGACTCGCTCGGGGCTCGCCAACTCGGCGCCGTCTCCTGGTCGATCGTCGAGTCCTTCGTCGACGCGGCCGTGCTGGTGACCGACGCCGACATCCGCGCCGCGCAGCAGATCCTGTGGCAAGAGCTCCGTCTCGTAGCCGAGCCGGGTGGTGCTGCTGCCCTAGCCGCGCTGCGCAGCGGCGCCTACGTTCCCGAACCGGGCGAGCGGGTGATCGTGGTGGTGTGCGGCAGCAACTGCGATCCCGCCACCGTCACCACCTGACACACCCACGTCTCTCTCCCAACTTTGTCGGTCTCGACCGGCTCTACCGGTCGAGACCGACGGAGATCAGATCACCACCGGCGATCGGGGTCCGCCGCCTCCGATCGAGGACGGTGAGCAGGGCGAGCACCGACGCGAGTGCCATCCCCGACCCGATCGTGACTGTGCGCAGCGACGTGGCGTCGGCGATCGCACCCTGCACCAGCGCACCGACCGGGTACAAGATGCCCAACACGAAGCTGTTCACAGCCAGCACCCTGCCGCGCATCTCATCGGGCGCGGCGTGTTGGGCGATGCCGGCGAACGACGTGAAGGCGTAGCCGTAGGACAGCCCCACGAATGTGAGCGCCGGGGCCGCGAGCCACAGGGTGGGCGCGAGGCCGTACAGCACGAGTGCTGCGGCGAGCGTCGCCGATGAGGCCGCCAGCACCCGCCAGCCGCCGAGGCGCAGGGTGACCGAACCCAGCGTGAACGCGGCCACGACTGCTCCAACCCCCTGCGCCGTGACCAGCACCGACGTGGCCGTCGAGCCGCCACCGAACACGTTGGTGGCCATCTGCGGCACGAACGCGATGAACGGCGAGCCGAGGGCGATCACGACGATCATCACCGCGAGCATTCGGCGCATCGCCGATGTGTCGCGGGCGAACCGGACGCCGTCGGCGAGCGCGGCGAAGATCGGCCGTCGCTCCCCGATCCGCTGAGGGAGGTGAGCAAGGGTGACGGCGACGATCACGGCGAGGAAGCTGATCGCGTTGCACCACAAGGCCAGGCCGATGCCGCCGACTGCGATTGCGAGCGCGGCCATCGCCGGACCGATGATGCGACCGAGGTTCCACTGCGCGTTCGACAGGCCGATGGCAGCGACGAGATGCTCACGCGGCACCAGGTCGGGCAGCGAGGTCTGGAACGACGGGAACCCGAACATCATCACCGAACCAGCACCGAAGCTGATGATCGCCAATCCGAGCGGGGTGGCGTTGCCGTTGCCCACCCACACCGCGAGGCAGGCGGCGATGACAGCGGAGATCGAGTTGGTCGCGATGAGCACACGACGCCGCCGGAGCCGATCGGCCATCGCCGATCCGACGGGTCCGACGATCGCACCAGGGAGGAACCCGGCCGCGGTCACGATCGCCGACCACGACGCTTTGCCCGTGGTGTCGGCAACGTAGTAGCCGAGCGCGACGGTCTCCATCCAGGTGCCGATGTTCGACACGAGCGCACCGGCCCACATCAGCGAGAAGTCGCGTGACTTGAACGGTGCGAGCGAGGGCGAGGCCATCGACCGGGACGCTACCGGCGATCGCGGGCCGGATCAGAAGATGGTCTGGCAGTGCGGTGCTGGTCCGTACACGAAGAACGCATCAGCGCGACGGAGGACATCGTCGTTGCGCGCCGTGATCCGACCTGCCGCGGCAAGCTGACGCGGGCGCACACCGCCGAGCAGCAGCGCACCGAGCGACGGATGGTCGACAACCAGATCCGGGCGCGTGCGCACCGACCGGCAGGAGGCGTCGGTGCCGTCGGATTCGATCGCCCATCGGCGACCGTCGGCCTCGATCACCAACCGATCGGCCGTGCCGTAGGCACGAGCCCCGAAGCAAGCGGCCGCATCACGAACGTTCACCCACACGCCATCGTGCAGCGCGCCGGTGCTGATCGCCCGCTGATCGGTGAGGAGGTAGGGCAGCGGGTCGTCGACCGGCAGTGCTCGCGTCGTGATCGTTCCCACCAGATCTACGCCGAGCACCGTGTGCCACAGATCGAGATGCGCCTGCGGTGTGACCGCAACCAGTTCGACGAGCTCCAACCGGTGATGCGGCGTGCCGCCGGTCCAGTCATCGGCAATGCGGTACGCGGCGTGGCCGTCGGCGTGGGCCAGGACGAACGCCGGGCTCAGGGGGTCCTCGGCCTTGGCCCAGAGGTCGAGGACGAATCGGTGCCACGCACCGCTGCGCGACACCTCGCCTGCCCGAAGACGCCGCGCCCGCTCCCAGACCGCAGCTACATGAGCCAGCGCTTCATCGCCATCGACGAAGCGGACGGCGGCACGCGCCGGCCCGAGCTCCGGCCGCAAGGATGCCCGGCGGCGGTCGATCGTGACGTTGCGCATGCTGGAGCCGATGCCGTAGCCGAACCGCTCGTAGATGCCTCCCTCACTGGCGAACAGCATCGCCACCGGCTCGCCGCGCTCATCGGTGTCGGCGTGACAGGCACCGATCAGGTCGGTGAGGACGCCCCGGCGTCGATGCGTGGCCGACACCGACACCCAGGTGATGCCCGACATCGGTACGGTCGTGCCCCCAGGCATCGTTGCCTCGATGGCGTACGAGCCGGCGATCCCCACGATCTGATCACGCTCGACGGCGATTCGAAATCGAGAGAGATCGACGAGTGGGCGACGCGCCTCGGAATCGCCGGGCTCCGGCACCCAACCGAACCCGCGGGCGTCGGCGCGGAACATCTCGGACCACTGATCCTCCGACGGGATGCGGATCCTGATCACCATCTCCAGATCACCATCTCAGAGTCACCATCTCAGAGTCACCATCTCAGAGTCACCATGTGGCATCCTCGCAGGTCGCCCGAGCGCCCCGACCGCGATTTTCACGGAGCCGCCGCCGGGTACTCTCCCGACATGATCCGCCGCGTCGGGAAGAACCTTGCCGTGCTGTCGAACGATGGGCTGCCGTACGATGGGCTGTCGAACGATGGGCTTCCGGGCGAATTGCTCGAGGCCAGCCGGGAGCTGGAGCAGCACGGGTTCACCGTCTTGCGTGGTGTCCTCACCGACGGCGAGGTGGAGGCACTCGTCGCCGAAGCCCGTCGCGTGTTCGACGAGTTCCCGCCGGAGCGGGCACGCAGCGATCGCGACGAGTTCCGCTACGAGATGCTCAACCGCAGCGAGCTCGCCCACCGCATCATCGGGCACCCCCGGATCCTCGCCGTGATCGAACCACTTCTCGGTGACGACTGCCATGTCATCGCCAACACGCTGTGGTGCAACCCTCCCGAGTTCGCCGGCGGCCGATGGCACTGCGACGCCGGCCCACACGTACCGCGACCTGCGGACGTCGAGTGGGACGAGCGCATCCCTTACCCGGTGTTCGCGATCGGCGCACACATCCTGCTGCGCGACTGCACGGCAAGCGACGGCCCCACTGCGGTCGTGCCGGGCAGCCATCGTTCCGGGCGGGTCGTGCCGGCGAACCAGATCGAGGACCCCGACCTCACCTACGACGGGCGTCGAGCGGTGTTGCTGGAAGGATCGGCCGGCGATGTCGCGCTGTTCGTGAGCGATGCATGGCATCGGGGCACCCCGGCCAGTGGGGGGAACGGCCGCCTGTTCCTCCAGGCGCACTACGGACGTCGAGACATCGCCCAGCGCATCCGCACGACGGCACAGGTGAACCACCTCACCGTCGAATCGATCGGGTGGGCCGACACACCACGTCGGCGCGAGCTCGCCGGCCTCCACGAGCCCTACTTCTACGACGGCTGACTCCCGCTGGCTGACTCCCGCTGACCGCCCGCTGGCTGAGCANNCCAGTGGAGGTCGACGAGGACGAGGCCGGCAACCTCTGGGTGGTGCTCCCCGGGGCCAGCGCCGACACGCTCGTCGTCGGCTCACACCTCGACAGCGTGCCCAAGGGCGGTTGGCTGGACGGAGCGCTAGGCGTGATGGCGGGTCTCGAGCTGCTGCGCTCGCTGGCCGCCGATGGCACGCCGCCGGTCACCGTCGCGTTGGTCGATTGGGCCGACGAGGAGGGGGCCCGGTTCAGTCGCAGCCTGTTCGGGTCGGCCGCGTGCATGGGCACCCTCGACGTCGAGGTGCTCCGGGGGCTCACCGACAAAGACGGGGGCCGCCTCCCCGAGATCCTGGCCGAGCACGGCGTCGACATCGACAACCTCGATGGCGCGCGCTCCCGCATGGCCGATGTGAAGGCCTACGTCGAGGTGCACATCGAGCAGGGCCCGATCCTCGAGGACCGCGGGCTCGGCATCTGCACCGTCACGGGCACGAAGGGAATCGAGCGCGAACGGCTGATCTTCCGCGGCCAGGCGGCGCACGCCGGCACGATGCCGATGGAGATGCGCCGCGACAGCTTCCGCGCCGCGGCGCGCTTCGCGCTGGCCATCGCCGAGGTCGGCGCGCGACACGACGGGGTCACCACCGTGGGCCACGTCGCATGCTGGCCCGGGGTGGTCACCGCGGTCGCCGGCGAGACCCGGATCACGATGGACATGCGCCACATCAGCGCCGAGTCGCTGCAGGC
>CXWL01013552.1_pt1 | contig 15415 bp, 17 predicted proteins | sample 590931 | NCBI WGS metagenome assembly CXWL01 (sample SAMEA3498368, study PRJEB10139) | groundwater metagenome | biome: water well; material: biofilm material | place: Germany | collected 2015-04-27 | reverse complement strand
GACACGCACAACAAAACCCCGAATAAAACTCTACCTCGGGGTGATAATACCAGCGTCATCTTTAGGTTTATGTAATAATCATAACTAAAGTCACGTTAGTGTTGTTGTGGTTACTTAGAGATAACGATTTCCACGAACGCGGACTTTAACGCAGAATCAAGGCAAAGCTGCTCAATTGGCATCGATGAGCGCAATTGATCCCGCCGACATGGCAGGCCATGCAGACGATACGCCCGGCGCGACCCTGCCTTCGCCGTTGGTGCTTGTGGCGATTTCGCTGGTAAGCGTCTTGTTGTGGTTTGGGCTCTACTTGATGGCAACCACGCTACTGGATTAGCCGCCAGCGCGCCGTCGCCTACGCACTAGCCACGCGACCGCGGCATTAAGGAAGAACGCGCCCAAAAGACCGAGTCCAAGCCCGAGGCAGCTCGCGGCGGCGTCAGAGAACGCGCCCTCTCGCGTTGTCGTCAGCATGTCCTGTAGGGCCTCAATGCCGAATGCAGCGCCGCCCAAGGCAATGCCAGCGGCGACGAGCGCCCAGAGCGACGCGCCCCACCCAAAGAGAAATCCCAAACCAAGAAAGGCCAGCAAGTGCTCAACCTTGTCTTGCCCCGCAACGAGCTGAGGCCGCGCGAAGTCATCGCTCAGCGTCAAAGACAGGACTAAGCACAACAAGGCGAGGCCACACATTTGGGTGAACAACCGGCTTTTGGATGCGCGCTTCTCCGCACCCATCCACCGCAGCCTCGCCTCCGCCCCAAGCGCTAATTCAGTCATGCGTCTCGCTCGTTTGGTGAATAGCTGATCGCATGAGAGGCTGCGAACATGAAAAACCACTGAATAAAGTCAATTCAGCGTCGCCCAGCGCCAGGCGACGCTGAAAATTGTGTTAGGAACAATTTGATCGGAGGCCAAGCGCGGTTCTGTTTCGCCGCGCCGCCCATCCGGCCTGTGGGATCGCGTTTTCGAATGGCCTCAAATACCGAGCCCGCAACGAAAAACGAGTCGCGCGTGTGCCTCGATTTTGGCACCGCCTTCTCCAAGGCCAGCGTCTATCTGAGCGGCGACAGTCCCGCGCGCGAGGCAGTGCGTCCGCTTGCGATTGGCGCGATCTCGGGCGCTGACCACCCGCTGCTCACCCCATCGGTAATGTTCGTTGACCGCGGCCGCATCTTGTTTGGCCCCGCCGCTTTGGAGTGCGCGCGTCGCGACGCTGGTTCCGATCGCGACCCCATGCTCTCGTTCAAGGTCATCCTCGCGGCGCGTGACCTCGATCCGGCGTTGCAACTCAAAGTAAAGCCTTCGGTCGATCCGACGGGCACGTTGCGCCATCGCGACGCCTTGGTGCTTTATCTGGCGCATCTTGACCAATTGATCGGCGCGGCAATACGCGCCGACGCTGAGCTGCCCGATGCTCTTGCGCAAGCCGCGCGCCGCTACACGAGCCCGATCTGGCGTACGCGCGGCGAAGCCGATCGCACCATGGCGCGACTGTTCGACGAAGCGGCGATCGTGTCGGCGCGGCTTGGCGACATGCTCACCCACCCTGACGGCGCCTCCATTGCTCAATGCAAAGACGCACTGGACAAGGGCGAACAAGCCCTAGGCATGGGTCAATTAGAAGCCGGCGTGTTCGAAGCGCATGCCGCCGCCGCCGCCTACGGCGCGTTCACCCGGACACCCCGTCAATTCATGCTGGTCTTGGACGTGGGCGCCGGCACGACCGACATTGCCGGCTTCGAGCGCATAGAACAGTCGCCGGACCCCGTGCTCGCAGAGATCGTAGGGGCGCGGCACAGCTGTGGCCTCGCGGGCGACGAGATCGATCAGATCATCGCCAACCTCATCACCGACAAGAGCAAGCTGCGACAGCGCGCGGATCAGGCGCGGCTGTGGCGCACGCTTCAATTGTCTGCGCGCGGTCTGAAACGAGATCTGTTCAAGAACGGCAAGTGCGTTTTCGTCCACGCCGGCAAGTCACTCACGCTGCGCCAGACCGAGTTGTACAGCGCCGCCCGGTTCAAGCAGTTCAACCGCGCGCTGGCATCCATCTGCGCGGCGAGCCTCGGCGCCGTCGTTGCACGCGCCAAGGAGAAAGGCGCCGGCGCCGTGACCATACTCTTGGCGGGGGGTGGCGCGAATTTGCCGTTCGTGAGCGCCATAGCCGCGAGCGCTGCCGCACAGGCGGGGCAAGGCCTTACCATTGATGTCGAAGCGTTCGGCGCCGATTGGTATCTGCCCAGTGGGTTCGACCCCAATCTGCGGGCAGCGTTTCCGCAAGTGGCGATCTCGCTCGGCGGCGCATTGGCGCACCTGTCGGATGAACCCGCGCTCGCGCCTGCCTGAAGGCCGCTCGCGCGACAGCCAAGGCGCCCGGTCAGCGCTCGCCGCACCCCTTAGGGCTTTCGGTTGGGATCGGTGTGGAGTTCAATCGCACACCAGCTGCGCGGTTGATCATTGGACGGAGCGTGCGGATCGAGGATGTCTTCGATCCGGTCGAACCTGCCAACTCGCTGCCGGCCGGTAAATGCGTTCGGCGCGGAGACGCTCTCAGTGGCGCAATTCTTGGATGTGTCTTTCACGAGAGTGTCCTGTTCGGCGTAGTTTTGCGCAGAGGCGCCGATTAGCCCAGCTTGGCGCGCCTGCGCTCGATTGCTAGTGTTAGCTACTGATGATCCTGCGCCTAATCCTTTTCGCCTTTGTCGCGATCTGCCTTGCCGGCGCCGCGATCGTGTTCGAAGCGGCCTCAAGAACCGCGTTGGCGTTGCAGATGGTCGCTAGCGCCAGTGAAAGCGAGTCCGCTGCGGTACGAACACGCTTGCTCGACCGGGCGGAGGCTAGCCTGCGTTCATCCTGGGCAAGACCAGCCGAATGGCATGCCGGCGCTACCGAGGCTCTGTCTGGCATCCTATTGCTCAAGGCAGAGGCTGAGAATAATCCCACACTCTACGCGCAAAGCGCGGACTGGGCGGTGCGCACCCTGCGTCTCGCGCCAGTGCAGCCGCATGCGTGGACAAGACTGGCCCTGCTCGCCGAACGCGGGCACCCCAATCCGCTCTGTGATGTCGCCGCGTGCCTCACCAAGTCCTGGCGGATCGCAACCATGATCGATCCCGAAACCGCGTGCGTGCGCTTGCAGCTTGCCTATCGGGCCGGAATGCTGACCCGGGNNGCGCGACGCTGCGCGCTGTTTGAGTTTCTTGGCGCCAAACGATTTGTTCGAAACCCTGACGCGCCATACCTCCGACCGACGCTAGGAGGAAAATCCTTCAGCCAGCAGCCGGCTGGAAGAGAAATGCAATCACGTCCCACTTTCATCGTTGCCCCGCTCTGCGGCCGCGAATCCGCGCGACGCTAACGCGCAAGGCGAGGCGCGCACTTCATTGCCTCAGCCTCCACGGCGGAACGCTACTGTGACGCCCAAAATCCGCACGCTGTTCCGCATCTTGAACACCCACCAACATCTGCTTCACAGACGGGACTTTCGGATGGTCGCTTGATGTCGGGCAAAAGCACCAAAACTCCGCGCCTGATTATAGTATCGTTGGCTGGTGCTTAGGGTCGAATGGCTGAGCACCGATTTCGTGATGCCGATGTGGGTCGGATCACGCAATGCTATCTCGGTAGCGGCACAGTCTCTGAAGCGGTGTGGCGATATGCGTCGCCCCAGATGGCGCAGTGTTTGCAGTCCTATCCGATGAGATAAGTCCAAGTCGGGCATCCGACGACCGCGGCGACCAATCCAAAGCCATCCTTCGTCGTCTAACTCTCCTCTCTCAATCAACACCACGCGCACGTCAGCCAAATAGAACTCAAGCTGCTCAACAAGATCTTGCGGCCAGCCACCTTCAATGAGAATCCCTGTTTTAGTTTGCTCTCCGCTGAAGCGATACTCAAATCCTCGATCACTTCGAACGAGTGTATGGCCGACGCGCAAAGCCGCAAGGTTGCCAAGTCGAATGGGGCGTCGAATGAGGAAACCGATAGCTAGGCCGTCGCGAAACGTCGGCGCCCCGCTGCGGACGCCGGACGCGAGCTGCAAGCGGCCCGTTTGCATGAGTTCATCCCCAAGATCTGCGATCTCGGATGGGGGGGCCATACACGCAAGTTTCGAGTGCGCCGGTCTGGCCGAGTTGACGAGCCGATGGCCCAACTTGACAAGCCACGGCAAACCGTCCGGCGGATGACATGCCCGCAGAACATAGGCCACGTCTCGCACTGCGCCGGCCATGGTATGATCTGCGCGTCCTTCTCCGAACTCTTGCATGAATGCATGGAGCCTGGCGCGGTCAACCCGATCCAGCGGCGCGCCGGACGCGTCCAGTAGGCCATTCTTCGCCAACCAACGCAGATAGATTCCAAAGCTTCGTTGACAGGCTTTGAGCGAGCTTGGCCGCCAGTGCGCAGCGAGGCCCGAAGCATCGAACAACCCTCCCTTCGCGTGAGCGAGCGCCCAAAGCTTCCTGTCGCGTTCGGGCCAATCGGCAATTTGCATGCTCGCAAACGCACTCATTATGGATGCGTCTCCGTCGTTGTGAGTCGCGTTCGACCTCGCGCGATCAAGGCGCCGTAGCGCTCAAACGCCTGTTCAGTCTCAAGCCCAGCATAGAAATTGATCGTGGTCATGATGTTCTTGTGGCCCAAGAACCGGCGCACCGTCTCGTAGTCACCAGGGTTGGCTTCTAAGTATTGGTAAGCTGCGAAATGGCGCAGCAAGTGCGCGTTTATGGTCAATCCCACTTCCAGATAAATGAATTGGCTCAACTCTCGCGACAGCGAACGCTCCCCTTTTGCGCCCCGCGCCATACTCACAAACAACGCATTCGTGGAGGCGCCGAGAAGTACTGGGCGAAACACGTCGACATATCGCGCTAACATTTCGCTGGTTTCTTCGGACAGCTCTGCGTCGAGCGCGACGTGATTTTTGACATCCTCGGCGGGTATAGAGACGCGCCAAGCCCCGGGCTTTCCGCCAATGGGGCGCAGGACGTTAACTCCTAACCTCAGGCCCGCCACATTTTTTATACGCGCGGGAACATTGATCAGGAATTCAAGGACGCAAGCACGCTGCATTAGCAGCGCCTGATGTGCGGTCGGGTGTGAAACGTCACGTAATCGAGCCGCGATATCGGGCGGCAACCTCAGAAGGCGCGTGCGCACTTCTGGATCCCGAAGCGGCGCTAGACGCTCTCTGTTCTTGGCGCACATGCCACGGGGCCTATGCTCGACCACTTTGGCAATGCGACGAAGCTTAGCGACCTGCGCTTCGGGGGCCTTAACATAGCGTGCGGCGTTGAGAATAGCCGTCGCCATGGCGTGCATTCCCGGTCGCGTCGCCTCGTCCAAACGTCTTTCGCCAAGTCGCGCCTGCAACCCGCGTTTCACAAGTTCGGGTTCGACAAGCGACCGAAGCGTCACCAGCGAGTCTGGCTTCACGCCATCCTCGACAAGGGCGTTGACATACCCCAGTAGCTGGTTCGTGTAGCCTTTGAGAGTGACCTGCTTCAGGGGCTTGTGCGACGGGTCGAAGCAATCCGCGCGCGCCATTCGTGAGCGGTATGCATCGATCTCCGCTCGCAGGCTGGATGTACAATCGAGCCAGCGCAAGGCTCGCCGGCCTGGCGGCGTCGGCTCGGCGAGACGAGTAAAAGGCGATCCCGGCGTGGCGATCGCGCGATTCCAGATGCGTCGCGGCACGTGCCACCGTTTGCGCGGATCTTGCTGCAGGCTCGTGTCTTCCAAATAACACAAATAGTGTTGCAACACCGCGTCCGTCACGGCGCTGGGATCGACCCCATGCACCGAACACCATCCGGCGAACCGGCGAATGTCATCTCGATCGCGTCGTTTGAGCGGCGCCAGGACATCCTCCCATGGCGTCGTCAGCCTGTAGTTGCGGCGCTGGCGGTGTACCTTGACCCCGGCCGTCTGCATCGCTTTACCGAGTCGCGAAACGATGTTGCGCCACGAGCCCTGACTTAGATCCGAGAGTCTCCACGGCGCCCTGCGAGCAAGCGTGCGTATGACACCAGGGTCCGCGATGACGTCGGCCGGATTCCGGCCCACGACCCTGGCGAAGGTGTTGATAGCGGATCGAAGCTCAGCCCGCGATTGCTGCTTCAAGTCTTTGCTGTCAGCCATTAGCTCAGCCAGGCGCGCAAGCGTCAACGCATGCCGGTTCGGAGGAGGCATTGTGATGCTCCATTGGAGGACTGCTGGTGACTAGTGATGACTGGTGATGACAGGCGGTCGCGTTTGTGATGGCCGCATCGCCGATGTTTGTTGAAGATCGGCGTCGAGGGGTTCACTAGCGAGCGAGCGGCTGCTTCAATCGTGTTTCTCTAGCGGTCAGCTTTGGCCCCGCGGCACAGGACCTCTGCCATCAACACCGCAGTAAACGCTATGCGCACCGACCGCCCCATCCGGTGCACCGGCAACTCCCCCGAGGCGATCATGCGGCGTACGTGGCGCTGGGACACGTCCCAACGTGCGGCCACATCTTTGACTCGCAGGTAGTGTTCCTGGAGATCCCTGGCTCGCATCACTCGCATCAGAAGTCCCCCGCAACATGCGTTCTGCGCTCCCGCGTGTTGATCCATTGCTCGATACTGCGTCTGGAAAACCTAGCGGTGTTAGGACCGAGACGGACCGACTTGGGGAAGCCGAAGTTCTGTCGCTGCCATCTCCACAATGTTGTCCGACTTATACCCAACCACGCGCAAATGACGCGCGCGTCGAGCCATTGATCCTCCGGCGGCTCGGTTGAAACTGTCACAACTCGCTCAGCTTGCGTTCTCATTCTCGCGCGCTCCTCGGTGGCCCATGCTCGCGGGCGGTCATCAACTGAGTAGCGACGGCACCGGCTTGAACGCGAATCCAATAATTGGGCGGTGACGGGCCCAATTGTTGGCCCGCTCATGCCGTTAGCTACTGGGATTGACTATGGGACTCACGCTGAAGGGCTAAGCGCTGTCGTCGAAACTGAGAGGCGCTAATGCTCATCACGACGACGTCCATCGGCTGCCCCGCCGCCTTCATCGCCTGATTCAGGTGTGTCAAAATCTCGCTATTTGCGCTTGGAAGCTCGCCCGCAGCCCTCTTCCAGGCCTCTAAGAACCTTCTCGCCCAAGTAGCAGCGTGCCACTTCGTTGCTGCGCCGCTCTTGCCCTTGCTCTCATCAATCGCTCTCAGGAGTTTGGTACGATGATCGCTCAATAGTCTACGGATTTCTCCGTGAGGGAAATCAAGCGAGCAGGCCCACGCTTCTGGTGAAACACCTTTGAGTACGCCGTGGAAATGGTCGGCGCTCACAAGTATCGATTCCAACTCCCGCCTCGTCTCTTTCACTGGCGCCCGATGATGATGTTGCGCGGACTCCGTCGCTTGCGCAGCAATTTCAACAATAGTCGCCACAGCTTCGTCTGCATGGGCGCCGACTAAGCCGGCTTCAGCCAAGCATCCCCTAATTGCCTCTCGGATTCCCGGCGCGATCTTCTCGATGCGCCCCAGCGGGATCAGGGTTTTTGGCATTACAATCTAGTCCTTCCGCGATGCGTTCGCGCTAGATTTGCCCAAAGTCTTGTCTGTCGCGATTTCCTCAAGCACTCTGGCCCAAGCATCGAGCGCGCGTCGTTTCTCGGGCAGGTATTCGTTGCGATCGTAAATTTTGGTGACGCCTCCCATCTCGGATGTGTGATTTAGCACCGCCGAGACTACGAACCGCGGCATCCCTATCCGCTCGCTTGTAATGGCAGTCGCTCCGGTGCGCCGGAGATCGTGCGGGGTCGCATCCGTGAGGCCGATGTCATCACCCAAACGCTTCATCGCGCGTGTCAGCGCATGGCGTGTTAGTGGAATCGTCCAGTCCCTGGACGATGAAAAGAGTGGTCCGACAAGCGTCCCGCTTTTGCGCTCAGCATCCGTAGGGTTCGACCTGAGCGAAAGTGCGCGCCCAATCACCGCCTCCGCTTGCGCCGACAGCGGGACAACATGCTCACGCTTGTTCTTGGTGCGAGCCCCCGGGACAACCCAGAGGTGCTGATCGAGATGCAGCTCCCGTACGTCAATTCCGGTAACCTCACTACCGCGTTGCAACGTGAGGGCCGTGAGCTTCAGTGAGAGCGCCATCATTTCGCTTAGCGGAGCGAAGTCTGGGCCAGACAAACGCGCCCACAGCTTCTTCAACTCATCGTCGGCTAGGACGCGAGAACGGCTCTGCTCCGCGTAGGTCGTCTGCAAACCAGTCGCGGGATTCTGGATCGACATATCCAGATCGTTGCGGGCGTGGCGATATAATTTGACGATGATGCCGGCCACGCGGTTCGCTGTTACTTCGTGCCCGCGCTTACCGATCTCACTCACAAGCTCTCGTACCTGCGCCCGCGTCACGGCGGACACCGACTGTGACCCAAGCTTTGGGAGGATGTGCCCCTCGATCCGCTGACGATCAAGCGCCACTGAGGAGGCCCGGTTCCTTCCTTCAGCCGCTTCGAGATAGCTCTCTGCAAGGTCTTTAAGAGTTTTGATGCGCTCCGCCCTGGCGGCCGCCTTAGCGACTCTCTTTTCAGTTTGAGGGTCACCGCCGCGACTGACATGCGCGCGCGCCTGGAGAGCAGCCTCTCGTGCATCCTTCAGGCGAACCGCAGGGAAAGTGCCAAGCACGAGGCGTAGCGTTCTCCCCGCATGGTCACGATAGCGATACGCCCACGTCTTTTGGCCGGCTGGTGAGACGCGCAACTCCAGACCTGGCGTTGCTCTGTCAAAATGCGCGGCGCGCTTATCACCCTGCGGCTTTAGCCTACGAACGTAGGCGTCGGTGAACGCAATGGCGCTGCGCTTCGGCACTCGATGAAATCGCCGCTAAACCCACGGGGACTCCGTGGGGACACAAAACCGCGAAACACCCTGAGATTGCCCGCGACCGAACGCAACGTATAAAACGCATTTTTATTGACTTTTTTGGCTATCGGAACGCGCCGAAAATCCCTGAAACACCCTCCTTTGCAGTCTGGGGGACTAGGGGTCGTGGGTTCGAATCCCGCCGCTCCGACCATTTTTCGCATCAATCGGGACGTTGGGGCGTCGAGTCACCCGAGCTGTTTTGAGCGGCTTCTGCACGCGCACGCGCAGCCTCAGCGGCTTGCTCCGCTCGTTGTCGCGCGGCCTCAGCAGCGGCCTCCGCCGCTTCCCGCGCGGCTTCCCGGCGAGCCTCCGCCTCAGCACGGCGCGCGTCGGCCTCGGCCATGCGCGCTTCGTACTCCGCACGGCTTTCGTTGGCGCGCTGCTCTTCGGCCATTGCTGGCGCGCTCAACGCAATCCCACCGCCGAGTGCGATCACCGCAACGGCCACTCTCAGAAACTTTTGCATGACATCTCCTCACGAGCGTCCAAGCGACGCACCGCGAGATTTGCCAAGCGCGGCTCATCGCGTCGCTGTGCAATGAAACACAGCGCCGCCATCCCGAAGCCTCACCTATAGAGGTGTTGACGCCCTACGGAGCCCGCGCTGCCGCGATGATCCGCGCGCGATTTCTCACCGGCACATCCAGTCCCTCCGCTGTCGTCGCCCCGCGCGCGCCGGTGGCGAGCAATTCGAAGCGCGACCGCGGCCAGCTGGCGCGGGTGGCGAGGTATTCAGCCAAAACTTCAGCGCGGCGCACCGAGAGCGCGCGCGAGGATTCAGCGTTGCCTTCGTCCTGATCGGAGAGGCCAATAATGCGGACACCGTCGATCGTGCAGCCGCGAATGTCGCGCGCTTGCAGATCGATGATGCGGCGCGCTTCTTCGGTCAGCTCGCTTGAGCCTTCATCGAAATAGATGACGAAGTCTTTCTCGACGCACGCGGCCGCGTTGAACGCGGGCGCCGGCGCGTCGTCTTCACCGCCGGTGAGCGTCGCGCATGCGCCAAGCGCCAAGAGCGCCGCCGCGCTGATCAACGATTTTAGATACATCCCACCCTCCGAGCGTAAGTCAGGGCGAGACAACATAACGATGCGCCGAAAAGATCAAGCGCCCGCGCGCTTCAGGTCTTGGCGCGCCCGCGCCCGCCCTTTTCCACAAATTCGCGCAGCATTTGTGATGGACGGAAAGTTACGACCGGGCGCGGCGTAATTGGCACTTCCTCGCCTGTCTTGGGATTGCGGCCGACGCGTTGACGCTTGGCGCGAACATTGAAGTTCCCGAAGCGCGAAAGCTTCACGGTTTCGCCTTCGACCATCGAGTCTTGCATCATTTCGAGCATGCGGGTCAGCAGCCGGTTTGCGTCGGCGCGCTGCATGTTCGCCCGTTTCGCCAACGCTTCGACGAGATCGGCGCGTGTAACGGTCTTGCCTGTCACCGGAGCCCCCTCCGCGCACACCTCTGCGCGAGGAAAAGCTAGTCGCCCCCGATGGTTAGGTCAATTGTTGAGGGATCGTTCACACTCGGACGAGCGCCGCGCCCCAGGTCAAACCGCCACCCAGGGCCTCCATCAGCACCAGATCGCCCTTTTTGATGCGTCCGTCGCGCGTCGCGACGTCGAGTGCGAGCGGCACCGAGGCAGCTGAAGTGTTCCCGTGCAAGGCAACGGTGGAGACCACCTTATCCACATCGATGCCGAGTTTACGGGCGACGCCATCGAGAATGCGCTGGTTGGCTTGGTGGGGCACGAACCAATCAACGTCCTCGAGTGACACGCTGGCCCGCGCACAAGCTTCAAGCATGGCGCCTGAGATATGTTCCACGGCCTGCCGGAAAACGGCATTGCCCACCATGCGCACCTTGCCCACTGACTGCGTTTGCGACGGGCCACCATCGACGTAGAGCAGATCGTGCATGCGCCCATCGGTGCGCAAGAAAGTGGAGACCACTCCGCGATCGCCGGCGTCTTCGCGCGCTTCCAACACGACCGCGCCAGCGCCATCCCCGAACAGCACGCAGGTGCCGCGATCTTCCCAATCCATGATGCGCGAGAATGTTTCGGCGCCAATCACCAGAGCAGCCTTGGCTTGGCCGCGCGCGAGAAAATTATCCGCCGTCGCGAGCGCAAAGATGAAGCCGGAACACACCGCCTGCAGATCGAAGGCAGCGCCGCTGCTAACACCGAGCTCGGCCTGAACGCGCGCGGCGGTTGCGGGGAACGTCAAATCAGGCGTCGCCGTTGCGACGATGACGAGATCAATGTCCTTTGCCTCGCGGCCCGCGGCCTCAAGCGCCTTTATGGATGCCGCGCACGCGAGATCCGAGGTCCGCTCAGCGTCAGCCGCGATGTGACGCTCACGAATCCCAGTGCGCTCAACGATCCATTCGTCGCTTGTATCGACGCGCTTGGCCAATTCCGCATTGGTGAGCACGCGTTCAGGCAGATACGAGCCGACGCCCGTCAGGACCGAACGAAACGTCATTACTGCGCGTCTCCGGCCGCCGCTGCCGCCGCGGCTGCTGCGCTGGCGTTGGCTTGCGAGAGCCGGCGAATGTTGGCGGCGACTTCCTCGCGATAGTGACTGCGCGCCAGCTTCGCGGCGACGCCGATTGCGGCAGCGTAGCCCGGCCCCGTCGCGCTGCCGTGGCTTTTCACCACAAGGCCGTTCAGACCGAGGAACAATGCGCCGTTAAAAGTACCCGGATCCATGCGCGTGCGGAGTTTCTTGAGAGCGGGATACGCAATCAACGCACCGAGCTGCGAAAGAGGTCCGCTGGTTAGAGCTTCGCGGAGAAATTGGCCCACCAAACGCGCGGCGCCCTCACCTGTCTTCAACGCAATATTGCCGGTAAAACCATCCGTCACGACAACGTCGGCCGTGCCTTTGGAAATGTCATCGCCTTCCACGAAGCCCTGGAAATTGATGTCAACGCCGGTCTCGCGAATGAGCTTCGCGGCTGCCCGGATTTCTTCGTGACCCTTCTGATCTTCAGCGCCGACGTTGAGAAGCGCCACCTTCGGCCGCTCCTCGCCCGAAACGGCCCGCGCGAACGCTTCGCCCATGATCGCGAATTCAACCAGTTGCTCGCCATCGGCTTCGACGTTGGCACCGACGTCGAGCATGACCGTGTAACCGCCCTTCATCGTCGGCCAGCGTGTCGCCAGCGCGGGGCGATGCACGCCTTCCATCGTGCGCAGACGGAACATCGCGATCGCCATGTAGGCGCCGGTGTTGCCCGCGGAGACGACGGCGTGCGCGTTGCCAAGCTCAACCGCTTGTACGGCGTTCCAGAGGCTAGAGCCCTTGCCTTGCCGCAAAGCCTGGCTCGCCTTCACTTCCATGCCGATCATCTTCTCGGCTGGCACGACCTCCGAGACGGCTTTCGCGGAAGCGTATTTGTCCATCAGCGCGCCGATGCGCGCGGCATCGCCGTGCACGAGGAAGCGGACATCAGGGTTGGCGCGCGCGAAAATATCCACGCCTTCGACGACGATGTCCGGCGCGGCATCGCCGCCCATCCCATCAATGGAAAGAACGAGACCGTTCGTCATCTATCGTGATTGTCCTGATCGTCCCTGCGCCTGGCTCTGGCGGAAGCGGCCGGGACCATAGTCCCGGCCTAGCGGAAAGCCAAACGGCCACCCTCAAAGTGCGGGCCAGCCCTCTGCTGAAAGCATTGCTGAAATGGGGGCGTCCGCCTGCGTGCGCGCAGTCTTTGCGACGTACGTCGCCAACGCCCCTGCGAAAGGGTGTGACGTCAGACGCCAGACATTGCGCGCGACCGCCCCCTCAAGCGCGGCATGATCGCCAAGGTTCGCGCCGTAGGCGTCGACTCGGCCGTAGAAGTTGCCGGCCAGCTTGTGCATGCGCTTAGGGACGGCCGTATCGCTGGCGCCGGCTTCGCGAAGACCGGCATCGACAAGGCTGAAAAACCGGTCAGCAAAGGCTTGCGCCAAGGGTTTCAGGGTAGGGTCGGTCTGGAGCCGCAACAGGGCCAAAGCGCCATGAACCGTCATCATCTCGAACCGGCCGTCCATCGTGTCCGGAACTCGCTCAGGCCCGTAGAATTGGGCGCGCCGGCTGGCTGCGGTAACGGCCGAAACCAGCGCCTCCGCGTCCTGGTCTGCTCGCGAACGGTGAAAAGGCCAGATCGGCATGCCTTGCCCTGTGCTCCCCTCTTGCCGGCCCGCGCGGCACGCCGTACCCCGTGTCTCAGGCGGGCATGACGCCCAAAAGGGTGACGGATGAAGCGCGGACTTTTGCGTCTTTCGGCAGCGGCTCTCGTTGCCGCAGCTGCAGCGACTTCGGCGTGCGCGCCGACGCAGTCCTACAATGGGTTCTTGCCAGATCGCAATAACCAGGAAATCCCCGATCCGCAGGTTGGCGTCGATACGCGCGACACGATCGTGCAGCGCTTCGGCTCGCCTTCGACGACGGCTGTCTTCGATCAGACGGCTTGGTACTATCTCAGTTCCGTTCAGGAGAGCGTCGCGTTTTACTCGCCGCGCATCACTGAGCGCCGCGTCATGGTCATCCGCTTTGATGGCGACACTGTCTCTGCTGTCGAGAAGTACGGCCTCGAACGTGGCCGCCTCGTCGCCTACGACGATCACATCACCCCGACGCGCGGCCGTGAGCTTGGCGTTCTTGAGCAGCTTCTCGGCAACGTGGGCCGCGCCGCGCCGGTACAGATGGAAGAACGCGGCGGCCGCCCGAACCAACAATAAGTTCGAGAGCGAGGACAAAGAAAAACGCCCCGGCATCGCTGCCGGGGCGTTTAGCTTTTCAGCTTTTGGCTGATTAGCCCGAGTGCGCCAGCACCGCGAGCAGCAGAAGCGCCACGATGTTGGTGATCTTAATCATCGGGTTCACAGCCGGACCAGCCGTATCCTTGTAGGGATCGCCGACGGTGTCGCCCGTGACGGCGGCCTTGTGGGCGTCAGAACCCTTGCCTCCGTGATGGCCTTCTTCGATCAGCTTCTTGGCGTTGTCCCAAGCGCCGCCACCCGAGGTCATCGAGATGGCCACGAACAGGCCCGTCACGATCACGCCAACGAGCAGCGCGCCCAGCGAAGCAAGCGCCTGGCTTTGGCCAGCAATCGCCCACACTCCGAAGAACAGTACGATCGGCGCCAACACCGGCAGCATCGACGGCACGATCATTTCCTTGATCGCCGCTTGCGTGAGGATATCGACAGCGCGGCCGTAGTCCGGCTTTGCCGTGCGCTCCATGATGCCCGGGATTTCCTTGAACTGACGGCGGACTTCTTCGACCACCGCTTGCGCGGCGCGTCCCACCGCCGTCATCGACCAGCCACCGAACAAGTACGGCAGCAAACCACCGATGAAGAGTCCGACGATCACGTACGGGTTGTTGAGCGAGAAGTCCGGCGCGACGCCTTCGAAGAAGCGGTACTCAGCCGGGTTGGCTGCGTAGTACTTCAAGTCTTCGACGTAAGCGGCGAACAGCACCAGCGCGCCGAGACCAGCTGAGCCGATCGCGTAGCCCTTGGTGACCGCCTTCGTGGTGTTGCCAACNNGGCCGAACGCGTCGAGCGCCACGATGATGCCCGCGACCGAAAGCATGGTCGTGACCGCGATCGCGATGCCGAAGAGGCCAGCCAGCGTGAAGCAAGCGATGATGCCCGCGACGATGGTGAGCGCCGGCAGAGCCGTCGATTCCATCGAGATCGCGAGACCTTGGATGACGTTCGTGCCGTGGCCCGACTTGGAGGCTTCGGCGACGCTCTTCACCGGACGGAAGCCCGTGCCGGTGTAGTATTCCGTGATCCAGACGATCGCGCCCGTGACGAGCAGACCGATCAGACCGCAGACGAGCAGGTCTTGGCCTGTGACACCGGCGAGATCAGACGTCGGCCCAAGGCTCGGCGCAATCGCTTCCCAACCAACGGTTTGGTTGATCGCAAGCGCCAGACCGCCAGCCGACAAGATGCCCGCAACGATGAGGCCCTTGTAGAGCGCGCCCATGATGTTGTTGGACGGACCGAGCTTCACGAAGTAGGTGCCGATGATTGAGGCGATAATCGCGAGACCGCCAATCGCCAGCGGCAGCAGCATGATATCGGACACTTCGGCCGCCTCGCGGAAGAGGATCGAGCCGAGCACCATCGTGGCGACCGCGGTCACCGCATAGGTTTCAGACAAGTCAGCGGCCATGCCGGCGCAGTCACCGACGTTGTCGCCGACGTTGTCGGCGATCGTGGCCGGGTTACGCGGATCATCTTCCGGGATACCTGCTTCAACCTTGCCGACCATGTCGCCGCCGACGTCCGCACCCTTGGTGAAGATGCCGCCGCCGAGACGGGCGAAGATCGAGATCAGCGAAGCGCCGAAGCCCAGAGCAACGAGCGAGTCAACCACGACGCGATCAGTCGAGCCGTAGCCCAGCACTTGCGTCAGGATCGCATAGTAGAAGGCAACGCCGAAGAGCGCCCCGCCAGCGACGAGCATGCCCGTCACGGCGCCGGCCTTAAACGCCATCTTCAGACCGCCGG
>CXWL01096628.1_pt1 | contig 15416 bp, 13 predicted proteins | sample 590931 | NCBI WGS metagenome assembly CXWL01 (sample SAMEA3498368, study PRJEB10139) | groundwater metagenome | biome: water well; material: biofilm material | place: Germany | collected 2015-04-27 | reverse complement strand
ACCTTGCGACAGGAAGTAGAACATGCGGTTGTTCGGGCCGCTGCTGTAGTGGACGTCGAGGTTCTTGATGGTGCTGCTCCAGGCGTTCGGGCTGCTGCCGTCCAGGCTCGGCTTGTACATCCAGCGCAGCGGCTGGCCGGTCTTGCTGATCTCCTTGCCGACCATCCAGTCGTTGCCGCTGTTCGGGATCGTGCTGCCGGTGCCGCCGGCGCGCGCGTACGCTTCCACCGCCTCGCCGCCGATGTCCGAGCTGGACTCGTTCAGGCCACCCGATTCGCCCGAGTAGGTCAGGTTCGAGGTGGCGGCGGTCACGCCGTGCGACATTTCGTGGCCGATCACGTCGATCGCGCCGAGACTGTAGAACGAGGAGCCGTCGCCAATATACATGCAACGGCAGGAGTCGTCGTAGAAGGCGTTATCGTAGGCTGTGAAGACGTGCGCGGCGATGTAAGTGGCGGTGTTGCGGCCGTCAAGCGACTGCCAGCCGAGCGTGTTCTTCAGCATGTCGTAAGTGTTCATCAGGCCCCACATCGCATTCACCGCGGCGGTCTGGCCGTTGGCGTTGGTGGTGCTGCCGCCGGCGATGTAGTTCTGGCCGTCGCCCCAGGTGTTGGTCGAGTTGGTGTAGAGGGCGCCCGCGCTGCTGCCGTGGTTGGCGTTGGTGACCGCCAGCGCGCCATAGGCGCCGCCGGTGCCGCGCGTGGGATCCTTCATGCTGTAGGTGCCGCCAGACAAGGTCGTGCTGATCGGCACCGTCCCGTTGTACTGGCTGTAACCGGTGCCGACCACGGTCTGGAGCGCGTTCCACTGCTTGAGCACACGGCCGTCGTCCGCGCTGACCACGGTGTCGTAGTAGACCGGCCGGTGGCCGTCGACAATCATGCGGGTCTGCACCAGGTAGGCCAGCTCGTAGCCGATGACCTTTTCTTCCAGGTCCATTGCGTTCAGCTCGGCTTCGATCTTGTTGACGGCCGAGGCCACGCGCACCGACGCGACGATCGGAAACACGATCAGCTCGGCGCTTGGCCTGGCCGCGTGCAGCGCGCCAGTTGACTCGGCGGCAACTACCATGCCGATTGCCGCCGATCGGGAAAGCGACGGCCGCACGTTGAAGCTGGAATACCTGCCACCCATTGCTGCGCTGCTTGCGCCGAAGCCAAGGCCGGCGCGACGGTCGGAGACCGACTCGCTGACAACTTTGCCCACGTCATTGGTGACAAGCACCGATTCGGACTGGAACACGCGCACCCCTTTGTAGGTGTGGTGGAGCCGGGCAATTTTGGTTCCGGCCACACCGGGATGCTCGGAGGTCACCGCGTAACCGTGGTCCTGGTCCAGTCCGCGTTTTTCGTTGGCGGCGCGCACTTTGGCAAGCAGTGCGTCGTGTTCCGACGGCGCTGCCGCGATCGGCCCGCCCATCATCGGGCCGGCGGCAATGACCCCGCTGCACAGAATCATCGGAAGGATGGCGAGCGATGCAGCGATCAAATTTCTGCGCAGATTCATGTCATCCCCTGGGTATGTCGTTGACAGGATTTAAGCTTGTTGACTCGTGGCCTTGCTTGACCCAATGTCAGACCTTAATCCTCTTCAAAAATGCCGAAGACCAGAGCGCGTTCACCGAACGTCGGAGTTCTCTTTGATTTCGCACATGAATGCGCAGGTTTTCTCCCCCGGTTGCACACAAAACCGCAAAATAGGAGCCGGCCGGATTCACGAGTGAGACGACAAACCGGGTCTGACCCGGTTCAGGGCTGCTTCTGGCCGGCGCCGGGCTTCGGCGGCACGAACAGGTCTGCAGGATAGGTGAACACCCAGTCCGAGTATTTTTGCTTGTGGCGAAACGCGCCTTCGTTGTCGTCGAAGTTGTCCTGCTTGATCGGAACCTGCGCCGACAGCGAATGCACGCCGACAATGCGGCCCTGCACGACGACCGTGCCCCACTCGTTCTTGCCGGTCATCGGATCGGCGTACAGGCGCCGCAGGTAGCGCCTGGCACTGGGGAAACGCGGATCCTTGAGCAGGTCTTCCAAGGTCAGCGGGTAGGCTTGCTGCCCCGCCGCATTGCTGTTGTAGTAGCGCCCGATCGCGGTACGGAACTCATGGCCGATGAACAGCAGCTCGCGCTCCTTGTCGCGCCGCACCGAGGTCGAATACAGTTCGCTCGCGATCACGCTGCCCACGCCCATGAACGCGACCAGCATCAGCGTCCAGAGGTAGGCGAATCCACCCGACCGTTGCCTACAGCTGCTCATACGGCACGCCGTCGCGCGTCTTGCCCTTGGCGCCGCTACGGATGTCGGCTACGCCCGGCTTGTCCGGATCGGGTGAGCTCACGCCCTGCCAGGTGGCGCTCGATTCGGTGATCGGGTCGATCGGCACAGCGCGAAAATACTTGTGCGTGACCAGGTCGCCCAGCGCGCTCGGATACACGCCCTTGTCGCCGTAGTACTTGTCGATCCCGGTGCGCAGCACTTGCAGGTTTTCCTTCAGCGCGACTTCCTTCGACTTGTCCACCGAGCCGAAGTAGCGCGGCACGGCGATGGTCAGCAAGGTGGCGATGATCGCCATCACCACCAGCAGTTCGATGAGGGTAAATCCACGTAATTTCCTGTGCATGGCCTTCACCATTGTTTGAGCGGCACGCCGTTCAGGCCGATCTTGTCGGAACGCGAACTGACGTCGAATACATCCTCGCCCGCGCTTGGATTATCGGGCGGCGAGGCATACGCACGCGTGGCCCAGCTTTCGGCCGCGCTGGCGTTCTCGCGCGCCGCGAACGGGTCGCGCGGCAGCCGCCGCAAGAAGTAGATCGCCTGCTTGCGCGGGCTGCGCTGATCGGGCACGCCCTCCACCAGTTCCTCGAGCTTCCTGGGATAGCCGGAGTCGGTCGCCGCCAGCTTGATACGCCCGGCATCCGCCGCGCGCTTGTAGGCTTCCAGCGCCTCGCGGATCTCGATCAGCGCAGTGCGCAGCCCGCGCTCCTTCTCCCTCTGTACCGCGACCTGCGCCATCGGCACCGCGACCACCGCCAGCGTCGCCATGATCGCCAGCGTGATCATCAGCTCGATGAAGGTGAAGCCGCGCGCGCGCTTCACTGGATGACCTTCCTCGGCGCGTCAACGCCAGGTCCCTTGTCCGGCGCCGGGGCGTTGGGTTGCGGCGCGCTGTCGTCGCCGCCGGTCATTGGCGAACGCGCGGGCGGCAGCAGTACCGGCGCCGCTGGTTGCTCGGCCGCAGGCGCGGATGCAGCGCCCGGCCCGGGACCGCGCCCGCCGATATTCGACTCGGTGCCGGAATCGAACTGCGCGGTCTGCAGGTCTGGCCGGCGCACGCTGCGCAGCACGTGCGGCGTGATCGACAGCACGATCTCGCTGCGCGAATTGTCGTCCTTCTGGCTGCCGAACAGGCGATTGAGCAGCGGCAGTTCGCCGATCCCTGGCACCTTGTTGGCGCTGCGCCTTTCCTCGTCGCTGATCAGGCCCGCCAGCACCTGCGTCTCGCCGTCCTTCAGGCGCAGCACGGTCGATGCGCTGCGGGTGCCGATCTGGTAGGCCTGCGTGCCCGATTTGCTGATCACTTCCTTGACCACATTGCTCACTTCGAGATTTACCTTGATCGCCACTTCGTCGTCCAGGTAGATGTTCGGCTCGACGTCGAGCTTGAGGCCGACGTCGACGTAGTTCACGCTGTCCGAGCTGACGCCGTTGTTGGTGGTGACGGTGATGACCGGCACCCGGTCGCCGATCAGCACCTTGGCCTTTTCCTTGTTGCGCACGCGGATGCGCGGGTTGGCCAGGATATTGCTGTCGGTGTCGGTCTGGTTGGCGTTGACGGTGACGCTGCCGATTCCCAGGTTGATGCGGTTGCGCGTGATGCCGTTCAAATCGCCGAGCGTCAGCGGCTGCAGCGCGCCGGCCGTATTGGCCAGGTTCAGGGTCGCGCTGTCGGGCCAGCGGATGCCGAGCTCCATCAGGCGCGTGCGCTTCACTTCGAGCACCTCGACTTCGAGCATCACTTCCGGGTCGGCCAGGTCCTGCATCGCGATGATGCGCTCGGCCATGCGGATCATCTCCGGCGTATCGCGCATCATGATGATGCCGAGCCGGTCGTCGGTGACGACGTCCTTGGCCTTGAGCAGCGTCTTGATCGAGAACGACACCGTCTTCACATCGGCATTGGCAAGGAAGAAGCTGCGCACCACCAGCTGCTGGTAGTCCTTCACCTTTTGCGCCGTATTCGGGTAGATCGTGATCGACTTGTCGTTCGTGACGCTCTGTTCCAGCTGGTTCGAGGAGAGCAGCATGGCGATCGTATCTTCGATGCTGGTGTCGCGCACCGAAATCGTCACGCGGATGTTGGGGTCGACCTCCTTGTCGAACACGAAGTTCAGGCCCGACACCTTGCCGATGAACTCGAACACGGAGCGCAGCGGCGCATCGCGGAATTCCAGCGTCACCGGCTTGCGGTAGGCGGCCGCCAGCCTGCCGCTGCCCGGCCGGCCCTTGCCCTGTTCTTCGGCGATGCGGCTTCTCAGCCTGAGCGCATCGCGCTGGCCGGGCTGCTCCTGCAGCACCACGCGCAGCTGCTCCTGGGCCTGCGCCAGGTTGGCGTCGCCGCCGCGCTTGAAGTTGGCATCCGCATCGGCCACGATCTGCTTGTGGCGGCGCTCCTGCTCGAGCGCGGCGATGTTCTGCTGCGCGACCGCGTTATTCTGGTCGATCGCCAGCGCCTGCCGGGCAGCGCGCTCCGCGTCCACCAGGTTGCCCTGCTGGCGCAGCTGCTCGGTGCGGCTGTTGAGCGCATTGACGATGCCCGCCTTGCGGCGCAGGAGGCCCATCCGGTACTCGGCGTTTTTCGGATCCTGGCGCACCGCTTCTTCCATCTTCGCCAGGCCCTGTGCGTAATTGCCCTGGTCGAGCAGCGCGCTGCCCTCCTGGTAGGCGTGCGGCCCCGCGCAGCCGGCCAGGATGATCGCCAGCGCCAGCCAGTGCGGCCGCATTTCCCGTGTGTGAATCAATTCGTGTCCCCTGCTGCGAGTACCTGTTGTTGGTGGAGCGGCAGATACGTGAAGGTCAGCGTATCGCCGGTGGCGCTGTCGAGCGTGTAGTTGTCATCGATCTTGTCGCCCACGCGCGCCACCACGTTGCGGTCGGCCACCTGCAGGAAATAGGCGGCCCGGCCGTCGTCGACGAAGCGGCCAAGGAAGCGGATCGGCAGCGCCGGCACGCCGTTGTTGGCCACCGTGGTCGGCTTGATGGTGCGCGACACCGCCGGCTGCGCGGGCGCCGCCTGGGCAGGCGCCTGCGCGACCCAGCTGTGTTTGGCGAACGCGTTCCCCAGTTCGTCGTCGTCGATGCGCGGATGGATGTCGAGCGCCGGCGGCGCAGCTTCCGCCATCACCGGCTGCGGCGGCGCCGCGGACTGCGCGCGCGCATTGGCTGGCGCGATGATGTCGCCGTCGTCCGCCGGCGCGAAATAGCAGGCCAGCAGGGTGCCCGCCAGCGCGGCGCCGATCACCAGTTTCCTCATCGGCGCGCTCCTTTCGCGGCGGCCTTCCTGACCAGCAGGTTGAACTGCACGCGCGCTTCGACGTCGCCCGTTTCGATTTGCTCGCGCTTGAAGGTGACGAAGTCCAGCGTCAGGGTCGGCAGGCCGCGCAGGGCGCCGACGATGAAACCCTGCACCTTGGCGTAATCGGCCTTGATCGGCAGCGTGACCTGGTAGCGCATGAAGTCGGCGTTGTCCTCCGGCTGCGGCTTGTAATCGGCCTTGGCCAGCGTGACGCCGTTCTTTTCGGCGATGCCGACCAGCTGCTTGAGCAGGTCCGGAATGGTCTCGTGCGCCGGCAGGTAGGCGTAGAACGCCGCCAGCTGGCGCGCCGCGTCGCCGGGCCCCGCGGCGATCGCCAGCGGTTTGGCGCTGCGCGCCGCGCTGATCTGGACCGCCAGCTGCAGCTGGCGCTGCGCCATCGCGTGCGCCTGCCACGCGGCCGCGGCGGCCAGCGCCATCAAGCCCGCCCCCAACAGCGCGCTCCAGCCGAGGCGGCGGCCGATGCGGCGCGCCTCCCAGCCAAGCCGCGCCGCGAGCCGGGACGGCGCGGCGCCGGTACCGGCGCCGAACACGGTTCTTATTCCCGCCATTGCGCCTCCACTTGAAAACGATACGGATGGTTAGCCGCGGCCGCGTTCAGTTCGTGCTTGACCAGGTAGGCCGAGGTGAACAGCAGCTGCTCGTTCAGGAAGCCGACGTAGTTCATCATGTCCTGCGCCGTTTCCGCTTCGGCGGATATCTTCAGCGCGCCGGAAGCGGCTTTCGACGGCGCGTCGCCCGGCTCCGCCTTGCCGTTCAGGTCCAGTCCGAGCAGCGCCACGCGGATGTCGGGCGGCGCCTGCACCGTCTTCACCAGCCGCGTGACGGGAAGGTTCAGCTGGCGCACCGCGTCGGCGATGACCTTCAGGTGCTGGTCCTGCTCGCGCTGCTGGGCCGCCGACAGCGGCGCGCGCTGCGGCTGGCGCGGCTGCGCCNNCAGCTGGACTATCCAGTCCAGGCCGGCGGCGCCGAACGCCAGCGACCCTGCGGCCAGCAGCGCCAGCCGCCAGCCGGTGGCGGCGGCAGGGCGAGTAAGGAAATTGATCCGGGTCAGCGCCATCTCAGCGTCCCATCATGGCAACGGTTGCATACGCCGGCGCAAGCGGCGAGGACAGCGTGGCGGCGCGGAAGGGCGAAGGCAGTTCCCCGGCCGCCGCATCGTCGCCGAGGTTCACCAGCATGACCTGTTCGATGCCGGCCAGTTCGGGCGCGCGCAAGGTCCAGCGCTGCCATGCGCGCGGCAGTTCCTCATGCAAGGGACCGCGGCATGGCTGCGCCTGCAGCGCAACGATGCGGCCCTTGGACGCCGCAGCCAGCAGCAGCCGGCCCGGCTCGGCCAGCGCGAACGCCTGCGGACGCGCCAGCGCGCGCCACGCGATCGACAGCACCGATTCGGCACTCGCAATCGCATGGCCGTGCCCGAGCGCGGTGCTGTTCAAGCCGTCGAGGAAGTCGCGGTCGATCGCGGACGCGAGGCGCGGCTCGCCGTAGGGAGCGTCATCGCAGGCGATGGCCCAGCCGCGCGCGGCCTCGCCGAACACGGCGACGAACTGCGCCTCCATGAAGCGGCGCGCGCCGGCTTCGTCGAGCAGGGCGTCGCTCCACGGCAGCATCGCCAGCTGGCACCAGCGCGACGACAGCGCCAGCGACAGCGGCAGCCCCTTGGCCGCCGGCCCGGCCTGGCGCAGCAAGGCGTCGAACCCGGCCAGCGCGGCGCGCCAGTCGCCATCCTGGTCGTCCAGCGGTACGGCCAGCGCACTGCCGGGCAGCAGCCGGCGGCCGCTGCGCACCGCTGCCGTGACCTGCGCCGGCGCCAGCGCCACGCACAGCTTCTTGTCGAGGAACAGGTCAGTAAGTGACACGGTTCAACTCCGCCAGGGTGGTCTCGCCATTGCGCACCAGGTCCAGCGCCGCTTCGCGCACCAGCCGGATGCCGCCGCGCGCCGCTTCTTCCTTCATGCGGCTGACCGGCGCCCGCGTGGTGATCATTTCGCGCATCGCGTCGTTCAGGATCAGCACCTCGGCCACCGCCTTGCGGCCCTTGTAGCCGGTGCCGCGGCAATGGCCGCAGCCGCTGCCGGCCCTGAAGCGCCAGCCGCCGACCTGCGCCGCATCGAGGCCGCTGTCGCGCAGTTCGTCGGCGCCGGGTTCGACGTCGGCCGCGCAGTGCTCGCAATTGAGGCGCAGCAGGCGCTGGGCGACGATGCCGTTCAGCGCAGCGGCGAAGCTGTAGGCGTCCACGCCCATGTGCAGGAAGCGGCCCACCACGTCGAACACGTTATTCGCGTGCAGCGTGGTGAACACCAGGTGGCCGGTCAGCGAAGCCTGCACCGCGATCTGCGCCGTTTCGTCGTCGCGGATCTCGCCGATCATGATCTTGTCCGGATCGTGGCGCAGGATCGAGCGCAGGCCGCGCGCGAAGGTCAGCCCTTTCTTTTCGTTGACCGGGATCTGCAGCACGCGCGGCAGGCGGTATTCGACCGGGTCTTCGATCGTCACGATCTTGTCGCGCCCGGTGTTGATCTCGGTGATCGCCGCGTACAGCGTGGTGGTTTTGCCCGAGCCGGTCGGCCCGGTCACCAGCAGCATGCCGTGCGGCTTGGCGGCAAGGCGCCGGATGTGCACGATGGCGTCGCTGTTCAGGCCCAGGCTCTCGAGCCGCAGCGATTGCGCCGCCTCGGTCAGCGCGCGCCGGTCGAGCAGGCGCAGCACCGCGTCCTCGCCGAAAATGTTGGGCATGATCGAGACCCGGAAATCGATCTCGGCGCCCTTGACCCGCACCTTGAAACGGCCGTCCTGCGGGATGCGGCGCTCGGCGATGTCGAGGTCGGCCATCACCTTGATGCGCGAGATGACCTGTTCGGCCATCTGCAGGCCCTGCACCTGGCCGGCCTGCACCAGCACGCCGTCGACCCGGTACTTGATCACCAGCCGGTCGACGTCGCATTCGAGGTGGATGTCGCTGGCCTGGAATTTCAGCGCATCGTAAATGGTCGAGTTAACCAGCTTGACCACCGGGCTGCTGTCTTCGCTGATGCGCACCAGCGAAATGTCCTCGATGCTCTGGTCGAGGCTTTCGATCTCGTCGCCGTCGTGCGCCATGCCCTGCATCGCCTGCTGCGCGTTTTCCTGTTGCGCGAGATAGGCGGTCAGCTCGTCCGGATGGGTCAGCGCGACGCTGAATGCGCCGCCGAGCGCGGCGTCGGCCCACTGCAGCGTGTCGTCGGCGAACGGGTCGCCGATCACCAGCGCGGGCAGGCCCCCGGCCACTTCCATCAGCACGCATTCGCGCTGCGCGCAGTCGGTGTACGGCATGCGGTCGAACGCCGGCGTGCCGGCCTGCAGCGCGGCGATGCTCCACACCGGATAGCTGAACAGCGCGGCCAGCTGCACCACGAACTGCTCCGGCTCGGCGCCGCTCATTTCTTCCAGCACCAGCAGCAGCGGGCGGCCCTGCGCCAGCGCGGCGGCGCGCGCGGCGTGCACCAGCGCGGGCGAAAGAGGCGCACCCAGCACGCCGCTGCGGACCATGTCGGGCGCGTTCACGACAGGCTCCCGGCCAGTTCGAAAATCGGCATGTACATCAGCACCACCACGCCGCCGATCACCACCCCGATCACCGTCATCAGCAGCGGCTCGAGCAGGCGCGAGGCCCAATCGACCCAGCGCGCGAATTGTTCGTCGTGGAAGCGCGCCGAGCGCTCCAGCATGTCGCCCAGCCGCCCCGTGTTTTCGCCGACCCGCAGCAGCGATTGCGCCACCGGCGTGGCCAGCTGGTTCTGTTCCAGCGCGGTGGAAAACGGCAGGCCTTCCTGCACCGCGCGGCGCGCCGCCGCCAGTTGCTGCTGCTGGGCCGGCAGCAGCATCGCCGCGACCATCGCCAGCGCCTTCGACAGCGGGATCCCCGCGTGCAGCAGCAGGCTGAGGGCGCGGTAGAAGCGCGCCAGCCGGAATTCGGCGGCCTTGGCCGACAGCAGCGGCAGGCGCAGCACCGCCAGCACCAGCTTGCGCCGGATCGCCGGATGCGCCGCCGCCGACACCAGCGCGGCGACGATGCCGCCCAGCGCGGCGAGGAACAGCAGCGGATGCGCCGCCAGCACCTGGCCGAAGCCGAGCAGCATCTTCGACGCCCACGGGATGTCGCGCCCGGTGCTTTCGTACACCACGCTGAACTTGGGGACCACGTAGCCGAGCAGGAACAGGGTCACCAGCGCACCGACCACCAGCAGCATGGCCGGATAGATCGCGGCCGACACCAGCTTCTTGCGGATCGCGTCGAACTGCAACTGGTAGGCGACGAAGCGGCCCAGCGCCTCCGGCAGGTTGCCGGAACGCTCGGCCGCATGCACGGTCGCCACATAAATCTCGGGGAAGATGGCCGGAAAGCCGGCCAGGGTATCGGACAGGCTCTTGCCTTGCTGGAGCGTGTGCAGGATCGCGCCGATGGTCGCCTTGGTGGCGCCGCGCGGCTCCTTGTTATGCAAGGTGGCTATGGCTTCGGTGAGGTTCAGCCCGGCTTCGAGCAGCGCCAGCAATTCCTGGCTGAACTGCAGCAGCGGGAACGCCTGCTTGCCGCGTTTTTCGGCGGCGACAAATGGACGCTCGACCGCCAGCACGCGCCAGCCGTTGCGGGCCGCGATGCGGATCGCATCGGCCTCGCTGGTCGCGTCGATCGCGATCTGTTGCCTGCTGCCGGAGGCGGCAGCGCCCTGCACCTGAAGTTGAAACTGCATGAATCAAACTCAATCACAAAAGTTGCGGAAGCGACTATGTTCAGATGCAACAACCTGCGTTACCTTATCCTTGTGATTCGGCAAATGCAATCGTGTTCTGCGATGTTGCGAAAAAACAGCCCCGGCCGCGGCCGGAGCCTGGAAAGAGGGGCGCACACCGGCCGCCCCCCGTGGGATGCCGCGATTACTGGGTAATCAGGCTCACCTTGTCGACCACGAACGAGGTCTGCAGCGACGAGTCCTCAGTCATTGCGAACGACAGGGTCACAGTCTGGCCCTTGTACGGCAACAGGTTGAAGGTGCGGATCTGGTATCCGGTTGCCTTGTTCAGGTTGCTGTAGGTCGCCAGGGTGCCGAGCACCGTGCCCGCCGAGTTTTTCACCGTCACGACCAGCTTGTCGTACGCCGTCGTGGTGGTGGTTTCGGCCGTGTCGATATGCAGCGCGAAGGTCAGCGAGGCCGAAGTGGCGGCCGCCGGGATCACCACCGCCTGGGTGATGGTCTCGGATGCCGTCACGCCGTTACCGCCCAGCCAGGCGAAGCGGGTGCCCTCGTAGGCGGTCTGGCCGGCGTAGCTGCCGATCACGCCGGTGGTGCCGGCCCAAGGGCTGGTGCCGACTTCGAAGCCGCCGTTGCCGACCTGTTCGACCGGCGTGCCGCTCGACACCGTCAGCGTTGCGCCACTGCTGGTGACGGTGGTCGGGGTGGTGGCCGAGTCGGTCACCTTGACGCTGAACACGGCGCCGTTGTCGGTGGTCTGCGCGGTCAGGCTGTAGCCGGCCGAGGTGGCGCCGGCGATGTTGGCGCCGTTGCGCATCCACTGGTAGGTGTAGGGCGCGGTGCCGCCGGTGGCGGTGACCGAGAACGACGCGGTCGAACCGGCCGCCACGGTGACGCTTGCCGGCTGCGAGCTGATCGACACCGCAGCGCCGCCGATCTCGTCGACGTCGGCGCCGACGTTGATCGCCGCATAGGCGCGCTGCACCGCGATCGCCTCCTTGCTGCCCACCCCGTACAGTTCCTGCGCCGCCAGCAGCACCTTGCTCTGCGCGACGGCGTAGTTGGTCGAGGCGGTGAACTTGGTGGTCAGCGCCTTGAACCAGATGCGGTAGGCCTTGTCGGTGCCGATGCCGGTCATCGCCAGCGGGCTCTTGGTCAGGTACGAGCTGTAATAGTTGCTGGTCGGGGTAGAGTTCGAGCCCTGCGACAGGAAGTAGAACATGCGGTTGTTCGGGCCGCTGCTGTAGTGCACGTCGAGACTACCGATGGTGCTGCTCCAGGCGTTCGGGCTGGCGCCGTCCAGGCTCGGCTTGTACATCCAGCGCAGTGGCTGGCCGTTCTTGGCGATCTCCTTGCCGACCATCCAGTCGTTGCCGGTGTTCGGGATCAGGGTACCGATGCCGCCGGCGCGCGCATAGGCTTCCACCGCCTCGCCGCCGATATCCGAGTTCGACTCGTTCAGCCCGCCCGACTCGCCCGAGTAGGTCAGGTTCGAAGTGGAAGCGGTCACGCCGTGCGACATTTCGTGGCCGATCACGTCGATCGAGCCGAGGTTGTTGAACGAGGTGCCGCCGTCGCCGATGTACATGCACTTGCAGACGTCGTCGTAATACGCGTTGTCGTAGGCGGTGTTGACGTGGGCGGCGATGTAGGTCGCGGTGTTTAAGCCGTCCAGCGACTGCCAGCCCAGGGTGTTCTTGAGCATGTCGTAGGTGTTCATCAGGCCCCACATCGCATTCACCGCGGCGGTCTGGCCGTTGGCGTTGGTGGTGCTGCCGCCTGCGATGTACTGCAAGCCGTCGCCCCAGGTGTTGGCCGAGTTGGTGTAGATGCTGCCGGCGCTGGTGGTGTGGTTGGCGTTGGTGATCGCCATCGCGCCGAAGGTGCCGCCGATGCCGCGCGTGGCGTCCTTCATCGAGTAGGTGGTGCCCGCCAGGGTGGTGCTGATCGGCACGGCGCCGTTGTACTGGCTGTTGCCGGTGCCGATCACGTTCTGCAGCGCTTTCCACTGTTTCAGCACACGGCCGTCGGCCGCGCTGACCACGGTGTCGTAGTAGATCGGCTTGGTGCCGGCCGCCATGCGGGTCTGCACCAGGTAGGCCAGCTCGTAGCCGGTGACTTCGTCGACCAGGTCCATCGCGTTGAGCTGGGCGTCGGTCTTGTTGGCGGCGGAAGCGACCCGCACCGAGGTGACGGTCGGATAGATGATCAGTTCGGCGCGTGGCGCGTGCACGTGCACCGCGTTGGGGCCCACTGCCTGCACGACCAGGTCGATCGCCGCGCTGGCCGGCAGCGCCGGGGTCACGTTCAGGTTCGCCGCCTTGCCGCGCGATTTCGCGACGCTGGGTCCATTGCCGAGGCCCGAGCGGCGGTCCGAGATCGATTCGCTCACCACGTCGCCGGCGTCGTTGGTGACCACCACCGATTCCGATTCGAACACCTTGACGCCCTTGTAGGTGTGGGCGACGCGGCTGATCTTCGTGCCGATCACGCCCGGATGCTGGGCCACGATGGCAAAGCCGTGGTCGCTGTCGAGGCCATGCTTGCTGCGGGTCGCAGCCAGCTTGGCCACCAGCGCGGCGTTCTCTTGCGGCGACTGGGCCGCGGGCGCCGCCATCATCGGTCCGGCGGCCATGGCCTGGGCGCACATCATCAGGGGCAGGGCGGCGATCGACGCGGCCATCAGGGTTCTCCGTAAATTCATTTCTTCTCCGTTGAGTAAGCGTTTGATTTGACTTGGATTTTTATTGGCCTGGGGTGCTGCGCCGGGCCGCCCCGAGAGTGCCGTCAACGGGGCGGGAGATCACCCGACCCATCGGTGTTTGCGTCAGAACCGTCGAGAAAGGCGACACTATTCCCATCGCGAATCCGAAGTCAAAAATCTCATCAATTTGGACGTGCCAACCATAAATGTTTAGTTCTGAACATTTATCTTTTGCCACTAAGCGGGGAATGCACAACTGTCGGGCCGGATCAGCCAAGGGTTGCGACAAATGTAAAATTGTCACGATTTCGTCGGCCTTCAGGAACGACGCCGCAGGCCGGTCTGGCGTCGTAATTGCGCCGGAGAACCTCGAACCCTGCCGGAATTCTGCCAATTTGTGCCGAATCGGACGGTATGGCGCCGACGGACCACTGCGCGATATTCAATACCCCTTCAAACTAATAGCTATCTATTTGGCGGTCACGGGAGCATATTGCCAAATATTATATTGTTGACATTTATCAATATGAGGCATTTTCCCAACACCTGGGGCGGCGCGCGCGCGTTCTCCCCGGCATGCTGCGGAAACGAAACATTTCGTGAGATTCGACACCGTAATTCGATTGCAATTTTCGTTGAGTGCGGTCTACACTCGTTAAAAGTGACCGGCTTTATGTCAGGTGACGTCGATACAAAGCGCGCGGGGCAACCCGACATACAGCGCATTACTTTCGGGAAAATCATGAGCTCATCATTGCATCTGGCATTCGTTGGTTCCTCACCTCCCTCCGCGGCGCTTGCCGCGTCGCGCTCGCCCTGACCCAGGATCGGGCCGGCCGCCCGGGCACGCCATTACCGTAGTACCAGCAGCGAATTCTTCCGCAACGAAGGGAGCAGGCTTTCTTTCGTCCGCGCGATGACTCGCTTGACCAGCCGTTTGTGAACAAGTCCCTCAGCGGCGCGCGCGCCCGACAGGGAGATCGGATAGATATGCTCTCGATCGCGAACAAAGTTGAGCAAATAGTGTCGGAGTCGCCGTTCCTGAGCGAGGGGATGGCGCTTGGGCTGATCAACCTGTCCGAGCTGGCGCGGCAATTGCGCCCGCAACTCGAGTCCGACCTGTGGAAGCCGGTCGGCCAGGCCGCCGTGGTGATGGCGCTGCGCCGCATTTCCGAGCGCCTGCCGCAAGCGCCGGTACCGGACCAGCCGATCATGCTGGCGCCGCGCCTGGGCGAACTGACCACCCGCACCGACCTGACCATTGCGACCTTCCGGCTGTCGGACAACAGCAACGAATGCCAGCGCCGGCTGCTCGCGCTGGCCGAGCCGTATCCGGGCATGTTCGTCACCGTCACGCGCGGCGTGCATGAAATGCTGGTGGTGTGCAACCGGCCGCTCTCCCACCTGGTCGAACAGGCGTTCCTCGACGAGCGGCTGCTGGTGCGGGTCGACAACCTGACCGCGCTGACCTTGCGCCTGAATCCGGAGGCGCGCCGCACGCCCGGCATCTACCACGCGGTGCTGAAGAAGCTGGCGTGGGACAAGATCAGCGTGGTCAACATGATGTGCACCTTTTCCGAACTGACCATCCTGCTGGAACAGACCCAGACCGGGGCGGCGTTTTCGGTGCTGTCGCAGATCGTCGCGCACTGAGATGGCGGCGCCGCAGCCAAGCCTCACCTACCGCAAGCCGCAGCTGGGGCGCGACTACTGGGTCAACGACGCCATCCTGCCCGATCCGCTGGCGGTGTCGCAGCGCTGCTACGCGCAAGCCGGGTGGGAGCTGGGCGCGCCGCACCGGCCGGAGCCGTGGCCCGGGATGCGCGCCGCCGGCGCCTTGCTGCCCGATGAACTGGCGCTGGTCGAGGCGTGGGTGAAACAGGTGACCGGCGCCAAACGGCTGTGGACCGAAGCGACGCCGGAAGGCGCCACGCTCAATCACAACTATGCGCAGCTGGTGGGGATGGCCGAGTCGGGGCCGCGCCCGCATACGGATTCGCGCAAGCTGTGCCGCTACGCCGCGGTGATCTACCTGACGCCGCAGCCGGATCCGGATGGGGGGACGTCGTTCTACCGGCTGCGCTATCCGAACGGCGCGCTGGGCGGCAATTTCTGCAGCCCGCCGCACAGCAACCTGCGCGAGGCGCTGGGCGTGAAGGGCCTGCCGCTGGAGGCGTGGCAGGAGGAGACGCGGGTGGAGAACAAGTTCAACCGGATGCTGCTGTACCGGGCGAACATGGTGCACTCGGCCAGCAGTTACTTTGGATTCGACCATGCGGAGAAGCGCATGACGGCGGTGTTTTTCTGGATGGCTTAGGGTTTCGGGTCTGACCCCGCGGGGTCAGACCCCGGTTTTTCCACCTCAGATCACCGCGGCTTCCAGCAGC
>CXWL01035104.1_pt1 | contig 15418 bp, 23 predicted proteins | sample 590931 | NCBI WGS metagenome assembly CXWL01 (sample SAMEA3498368, study PRJEB10139) | groundwater metagenome | biome: water well; material: biofilm material | place: Germany | collected 2015-04-27 | reverse complement strand
GATATTGTTTGGCAATTTCGCTATACCATTTTTCCAATTCTCCGGGAGTCCTGCTATTTTCCGAGTTGGCAATTTTCACAAACCCAGGACAAATCGCATTAGCGCGAATACTTGGGGCAAAATCCACCGCGATCGTTCTGGTCAGGGCATTAATCGCCGCCTTTGCAACTGAGTAAACACTGAAATTCGGTAGGGCACTGAACGCCGCCAATGATGAAATGTTGATTATCGTCCCTCCGCCAGATTTCAGCATTAGCGGAATTGAATATTTGGCCATCTTAAAATACCCGTTCAGATTAACATCAAGTGTTTTTCCCCATTCTTCTTCGGATATATCAACAATGTTTTTTGCCATTCCTGAACCATATCTTGCCACACAATTAACCAAACAATTTAATCCTCCAAAGATCTCTTTTGTCGTTTTGATTACTCTTTCCATTTCTTCTGTCTTGGTCACATCAGCTTTAATGAAAAGTCCATCTCCTCCACCATCCTTAATCAGATCCACTGTTCGTNNCCGAAATGAAAAGTCCATCTCCTCCACCATCCTTAATCAGATCCACTGTTCGGGCGCCCATCTCTCCCAGATCGACTACAACGACTCTAAATCCATCCTTCGCTAATCGAATGGCAATGGCTCCTCCAATCGAGGCTCCGCCGGTTTTGTATCCCATCGCCCCGCCTGTAATCAATGCCACTTTATTTGTTTTATTCATTTTGATTTATTCTAACTCTTTTGAGGTTATTGTAATCAAATCATAAATCAGAGGGTGTTGAATAACTACCACGTCTCTGTCATTCCGTGCTTGATCCGGAATCTATTCTTCTGTCATCCCCGACCTGATCGGGGATCTATACAAATTATTTATATAGATTCCCACTTTCGTGGGAATGACAAGGTGTTTCTTGCTAAAATAGTTAGGCGATGCCTGATGTTTCCAAGTTCCACAAAAAACTGGTCGACAAATACGGCGACCTCACGGTCTGGGAGGTTGACGGCGAAAAGATCAGGGAGAAGCTCGACATCGAGTTTCCCAACTTTGCCATGTGGCCCGATTTTGATTACATCCCCAAAAACGAACTCTGGCTCGACGTTGAGCGTGATCCCGATGAGCGCCAATTTTTCATCGACCATATGCTGGCTCAGTGGATCGTTCTCAAATCCACTCGCGGCGATAACCAAAAAGCCGTCGCCAAGGCCTATCGTGTCGAACGCTCCGAGAGGGCGAAGTCCGGCGACAAAGCCAAAGTTTTTGACGGCTCAGGCAAACCCCATCCGAATAAGGTCCACAAGAAGTTACTGGGCAAAACTGACACTGGCCTCTCCGTCTGGCTTATCAACGGCCGCCTTGTTAGGAGCGCCTTTTTTATCGACTTCATGGACGGTGGCCACCATCTCATCTACCCTTGGGTTCCCGAGAAAGAAGTCTGGCTTGACGACGACCTGGTCCCCAAAGAATACCCCTACGTTCTCCTTCACGAACTTCACGAAAGAATGTTGATGGCCCAGGGCTGGTCCTACAACCGCGCCCACCCGGACAGCAGTAAAATCGAACTCTACTGCCATCACCACCCCCATCACCTCAAAGAAGAACTCGCCCGCCTCGGCTACCATCTTAAGTAACCTTCCCCCTGAAGTTTATCCCGGGTATCTCCCCGCGAAAGGGGGAATCAAAAGGGGTTATAATCATCTCATGGAAAAATTTCTTAAAACAATCCAAGGTCTTTTCCGCCTCAAGGACCTGCGCAAGAAATTTTTCGTCACCCTGGCCATCTTCGCTCTCTATCGCTTCATCGCCCACGTCCCCGCTCCGGGTATCAACATCCCCGCTCTTCGTCAGGTCTTCAATAGCAGCCAGCTCCTCACCCTCTTGGATATCTTTTCCGGTGGTACTCTGGCCAACTTTTCCATCATGGCCCTGGGCCTCAACCCCTACATCAACGCCAGCATCATCATGCAAATGATGGGCATGGTCGTTCCCTCTCTTGAGGCCCTTCAGAAAGAGGGCGAGTATGGCCGAGAGAAAATAGACCGCTACACCCGTCTTTTAACTGTTCCCCTCTGCTTCGCTCAGGCCTTTACCGTCATCGTCTTTCTGAAAAAACAAAATTTAATTCTTCAAACCGACCCGATTCACCTCCTTAGTCTTGTCTTTACTGTCAGCGCTGGGACCATGCTTTTGATTTGGCTGGGGGATTTACTCACCGAATATGGTCTGGGCAACGGCACCTCTCTGATTATCTTCGCCGGTATCATCGGCCAGCTCCCGGTCGCTCTCTTTCAGACCGCCTCGACCCTGGACCAGAGCAGCTTCACCAACGCCATTGTCTTTGCCGTCATGGCCATCGTCGTTATTTATGCCGTCGTCAAAACCTCCGAAGCAGTCCGCCAGGTCCCCATTCACTCCGCCCGCCGTGGCGCCGAGAGTTTTCTTCCCTTACGCCTCAATCAAGCCGGGGTTATCCCGATCATCTTCGCTGTATCCTTCCTGCTTGTTCCCAACTTTCTCACCCAGGCCCTGAGTGGTTCCTCCAATCAGGCTTTGGCTGGTCTGGCCCGAAACTTAAGCACCTTCCTCTCTCCTACTGGTTTTTGGTATAACGCCCTCTATTTCGTCCTCGTCGTCGCCTTCACCTATTTCTATACCGCCGTTATTTTTAATCCGGAAAAAATCGCCGACGATCTGAAGAAATCAGGTAACTTCATTCCAGGCATCCGCCCAGGGCCCTCGACCGTCACCTATCTATCTCACGTTCTTGTCCGCATCACCCTCGTTGGCGCCAGCTTCTTGGGTCTGATTGCTGTCCTGCCCTCGGTCATCTCTCAGGTCACCAAAATCAGCACCCTGGCTGTTGGTGGCACCGGTCTTCTGATTGTAGTCTCTGTTATTTTGGAAACCCTCAAATCCGTTGATTCCCAGCTCTACATGCACAGTTACAATAAGTTTCTCGACTAGCATGACGGTCACTCCCAAGTACAAACTCGTTAGGGACTTGGTCCCAGATTCGATTGCCAGCGAGGGGCGAACGCCGAATACACGTATCTTAGAAGAACCAGAATTAATTGCCGAGTTGGCCAAGAAACTCCAAGAAGAAGCAAGGGAGATCACTCAAGTAGTTACTGGCTCCAAGGATCATTTAGTCGAAGAAATCGCTGATATTTATGAGGTTCTTGACAATATCATTGAGACTAAAAAATTGGACAAACAAAAAATTCAAGGAATTCAAGAAAAAAAGAAACGAGAAGTTGGTAGCTTCAAAAAAAAGATATTTCTTATATCTGTTAATGAAAATGATTAAAAGATTATGAACCTCATAATCCTCGGACCCCAAGGCTCGGGGAAAGGCACCCAGGCGAAACTTTTGGCCGAAAAATTTGGCCTAGCCCATCTTTCCAGCGGCGATCTCCTTCGTGCCGAGGCCGCCTCGGGCACCCCTAAGGGCAAGCTCATCGCCGACCTTCTGGCCAAAGGCGATCTACTTCCCTTCGAAACTGTTCTGGAAGTCCTCGAACCAGCGATAAATAACGCCAAAGGTGGGTTTATCCTCGATGGTACCCCTCGCGATGTCAAACAGGCGGAATACCTCGATTATTTTTTAGGCAAAATCGGCGTAAAAATTGACCGTGTTATCTACCTGTCGCTCCCGGTCGAAGATAGTCTTGCCCGCCTCCTCAAGCGTGCCCAAATCGAGCATCGTTCCGATGACACTCCCGAAACAATCAAACACCGTCTCGAGGTCTATGAAACAGAAACCTCTCCGGTTCTCGACTATTACCGGGCCAAAGACCTGGTCCTCGAAATCGACGGCCGCCCCGACATCCAAACAATCTTCAAAGACATCCTCTCCCGCTTGACCACCGCCTGATATCGTCCTATAATCATCCCCAATCGGAGTCACCTCCGTCCGATCTTTCACAAGGAGTAAAAAAATGAATGCAGCTCTGGGTCTGGTGGCCGCACTTCTCGTCGGCTACATTGTCGCCGAAGTTGTCGCGGTATTTGGCCGCAGACTGGGCTGTCAGACAGCCTTCGTCTCGGCCATTATTGTCGCCGCCTTCGGGTTGATCGCCAACCCGATCACGGGGGTTTTGTTTGCCCCGACGATCGCTGGATTGATCGCCGGCGCCTTCTTTTGGTTTCGCGGGCGGCGCGATGTTCTTGCTTGCCCATAACATCGGGGCCAAGGGGGGGTAAATCTCATCACCCCCCAATTAAAACCGCCCAAGGCTTCGGTCCCATGGGCGGTTTTTTCATGCCTACTTACAAAATAATAATAAAATTGTTTGGAATTTGATATTTGAAAATTGGGATTTTTTTGGATCTTGTGATTTGTGATTTAGAATTTGTATATAATCCGATCCATGAACACCCTTAAACAAAAACTCATGCTCGAAGGCGGTGCCCGCCTGGGTAAGATCAAACGCCAGTTAGTCGAGGCGGTTCGTCCCGGGGTAACCCCTTTGGAGATTGATGCCCTCGCCGACAACTTGATCACCTCCTGTGGTGACTACCCCTCTTTCAAGACCGTCCGTGGCTACCATCACGCCACTTGTATTAATACCAACGACGCCGTCGTCCATGGCATCCCTAACGCCATACCTTTCAAGGCGGGTGATCTGGTCACCATCGACATCGGTCTGGTTCACAAAGGTTGGCATCTGGACACCTCCATTACCACCCATTTGCCTCCGATCAAACCGGAAGTCGAGAAATTCCTGAGGGTGGGCCAGGAAGCCCTCGAGAGCGCCCTCAAACAGGCTCTTCCGGGTCATTCTATCTATGAGATTAGCCTGGCCATGCAGACCGTCGTCGAGGCGGCCGGTTTCAACGTCATTCGCGACCTTACCGGTCACGGCGTCGGCAAACATCTCCATGAGGAGCCAAACATTCCCTGTTACGCCGATTCCCGTTCCAAGAACATTATTCTCAAGCCCGGCCAATCCATCGCCGTCGAAATCATGTACACCATGGGGGACTACCGCCTCAAAACCGGTCCCGACGGCTGGACTCTCTATACCATCGACGGCTCCCTTACTGGTATGTTTGAAGAATCCGTCTTTATCACCGAGACCAGCCAAAATATCCTCACGAAATAAACATAAAAACCTCCCTCCCCGTCTATGCTATAGTACCCCAACCGGAGAACTTCTCCGAAAAAACCTTAATATAATAGGAGAGTGAATATGATCATTCCGATTGCCTTGGCCTTTGTGGGTGGTTTCGCCGCCACCTTGGCAGGCAAGCACCCCCGGCTTCTGGGCTTGCCCTTGGTCATCGGCGCAGCCATCGGTTTTGCCTCCCAGGCGGGACTTCTGGCAATTATTCTCTGTATCCTCGCCGGGATGGCTGGCGCAATCACGGCCGTGTATATTATGCGCCGCTAGTCCGAAAACCGCCCCAAGGCATATGTCCCATGGGCGGTTTTTTAATACTTGCTTTTTTAGCCTCACGTGGGGTAAAATCACCCCTGCACTGTTAAAATATGGCCAATAACCAATTGACCGAGGTAAACGGAGTCGTCACCGAAGCTCTCCCGAACACACAGTTCCGGGTGAAAATCGAAGACGGCAGAGAAATACTCGCGCACTTGGGAGGCAAGATGCGGCTCTACCACATCAAGGTGATGCCTGGGGACAATGTTCGTCTTCAGCTTTCTCCTTATGACAACAAGGGCCGAATCACCTTCCGTCTCAAGTAGACTCAACCCCCCGTTTCTCTCACCAAATCATTAGTCTAACAAAAATACTCTTGGATCATTAAACATGAAAGTCCAAAGCTCAGTCCAACCACGCTGCAAAAAATGCAAAATTATTAAGCGCCACGGGTCGGTTTTCGTGATCTGCGTAAACACCCGTCACAAACAAAAGCAAGGCTAATATGGCAAGAATTGCAGGTATCGATCTTCCCAACGAAAAACGCATTGATGTCGCCCTGACCTATGTCTACGGTATCGGCAAGTTTGTCAGTCAAAAAATCCTCGCCAAAGTCCGCATTGACCCGGCCGTCCGCGCCAAGAATCTCTCCGCCGAACAGATTAACCTCCTCCAGAAAGAAATCGAAACCATGCCTGTCGAAGGTGAGCTCAAGAAAATCGTCCGCGAAAACATTCAGACCATGAAGCGCATCCAGTCATATCGGGGCTTGCGTCACGCCATGAAGCTTCCCGCCCGCGGCCAACGCACCCGCACCAATGCCCGCACCCTCAAAGGCAAGAGAAAGACCGTTGGTTCCATGACCAAAGAGGCCCGCGAAAAGATGGAGGCTCCCTCTACACCCGCAGCTAAATAATACTTAAATATCTAAAAAGCTACCAGCTAATAAGCTAAACAAATATGGCCACCAAAACTCAAACCAACACTCCCGCCAAAGGTAGGTCCGCCTCTGCCGGAAAAATCACCTTCAAAAACGGCCACGGCAAAATGTACGTCAAGGCCACCTTCAACACTACCTACGTCTCCTTTACCGACGAGACCGGTAACGTCGTCTGTTGGAGCGCCGCCGGCACCTGCGGCTTCAAGGGCGCCCGCCGCTCGACCCCCTTCGCCGCTACTACCATCATCGAAGAGGGACTGAAGAAAGCCCGCGCCGCCAATCTCAACACTCTCGATGTCTTCATCAAAGGCCCCGGCCCCGGTCGCGACGCCGCCATGCGCGTCCTTAAGACCGCCGGTATCGATATCAATATGATCGCCGATGTTACTCCGATCCCTCACAACGGCTGCCGGCCCAAGAAGCCCCGCCGCGTCTAAAACCTTCGTCATTGCGAGCGTACTCGCGTGGCAATCCATAAAAATAAATATCAAATATCAAATCAAAAATAAATAAGAATGGCCAAATACATTGATGCAAAATGCCGACTCTGCCGCCGCGAAGGCGTCAAGCTCTTTCTGAAGGGCGCTCGCTGCTACTCTGCCAAATGTCCCATCGAAAAACGGGGCGGACAAATCCCCGGCCAACACGGTAAGAAACAGGGTCGTCCGCGTCTCTCCGGTTACGGTGTCCAGCTGCGTGAAAAACAGAAAGCCAAGCGTTTCTACGGCATCCTGGAAAGCCAGTTCCACCGCTACTACGAGGAATCCATCAAGTCTCCCCAAAACACCGGTGAGGTTCTCATGCAGCTACTGGAAACCCGTCTCGATAGCGTCGTTTATCGTCTCGGTCTCACCCTTAGCCGCTCCCTCGCCCGTCAGCTCGTGACTCACGGTAACGTCCTCGTCAACGGCAAGAAGATTGACGTCCCCAGCTACGCTGTCAAGCCCGGTCAAGTCGTCTCCGTCTCTACCCGAGGCGCCAAAATCAACTTCGTTGCCGAAGCCATGAAGGTCGAGGCCCAGCTGCCCGGTTGGCTCAGCCGCAAAGACGTTGTCGGGAAGATGGAGCGTCTCCCCGGCCGCGACGAAATCCCCGGTGACATCAAGGAGAACCTTATTATCGAGTTCTACTCACGTTAAAACCTATTATTTATTAAATTAAAAAAACAAAATGATCAAGCCAAACTTCAAGCTTACAGTCAAGCCCGGACAGGTTCATACTGCTGAAATTGTCATCGAACCGCTACCAATCAACTTTGGGCACACCGTCGGTAACGCCCTCCGACGCGTCCTCTTAAGCTCCCTCTCGGGAGGAGCTGCCGTCCGTGTCAAAATCGCCGGCGTCACTCACCAGTTTTCCACCCTCAACGGGCTTCAGGAGGACATTTTACAATTTATCCTGAACCTCAAGCAGGTCCGCTTCGCCCTCGATGGCGATGAGGCCAAGGTCACCATTTCCGAAACCGGCGCCAAGACTATCACCGCCGCCGATCTCAAACTTCCTTCAGGAGTTACGGTCGCAAACCCCGATCAGGTCTTAGCCAATCTCACCGGCGCCAAGAGTAAATTTGTCGCCGAAATCACCGTCGCCCGCGGCATTGGTTATGTACCCGCCGATGAACATGCCACTTCCGAAGCCGGAGTCATCCCCCTGGATGCTTCCTTCTCCCCGGTCGTCCGCGTCAATTACTCGGTCGAGGCCACTCGCGTTGGTCGTCGCACTGACCTTGAGAAAGTTCGTCTTGTCGTTACCACCAATGGTACTATCGAGCCGGAAGCGGCCGTTCTGGAAGCCGCCAAGCTCCTGGCTAGTTTCTACACCCAGGTATTTAATCCGACTTTCGAAGAGGAGCTGTCTGGTGGACTTACTTCCGCCAAACCGGGTTCTGATCAATCCATCGAGGATCTCGATCTACCCACCCGGATCACCAACGCCCTCAAGAAAGGTGGTTACAAGACCATGGCCGACCTGGCCAGTAGCACCAAAGAAGATTTAATGAAAGTTAAAAATCTTGGGAGCAAGTCTGCCGAACTCGTTATCAAAAAAGCCAAAGCCAAAGGGATTAACCTTGCCTAAAAACCATGAAGTTAAGTCGCAATTACAACCAGAGGAAGGCCCTCAAGCGTACGCTTCTTAACGCCTTTGTCGTTAATGGTCATCTCACCACGACCATAGCCAAAGCCAAATTGATTAAGCCCTTAATCGATCGTCTGATCACTAAGGCCAAGGTCAATACCGTTGCCACCCGCCGTCTTTTGGCGAAGGAGCTAGCCAGGGTTGACTCCGCCAATCGTTTGGTTGACGTCATTGCCCCGCTTTTCCCCGACAAAAATAGCGGTTACGCCACCTCCTCAAAAGTCAAAATCAGACGCGGTGATGCCGTCACCATGGTTGAGCTTCGTCTGACCGCCGACCTGCCCGCCCCTGTCATGAAAGAAAAAACCAAGGCAATCGCCGTAGGGGCGCATCACGATGCGCCCTCTAAGCCTAAGGAAACAAAAAAAGCTAAACCAAAAATATAATATATCTTATGACTGATACAATTTCCGCCAAAGACATCAAGCGCAACTGGCATTTAATCGACCTTTCCGGTCAGACTCTCGGCCGCGCCGGTACGATCATCGCCGGTCTTTTAATGGGCAAGGGCAAAGTTAATCAAAGCCCCAATTTGGATATGGGTGATTACGTCGTCGCCATCAATGCCGAAAAAATCGTCGTTACCGGCAAAAAAATGGAGGCAAAGCTCTACCAACGTCACTCCGGCTACCCTGGTGGTTTTCGAGAGGAGACCCTGGCCGAACTCATGAAGCGTGACCCCAGGAAGGTCATCGAGAAGGCTGTCAAGGGCATGCTTCCCAAGAACAAACTTCAGGCCCCTCGCCTGACCCGTCTCAAGACTTTCAAGTCCGACTCTCATCCCTACTCCCAAGCCCTGGGATTATCAAATAAGTCCGATACGTCCAATTAGTCAGATTAGTCCTATTATTCAAAAATGCCTCAAAAACTCACCAAAAAAGTCACCGCCAAAATCAAACCGGTTACCAAACCCAAGGCTGTCACCGCCACCGCTAAGGTCAAGAAATACACTCAGGCCATTGGCCGTCGCCGAAGCGCCACTGCCAAAGCCCGCGTCTTTGAGGGTAAGCAGGAGATCCTCATCAACGACAAACCCGTCTCCACCTATTGGAACCGCACCGATCTACCCGCCCTCTACCTCAGGCCCTTTATTGTTACCGATACTTTAGGGAAATATTCTGCCACCGTCAAGGTTGTCGGCTCCGGTGTCATGGGTCAGATTGGCGCCTTCACCAACGCCGTCGCCCGCGCCCTGACCATCATTAACCCCGAGCTCTACAAGAAACCTCTCCGCGACGCCGGTCTTCTCACCCGCGATCCCCGCATGAAAGAAACCAGAAAAGTCGGTCAAGGCGGCAAAGCCCGCAAAAAGAAGCAGTCACCGAAACGTTAGTGACTGTCCTGAGTATTCCCGAAGGGCAAAGTCCAAAGCGTTAACCTACAGGGTCTAACCCTGTACCCACGTAGGGGCGCATCACGATGCGCCCTTTATGCCTTTCAATTCACAATCCCAAATCAGCCAGTATCTTCACTTTAAACTCGCTCGGACCGTGGACCGCCCGGTCTTTCATTTCAAATTTTGCGCTTTCAGAAAATGTCAGTATTTTCCTTAGGACGATCACCCCTCCTTGATAGGTGGTTTCGTCATTTTCTTTCCACGCTGCCCTAGCCAGGTGGACCAGCTCGAGCAAATATGAAGTCGGTACCCAGAAGTTTGTCAGAGTTCTTTTCTCGTCTACGTGCCTCCCCACAAACGCCTCGACTGTGTTTTTCGCGTCCAAAACCGCCCGGAAAACCCTTGCATTTCCCTCATAAATCACCAGCTGGTCTGTTTCATCAACCTTTTTAGCAACTACGANNTTTTAGCAACTACGATGATCGGGTCATCCGTCCTGGCCGGTGTTTTCTCAAAAGTCTTTTCCAATTTTGCCTGATCTTCCACCCGTCTGGCCCCGTTTCCCGGCTTCACATAGAAATCAATCGCCTCCTCGACCGCCATCGTCGTCGTCGGCACCCCAAACTCTCTCGGATTAAAGCCGGAGAAAGTTAACGTTCTCGGGTTAATTTGCTCCCTCGTCCAGATAATATTCTCCGCCGTCACGTAGTCTGATAGATGGATCAGAAGCTTAAACCCCATTACGATTCCGTAGAAACCATTCCAGAAATCCCGCACCGGTAGCAGAAAGGGGGACTGATCAAACCAGGTTGCGACATCGGCATCGATACTCTTCCAGGCCGCCTCATCCCGTAGCGTCGGCAAATATTTCCGCAGTTCATGTCGGATATATGAAACCGCCACCTCGCGCCTAATTGGTTCGTAAATATGCGCGGGATAATTTTGTTGCATCAGACTTATTATAGCGATACAATCCAGCCAAATGTCATTTAGTGAAACAGAAATCGCCGCCTTCTATGATCAATTTGATTTCGGCAAGCTCTTGGTTAATGACAAAGCTGTGGCCAAAAACGCCCGGTTTTGGTATCGGGAATTTTTGTCTTTAACAAAAGACCAGCCCATTTTTTTTGACCTTGGCTGCGGCGATGGCCGCGAAGCCCGTCTTTATCGCGAGGTTTTTGGCAATCTGAGCCAGTATTATGGCTTAGATTTATCCTCAGGAATGCTTGGTTTTACCAGATCTCACTCTCCGGAAGCCAAATTAGTTCAGGCCAGTTTCAGTCATCTGCCTTTCGCCGACAATAGTCTACCCACAGTTTGGGCCGCCGCCAGCTATCTCCATCTTGACCACGATCAGATTCTCCCCGCTTTGTCGGAACTTTATCGCTGTCTGACGCCCGGTGGACGCGGCTTCATCAGCCTAAAGGGTCACCCTTCTCAGCCGATTCCCGACTATAACCAACATTTGGCCCGTCGTTATTCTCTTACCGAATTCAACCAGCTTCTCAAGATGGTCGGCTTTGACGTCACAAATATGATGAGCGACCCCAATCGGGATTCGCGCGGCATCACCTGGCTAGGCTTTTTCTTTTCAAAGAAATGATTCGAGTTTGTGGTCTGGACGAAGTTGGTCGCGGCGCTTTTGCTGGTCCTCTGGTGGCCGCTGCCGTTGTAGTCCGCGGCCGGCTTGCCGGCCTTTTTGAAGGTTGCCCTGTCCCTATTCGCGATAGCAAAACCCTTTCCCATTTGCAGAGGCAGCGAGTCGCCACCTATCTCAAAAAGAAAGGTGTTCGTTCAGTCATCGAATCCATTAGTGTCGCTGAAATAAACGAAAAGGGGATGGCTTGGGCCAACAAAGAAATTTTTTTACGGCTGATACAAAAGATGAAAGCGACCAAGTATGTCGTCGACGGCAATCTTAAGCTTACTTTAATTGACAAAAGAATCGAAAGCCGCGTCAAAGCCGATCGTAGTACTCCTCAGGTAATATTGGCCAGCATCATCGCCAAGCTCCACCGCGACAAGGTTATGTGCCGCCTGGATAGGCAATACCCTCTATATTTATGGAAACTAAACAAAGGTTACGGCACCGCCAAACACCGCAATGCCCTTACCCAGTATGGTTCTTGCGAATATCACCGCAATAAATGGCTGGAGACCTGGTCAAAAAAGACCCACTCCTAGAATTTGACTACTTTTTCCCAAGGGAAAATGTCTCTGCCGAAATGACCATAAGCCGCTGTTTGCTCATATATCGGTTGTCGTAGGTTCAGGCCTTCGATTATCCCCTTAACTGACAGATTAAGAAGTTTTTTGAACGCGAAGTTCTCAATCACCGAGAGCTTTGTTTTTTCCGTTCCAAAAGTGTCGATTGCTTTAGTGATTGGTTCGGGGTAGCCGATGACGTAGGCTAACTGTACTTCGACTCGATCAGCTAGACCATTGGCGGCGATATTTTTTGCCAGATATCTAGCCGCATAGGCGCTGCTTCTGTCAACTTTGGTTGGGTCCTTGCCCGAGAAAGCCCCGCCCCCGATCCTGGCCATTCCGCCGTAAGAATCAACAATTATTTTCCGCCCCGTCACCCCCGTGTCGCTTGCTGGCCCGCCAATCTCCCAGCGTCCGGTACCATTGATAATCACCCCCTCCAGATCGATCCCAAAACCATAGGAATCCAAAACTGGTATCACCACCATTTTGTATAAATCGGCCACCACCTGCTCCTTTTCAGTCTTTGGATCATGGGGAACCGCCAATACGACCCTTTCTACTCCGACTGGTCTTCCGTTGGTATACCTCACCTTCACCTCACTCTTTCCGTCAGGACGTAAGTATGACAGGGTTCTGTCCTCTCGCAGCCTATCCATCGCCTCGACCAACCTGTGAGACAGGACGATCGGCAGGGGCATCATCTCGTTGGTTTCGTTACAGGCGTACCCAAACATCATCCCCTGGTCTCCGGCGCCATCGGCGTCTGCCCCAACGGCAATGTCGGGCGATTGCTGGTGAACATAAACATCAATTGGTGATTCATCAGTGAAATTGAAGAGGGGATCGGTGTACCCCAACCTTTTGATTACTCTTCTGGCAATTTTTTCGAAACTTATTGGTTTAGGGCAAGTCACTTCACCGGCTAACACGGTATGGTTATAAGTCACGAGCGTTTCGACCGCCACCCTCGATCTCGGGTCGATTTTCAAGGCTTCGTCTAGGACCGCGTCAGAAATCTGATCACAGACTTTATCTGGGTGTCCCGCCGCGACCGACTCAGAGGTAAAACTTTTGTAGTTCATTTTTGTTTTGTTGATAATTTAACTAATAAAAAAGCTCCCCAATGGGAGCTTTCGCACGCATCCTTCCCGTTGGGCTAGAATTAGCACCCTGCTTCGCGGGGTTGCTGGAGAGTCATCGGGCTAGTTCCCTCATCTCCTCTCGNNCCTCTCGATACGCTAGAAACCATCATATCAGCTTTTTACTTGTGGTAGGATCCATAGACCAATAAGCACAAATAATGACAATAATCGAAATCCCCCAGCGGCGTCTGATAAATACCGACTCCTACCATCAGTCGCGCGATATTGCCCTTGATTTACAGGAAAAAGAATCCCGCCCCATCGAGTCGCGTCGCCGGATGATTGTCGATCTTCTCGAACTGGTTCACTTTGGGGGCGAAAACGATTTTCCTGCCAACGACCAAGCCATTGGCCTAACTTCCGACCTGCTTCGCTCTGACCCCCTAACCGATCAACAGGCTGGAGCGGTCGCCCGCTGTCTTCGGGCGATCAGGAGTCTCGATCTTTGGCCTCTAGAAGAGACTAACCGCCACTTCTATCTTGATCCCGGTGAAATGGTAGAGATAATGGCCGGTGACTGGGAACAGATCAACCAGATCTTTAACCGTTACCCACAACGGGCAGTCCATTGGCAAACTTCTCTACATAAAATCAACAACTCACCCACTCCCAAAACCGTCTACCGGATGTTGGAACTTCATCCCGATGACCTGCCCTCAATTAGACAATTCGGCCTGGTCCCCGGGGGACTTCACCATTACGCCGACCTATCCCACCTCATCGCCGCCCATCAAAAGCAATATTTCGGACAAGGAAACGTTCCTCATCACGCGGGGATTGAGTCGCTGGCCGACAAGCTTTTTCTTTCTAAGGCCAATCTTCTCTCTGCTCCCTCGCCCTTCAAACTCGGTCAGGCCGCGTTTACCTCCCGGAATATTCGTCATCGTGGTTTTGCTTATCTTGGAAATTACATTTTCGAACTGGCTATTCCTGCCAACCGTCTCGTCGCTAACCCAAAAAACGGCCTCACTGAAGATGAGCAGACAATTCTCTTTTACATCCCACCAGAAGCCATCAAAGCCGTTCACGAAATCGAGCCCATCTCGAACTTCACCACCTGGGAGCAACTCCAAATAATCCGGTATCAGCCAAGACCAAAGGACTGGCTCAAGAAACTATTTGGCCAGTGAGCTACTAATGGTCTTATCTTGAGCCGTAAGCCATTTTCGAAAAATAGCTGATGAACTTCTCGGCAACATATTTCGATAGACTTCTTGATTGATTCTGGGATCACCGTTGAATACCCAAGAATGCGGGTCAAACCCGGCTTCTCTGACATATCTCATGCTTCTACCGAAATCCCCCGTTGCGTCTCCCATCTTACTAATTACCCCATCCTTTACCTCATTCCAAAAGTCCAGCCATTCAATTCTTCTCCATCCTAATTTAATCGATCTGGTCGTATCAAATGTTGTCTCCGCCAATATACTTGCCAGCAATGGGTGTCCTCCAGCCTCACTAATTAGGTAGTCTTCTACCGTCTTGGTGAATATCGGCCGCCCGCCTCGTCTCATTAGCGATCTCACCTGCTCGTCCGACATCAGTTTGTTAATCACTACATTGTCACCCAATAATTTGTCAAACGCAGTTTTTGTCTCCTCACTAATCCCTGGGTGGTACCGATAATCTCCGTAAACTCCAACCAGCACGTAATGATCTAGATTCTTAAGTTCGGTAAGATAATCTATCATCCCCGCTAAATCGTGGTTTCCCCACGCCTCTCCGTCCGCTAATATCACTATCTTGGCCCTTTTCCCCGTTTTTGCCATCTCCAGCTCAACGATCTCACGCAACTCTGCCCCGTTATTATCTGATAGTTGCACACTCACGATCCCTTTTGTTGCTGTATTCTCTTTCAATCTCGAGGCCGACTCGAATAACACAGAAGTCTTTCCGGTTCCTGGCCCGCCCTCGATACCAGCCGCGTGATGCCTTGTCACCATCTGCGTCAGAGCAGCTACCTCCGACTGTTTGCCGAAAAAATACTTCCCCTCGGCCTGGTTTCCCACCACCCAACCTATTCCCACCCTTGGACCAATCTTTTTCCTAACGACCACGTCCTCTATACACCTTACTACCGGCTCTAGCGCGACTTTTTCAGTCGACTGTTCCGCCCCCACAGGCCCGCTTGTTTTTTCGTTTCTTTCCGACATCTTTTTGGTCGGGGTGCTGGGAGTTGAACCCAGGTCGAATGACCCCCAGCCATTCATACTACCGTTATACGACACCCCGTGCGAGCTTATTTTACCGCTCGTGAATTTCTCCCCCTAAAGCTAGGG
>CXWL01120260.1_pt1 | contig 15421 bp, 29 predicted proteins | sample 590931 | NCBI WGS metagenome assembly CXWL01 (sample SAMEA3498368, study PRJEB10139) | groundwater metagenome | biome: water well; material: biofilm material | place: Germany | collected 2015-04-27 | reverse complement strand
ATACGGCAAGGGGGTGCAACGACGCATGGCGGAAAAATACGCCATTTCATGTTTCGTTATTTCTGGTTTGCGACACTAGTGTAGTGCGCCGTTCTGTTTGGAACTTATGCTAACGGTCGGCGCTGCATGTAGGTCGGGTTTCAACCCGACATGTCGGGCTGAAGCCCGACCAAGGATTTGCGCATAAGCACCACCAATAGCGGCGCACTACACCAGAAAACGCAGTTGGTGGTTTTGTAGGTGCGGCACAACATTATGAAGCCACAGAGTATTTTCAACCAACTACGATTTCCAAGTTTATTTTCTGCGGCGCGCCGAAAAACCCAGCAGACCTAAACCAGCCAGCAGCATCGCGTAGGTTTCGGGTTCCGGTACGGCAGTTACCGGCGGCGTGGGTTCCAGTCGCTCAGTGGTTCGGATACCGAACGTAAAGCCATGCCAGTACTCGGGATTGGGAACCGTCCACGAAAAGGTTGTGTAAGTGCCGATAAACTGGATGATCCCGCTGCCCTCCCAACCTTGAAGCACGTTGCCCGGCTGTTGAATCAGCGAATGATTCGTGCCCCCCCAGCAGCAACTTGGGCCTTGGCTCAGGATCGTGAATGGCGAATCGAATACGTATGTTGCCGAGTCCCCACCGGAACCCAGTGTGGCGACCGCCATAATCGGATCCTTGATCGCCTCCGACAGGGTGACCCGGTAGGTCATGTTGGGAGAACCCACAAGTTGAAGGCCTTCAAAGCCGGGAGCATTGTCAACCTGGGTGCTTTGATAGGTGGAAACGGGATTCCACAACCAATTGCCTGCCACTCCCAAGAACGAACCTTGGCCACCAGTTGAGGTTAGCGCGTCAAAACTCACATTAACTGCGGGGCCGCTGCTCGGGGTGATGACGCCCGATGCCGTGCCTCCCGCCGGATTCCACGACGACCAGTCGACGTAGTAGTACGGAACAGCATGTGCGCTAAACGAAATAGCCGAAGAAGCAAGCACCAACCCAACGCCAAACCCCTTGAACAAACGATCTAACATAAAATTCTCCTTATTAATGGGAGCCTCTATAAATCCAAACTCCGTCGCGATGCTGCGTTGCTCAAGAAATTTTAACGCTTACATATCAAACATATGCTGCGCNNGCACTAAAATTTCTTTCGCGCCTTGCCTCGCTTAGGATTTTGAATTTATAGAGGCCCCCTAATTATTAGCCACACGGAAAACCGATTTCGACAATAACCCGTATGTGATACTCCGAGCCAACGCAGGCGTAATTTAGCCACTTATAGCAACAAATACTATTGTACTAAAGTACAGGTATGGGACATTTGCACCAAACAAAAAGCCGGACAAGTCCGGCTTTTTGTTTGGTATTGCAACGCCGCTTATTCGTCGGCGACTTCTACGGGCTGGGCTTCAGCGGGGCGATCCAGCAACTCGACCAGCGCCATCGGGGCATTGTCGCCCTTGCGGAAACCGAACTTGAGGATGCGCGAATAGCCGCCGTTGCGGGCCGCATAACGCGGGCCGAGTTCATCGAACAGTTTGACCACCATCTCGCGGTCACGCAGGCGGGAAAACGCCAAGCGGCGGTTAGCCAGGCTGGGATTCTTGCCCAGAGTCAAGATCGGCTCCGCCACACGGCGCAGTTCTTTTGCCTTGGGCAATGTGGTCTTGATGACTTCATGGCGCAACAGGGAAACAGTCATGTTGCGCAACATGGCCAGCCTGTGGCTGCTGGTGCGATTGAGCTTTCGTAGTCCTAAACGGTGACGCATGATTATCCTTTCTTACCTCTCAACAGCCGCAGGCCAGTTTTCCAGTTTCATGCCCAGCGACAGGCCATGTTCGGCCAGCACCTGCTTGATCTCGTTCAGCGACTTGCGGCCCAAGTTGGGTGTGCGCAACAAATCATTTTCAGTGTACTGGATCAGGTCGCCGATATAGTGGATGCTTTGAGCCTTGAGGCAGTTCGATGAGCGCGGTGTCAACTCAAGGTCGTCCACCGGGCGCAGCAGCATCGGGTCAACCTTGGGCGCCTGCGGTTTCTCCACCGGGGCAGGCGTTCCCTCCAGCGCGGCGAACACGGAGAACTGGTCCACCAGAATACGTGCAGCATGGCGGATAGCTTCTTCCGGATCAATGGCGCCATTGGTTTCGATGTCCATTATCAGCTTGTCCAGGTCGGTGCGCTGCTCCACGCGCGCACTTTCCACGGCGTAACTGACGCGGTGTACCGGGCTGAACGAGGCATCCAGAGCGATATGGCCGACCGCGCGGGTTTCGCCGTAGGTCTGGCGCGCAATGGCGGAAACATAGCCACGGCCTTGCTCGACCTTGATTTCCATATCCAGCTTGCCGCCCGCAGTCAGGTGCGCGATGACATGGGAGGGATTGATGACCTCGGTGTCGGCATCAATAACGATGTCGCCTGCCGTGACCACGCCCGCACCTTCCTTCTTCAGTGTCAATACGGCTTCACTGGAATTATGCAGCTTGAGCACCAACCCTTTCAGGTTGAGCAGAATTTCCACGACGTCTTCCTGCACGCCGTCAATGGAGGAGTATTCATGCAGCACGCCGGCAATCTTGACTTCGGTGGGAGCAAAACCCTGCATGGAAGACAGCAGAATACGGCGCAGGGCGTTGCCCAAGGTGTGTCCATAACCGCGCTCAAATGGCTCCATTACCACTTTGGCATGTGTATTGGAAACTCTTTGCACATCAATGATGCGGGGTTTCAAAAAATCATTTTTGGGCATATCCGACTCCGCGTGGATTACTTGGAATACAACTCGACCACGAGATGCTCGTTAATCGTCGCTGGCAATTCAGAGCGTTGCGGCTTGGCCTTGAACGTCCCTTTCATTGCCTTGGCATCAACCTCGATCCATTCCGGGAAGCCGCGCTGCTCGGCGGCCTGCAATGCAGCCTTGATCCGCAAATGCGCTTTGGTTTTTTCGGCAACCTCAATCACGTCGCCCGGCCGAACCTGATAGGACGGGATGTTGACACGCTTTCCATTTACCAGGACGCCGTTGTGGCGCACTGTCTGGCGCGCTTCGGAACGCGATGCGCCAAAGCCCATACGGTAGGATACGTTATCCAGGCGCGACTCCAGCAACTGCAACAGGTTCTCGCCGGTAATGCCGCGCTGCACTTCAGCGGAGCGGTACGTCAGGCGGAATTGCCCCTCGAGCAAACCGTAGATACGGCGCAGCTTCTGCTTTTCACGCAACTGACCACCATAGTCGGACATGCGGGTGTTTTTCTTTTGTCCGTGCTGGCCGGGCGGATAGGCGCGACGCTCCACCGCACACTTGTCGGTGAAACACTTCTCGCCTTTCAGAAACAGCTTTTCGCCTTCGCGGCGGCACTGGCGGCACTTTGGGTCAAGATTTCTAGCCAAGGCTATCTCCTAAATATTAGATACGGCGCTTTTTCGGCGGACGGCAACCGTTATGCGGCACCGGTGTGATGTCGGATATGCTGGTGATCTTGAAACCCGCCGCATTCAATGCGCGCACTGCCGATTCGCGACCGGGGCCGGGGCCCTTGATGCGCACTTCGAGGTTTTTCACACCACATTCCTGTGCGGCCTTGCCAACCTGCTCAGAAGCAATCTGCGCCGCGAACGGCGTGCTCTTGCGCGAGCCCTTGAAGCCATTGCTGCCGCTGGTAGACCAAGCCAGCGCATTACCTTGGCGGTCGGTGATCGTCACTATGGTATTGTTAAAAGAAGCATGTACATGGGCAATGCCCTCGGCTACATTCTTTTTGGCTTTCTTGCGCACTCGCGTGCTGGCTTTAACCATGTCTCAAGTCCTCTGTTTAATTTACTTCTTGGCGCCAGCGATGGCCTTGCGGGGCCCTTTGCGGGTGCGTGCGTTGGTGCGGGTGCGCTGGCCGCGCACCGGCAATCCGCGGCGGTGGCGCACGCCGCGATAGCAACCCAAATCCATCAGCCGCTTGATGTTCATGGAAATTTCGCGGCGCAAGTCGCCCTCCACCGTAAACTTGCCAACCCCATCGCGCAGTTTATCCATCTCCGCGTCAGTGAGATCCTTGATCTTGGTGGAAGCATTAATCCCGGCAGCGACGCAGATTTCGCGCGCACGCGTGGACCCGACGCCATAAATCGCAGTCAAGGCGATTACGGCGTGTTGGTGGTTTGGAATATTTACCCCTGCAATACGAGCCATCCAGCTACCCCATCATTGAAAAAGTGAAAATTATACCATCCGGGCAAGTTATGATTCAATCAGCCCTGGCGTTGTTTGTGGCGCGGATCGCTGCTGCAGATCACGCGGACTACCCGCTTGCGCCGCACTACTTTGCAGTTACGGCAAACCTTTTTTACTGATGCTTGTACTTTCATTTGATTCTCCTCAATATTCTGGGCGTTGCTATTTGGCACGGAATACGATGCGCCCTTTGGTCAAATCATACGGCGTCAATTCAACCGTCACCTTGTCACCCGGCAGGATACGAATATAGTGCATGCGCATCTTTCCGGAGATATGCCCCAACACGATATGCCCATTTTCAAGCTTTACGCGAAAGGTCGCATTGGGGAGGGATTCCACAATTTCCCCCTGCATTTGTAACACATCTTCCTTGGCCATCAACGAGCTAAACCACCTTTAAAATTGGCCTTCTTCAACAAGTTCTCATACTGGTGCGTCATCATGTAGGATTGCACCTGCGCCATGAAGTCCATCGTCACCACCACCATGATCAGCAGCGACGTGCCGCCGAAATAAAACGGCACGTTCCACTTTACCACCAGGAATTCCGGCAGCAAACATACCAGTGTCACATACACCGCGCCGACCAATGTCAGGCGCAGCATGATCTTTTCCACGTAGCGCGCAGTCTGCTCGCCCGGGCGGATGCCTGGCAGGAAGGCACCGCTCTTCTTCAGGTTTTCTGCCGTTTCTTTGGGGCTGAATACCAGCGCCGTATAAAAGAAACAGAAGAAAATAATCGCCGACGCATACAACAAAACATATATCGGCTGGCCGGGCGACAACATGTCGCTGATGTCCTTCAGCCAGAGCATACTGGCGCCGCTACCGAACCAACCAGCCAGCGTTGCCGGAAACAGGATGATGCTGGACGCAAAGATCGGCGGGATCACGCCGGACATATTCAGCTTCAACGGCAGGTGCGAGCTCTGCCCGCCATATATCTTGTTACCCACCTGGCGCTTGGCGTAATTCACCAGTATCTTGCGCTGGCCACGCTCAACAAACACCACCAGCGCCGTGATCGCAATTGCACCGAAGAACAGCAGCAGCACCAGCGGGATGGAGAAGGCGCCGGTGCGCGCCATTTCCAGCGTATTGCCGATCGCACTCGGCAAGCCGGCGGCAATTCCCGCGAATATGATCAACGAGATTCCGTTGCCCAGGCCGCGCTCGGTAATCTGCTCGCCCAGCCACATCAGGAACAGCGTGCCGGTCACCAGGGTAATCACCGTGGTCAGTTGGAACATCGCACCCGGATGCAGCACCAGTCCCGCTTGCGATTGCAGCGCCGTGGAGATGCCAAATGCCTGGAACAGCGCCAGCACCAGGGTGCCATAGCGCGTGTACTGGGTAATCTTGCGCCGCCCGGCCTCGCCTTCCTTCTTCAACTGCTCCAGATGCGGCACAGCAATGGCAGCCAGCTGCATGATGATGGAAGCGGAGATGTACGGCATGATCCCCAGCGCAAAAATCGTAAATCGCGACAGTGCGCCACCGGAGAACATGTTGAACATGCCCAGAATGCCGCCCTTCTGCGACTTGAACAGATCGGCCAGCACCACCGGGTCTATTCCCGGCACCGGGATATGAGCCCCGATGCGATACACCACCAGCGCCCCCAGCAGGAACCATAAACGGCTCCCCAAGTCGCCATATTTCCCCTTGCTCACACCACTTTTTGCCGCAACGTTCAAATCAACCTTGCTCCGCGATGCTGCCGCCGGCAGCCTCGACAGCGGCACGCGCACCCTTGGTGATCAGCAGGCCTTGCAATTTGACCGCTCGCTTGATCTCGCCGGACAGCACCACCTTGGCAGTCAAAGCCGTGGCAGAAACCACTCCGGCCTGTTTCAGCGCCAACAAATCAATTACGTCAACCGGCATCTTTTCCAAGTCGGACAAGCGCACCTGAACGCCGTCATAGCGCGTCAAAGAAACGAAACCCCGCTTGGGCAAACGGCGTTGCAGCGGCATTTGTCCGCCTTCGAATCCAACTTTATGAAAACCGCCGGAGCGGGACTTCTGACCTTTGTGTCCACGGCCACAGGTCTTGCCCAAGCCGCAACCGATGCCACGCCCCACGCGGCGTCTGGCGCGCGTAGAACCCGCAGCGGGTTTAATCTGATTGAGTCGCACTTACGCCTCCCACTTGAGCAGGTAATACACTTTGTTAATCATGCCGCGCACAGCCGGGGTGTCTTCAACTTCCACGGTCTGGTTCAGGCGGCGCAAACCTAACCCGCGTACGCACGCGCGGTGCGACTCCTTGGTGCCAATCACACTTTTAACCTGCGTTACCTTGAGTTTTTTAGCCTGCACCATAGATCACCCCTGGATTTCTTCCAGGCTCTTGCCGCGCTTGGCGGCAATTTCAGCCGGAGAGTTAAGTGCCTGCAAACCGTTCAAGGTCGCACGCACCACGTTGTATGGATTGCTCGATCCGATGCACTTGGCCAGAATGTTATGCACACCCACCGCCTCGAACACGGCGCGCATTGCGCCCCCCGCAATAATTCCGGTTCCTTCCGAAGCCGGTTGCATGTATACCTTGGCGGCGCCATGACGGCCTATCACCGTATGGTGCAACGTGCCGCTCTTCAGGCTCACCTTGACCATCTTGCGTCGCGCCTCATCCATCGCTTTCTGCACCGCCACCGGCACTTCCTTGGACTTGCCCTTGCCCATGCCGATGCGGCCATCGCCGTCACCCACCACGGTCAGTGCGGCAAACCCCATAATACGACCGCCCTTCACCACCTTGGTCACACGGTTAATCGAGATCATCTTTTCGATGAGACCGTCACCCCTGTCTTCAGGTTGCTGCGTTTTTCCTTGCGCCTTAGCCATCATTCACCCCAGGTTAGAACTTCAAGCCATGTTCGCGCGCCGCATCGGCAAGCGCCTTTGCGCGACCATGATATCTGTAGCCAGCGCGGTCAAAAGCCACGGCATCTATACCCGCGCTCCTGGCCTTTTCGGCAATGCGCTTGCCCACCGCAGCAGCTGCCTTGGCGTTGCCGCCGTTGGCCAGCTCCTTGCGCACTTCCGCTTCAAGGCTGGAAGCACTGGCCAGAATCTTGCTGCCGCAAGCGGAAATCACTTGCGCATAGATATGCAGGTTGGTGCGGTGAATCGCCAGGCGATTCGTTTTTTGTTCAGCTATGCGAGCACGGGTTTTGCGTGCCCTGCGCTGACGCGCTTCATTCTTGTTCAACATATCCGCCTCAATTATTTCTTCTTGGTTTCTTTCAGGATCACCACTTCATCGGTATAGCGCACTCCCTTGCCCTTGTAGGGCTCGGGTTCGCGGAACGCACGTATCTCTGCGGCGACCTGTCCGACCTGCTGCTTGTCCGGCCCCTTCAGCACGATTTCAGTCTGGGTCGGTGTTGCGACTGTCACTCCGGCAGGCATTTTATAGGCCACGGGGTGGGAAAAACCGAGGGTCAGGTTAAGCGTATCACCGGCAGCCTGGGCACGATAACCCACGCCCACCAAGCTCAGCTTGCGCTCATAGCCCTTGCTCACGCCCACAACCATGTTGGCGATCAATGCGCGCGCGGTGCCGGACATGGCATTCGCCCGCATGGAGTCATTGGTAGCCTTGCACTGCAACTTTCCGCCGTCACGATGCACGGTGACATCACCGCTCAATGTTTGTTTCAGGGTGCCCATCGGCCCCTTCACGGAAACCTCGTTGGCGGCCAGCGTCACTTCAACTCCGGCTGGCAATACGATAGGATTTTTAGCAATTCTGGACATGATTACCCCGTTACGCGACGATGCACAACACTTCGCCGCCGAACCCGCTGGCGCGCGCTTTACGGTCAGTCATCAACCCTTGGGGGGTGGACACGATGGCGATTCCCAATCCGTTCATCACCTTTGGAATGTCGTTGCGACCCTTATATATACGCAATCCAGGGCGGCTGACGCGCTGGATCTTTTCGATCACCGGGCGCCCGGCATAATATTTCAAGCCGATTTCCAATACGGGCTTGCCGCCGTTACTGGAAACATTAAAGCCTTCCACGTAACCCTCATCCTGCAGCACCTTGGCAATCGCCACCTTGATCTTGGAAGAAGGCATCGCAACCGTTGTTTTTTCCGCCATCTGCGCGTTGCGAATGCGTGTCAGCATGTCGGAGATCGGATCACTCATACTCATAAATTCACCCTTACCAGCTCGCCTTGATTACACCGGGAATTTCACCGCGCATCGCTATATCGCGCAACTTGCTGCGGCCCAGGCCAAACTTGCGGAACGTGCCGCGCGGGCGCCCGGTCAGCGCACAGCGGTTGCGCAGGCGCACCGGGCTGGAATCGCGAGGCAATGCCTGCAGCTTCTGGCGCGCGGCATAACGCTCTTCATCGCTCAACTTGATGTTGGCGATATCCGCCAGCAACACGGCGCGCTTGGCGGCGTATTTCTTTACCATATCGCGCCGTTTCAGATCGCGGTTAATGACAGCTTTCTTAGCCATTTTACCCTTAGCCTTTCAATGGGAATTTGAATGCCAGCAGAAGAGCACGCGCTTCTGCATCGGTCTTCGCACTGGTAGTGATGGTGATATTCATACCTCGTAATGCATCAATCTTGTCGTACTCGATTTCCGGAAAAATGATCTGTTCCCTGACGCCCATGTTGTAGTTTCCGCGCCCATCAAACGCCTTGCCGGACATTCCGCGGAAATCGCGGATACGGGGGATTGCCACCGTTACCAGACGATCCAGGAATTCGTACATGCGCGCCTTGCGCAACGTAACCTTGCACCCTACCGGGTAATTCTCACGTATCTTGAAGCCGGCAATGGATTTCTTGGATTTGGTCACGACCGGCTTCTGGCCGGCAATTTTCTGCATGTCACCGACGGCATGCTCCATCACTTTCTTGTCAGCCACCGCTTCGCCCACACCCATGTTCAAGGTAATCTTTTCGATACGCGGCACTTCCATGATGGATTTGTAGCCGAATTTCTTCATCAATTCCGGCGCCACCGTATCCTTGTAATAATCAAATAAACGAGCCATGCCCACCCCTTAAGCGTCAATCACTTCGCCGCTGGACTTGAAGATGCGCACTTTGCGGCCATCTTCCAGCGTTTTCATACCGACGCGATCAGCCTTTTTTGCCGTCGCGTTGTAAATGGCCACATTGGAAGCGTGTATGGATACTTCCATTTCCACGATACCGCCAGCCACACCCTTTACCGGATTCGGTTTCTGGTGCTTCTTGACCTTGTTGATGCCGCTCACCAGCACACGGTCACCCAGCACTCGCAGCACATTGCCACGGTTGCCCTTGTCCTTCCCGGTGATGACGATGACATCATCATTCTTCCTGATCTTGCGCATGATTTTTCCTTGACTGCGTGAGCTGCCGCTTACAACACCTCGGGGGCCAGCGACACGATCTTCATGAAGCGCTCGGTGCGCAACTCACGCGTCACCGGGCCAAAAATGCGGGTGCCAATCGGCTCCAGCTTATTGTTCAGCAACACCGCAGCATTGCCGTCGAACTTGATCAGCGAACCATCCGGGCGGCGCACACCCCGTGCGGTGCGCACTACCACTGCGCTGTATACTTCGCCCTTCTTCACGCGCGCACGCGGGGCTGCATCCTTGATGCTGACCTTGATGACGTCACCGATGGCCGCATAACGGCGCTTGGAGCCGCCCAGCACCTTGATGCACATGACGGAGCGCGCGCCGGTGTTGTCGGCGACATCCAAAACAGATTGCATTTGTATCATTTATCAGTCTCCAACTTAATCCGCCCATTGCGGCTAGTTTTGGAACCCGTTCGGGTTAGGCCGCCGCAAGCAGCGGTGAAACGAAGCCGCGCATTCTATTCAAACTTGACGATAAGCGCAAGCGATATTACAAATAAATGCGCCAGCAACAGCAAAATTATACGCAGCTAGGCCGCTTCGGCCTTTTCCACCAGCTTGACCACACGCCAGCTTTTGGTTTTTGCCAGCGGGCGGCACTCTTCGATCGCCACCACATCGCCCTGATGGAACTCATTGTTCTCGTCATGGGCATGATATTTCTTTGACACACGCAGTACCTTGCCAAACTGGGGGTGCTTGACCTTGCGCTCGACCAGTACGGTAACGGTCTTGTTCATCTTGTCGCTCACCACCGTGCCGGTCAACGTACGTTTCAGATTTGTCGCACTCATTGCTGCGCACCCTTTTCTTTCAATATGGTTTTTACGCGGGCAATGTCACGGCGCACCTTGCCAAGCTGGCTATTGTTGCTTAACTGCTGGGTTGCCACCTGCATGCGCAGCCCGAACTGCGCCCTGGTCAGGGATAGCAATTCCTGCTCCAGATCCACTGCGGACTTCACTCTCAGCTCACTTGCCTTCATAATAATTACGCCCCCACCTGTCTAATCACAAACGTGGTGGAGATAGGCAACTTGGCCGAGGCCAGGCGGAACGCTTCACGCGCCAGCACCTCATCAACACCGTCCATTTCATACAGCATCTTGCCGGGCTGGATTTCGGCAACGTAGTATTCCGGGTTACCTTTGCCGTTTCCCATACGCACTTCGGCAGGTTTTTTCGAAATCGGCTTGTCCGGGAAAATGCGTATCCAGATGCGCCCGCCGCGCTTGATGTGGCGCGTCATGGCACGGCGCGCCGCCTCGATCTGGCGAGCCGTCAAGCGGCCACGCCCGACAGCCTTGAGGCCGAACTCACCGAAGCTGACCTTGTTACCGCGCGTCGCTATGCCATTGTTGCGGCCCTTCTGCTCCTTGCGGTATTTTCTTTTAGCTGGCTGTAGCATGTTTTGCTCCCGACTTCCTTGCTTTCTTTTCCGGTTCGGCTACTACCGGCACGTCCGCTTCTTCCAAGCCGGTATGATCGCCCTTGTACACCCACACCTTGACGCCGATGATCCCATAGGTGGTTTTTGCCTCGGAGAAACCGTAGTCTATGTTGGCACGCAGGGTATGCAGCGGAACACGGCCTTCGCGATACCACTCGGTGCGCGCAATTTCGATTCCGTTCAGGCGGCCAGCGCTCATGATCTTGATGCCTTGCGCGCCCAATCGCATGGCATTTTGCATGGCGCGTTTCATGGCGCGGCGGAACATGATGCGTTTTTCAAGTTGCGATGTAATGCTTTCCGCAATTAATTGGGCATCCACTTCCGGCTTGCGCACTTCCTCGATATTCAAAACTACATCAGGCAGGCCCATGCGTTTCCTCAACTCGGCACGCAGTGCTTCGATATCCTCACCCTTCTTGCCGATCACCACGCCGGGACGTGCGGTATAAATTGTTATCTTTGCGTTTTTTGCCGGGCGCTCGATGATTATTTTCGATACCCCCGCATTGGCCAGTTTCTTCTTCAGATAGTCACGCACATCGATATCCCTGAGCAGCATGCCGGCAAAATTCTTGCTGCTGGCATACCACCTGGAAGTCCAGTTCTTTTGCACGCTCAACCGGAAGCCGATTGGATGAATTTTCTGTCCCATGTTCTTAGTCCTTAGCTTCCGACACAGTTATCGTAATGTGGCAAGTCTGCTTCTCAATTTTGTAGTTACGGCCCTTGGCCCGCGCCATGGAACGCTTCAGCGATGCGCCCTTGTCCACATGGATCGCGGCAACTTTCAGTTCGTCAATATCGGCGCCATCATTATGCTCGGCATTGGCAATCGCGGACTCCAGCCCCTTCTTGACTATCACGGCGCCCTTCTTGGGGCTGAACGCAAGAATGTCCAGCGCCTTGCCCACCGGCAAGCCGCGAATCTGATCAGCCACCAGGCGACCTTTCTGTGCCGACAGGCGAACACCCTTTACTACTGCGGTTGTGCTCATCATGCCTCCTTATTTCTTGACCACTGCTTTTTTGTCGCCGGAATGCCCTTTGAACGTGCGGGTCAGCGAAAACTCGCCCAGCTTGTGCCCCACCATGTTCTCGGTGATATACACCGGGATATGCTGTTTGCCATTGTGTACCGCAATGGTCAGGCCGACGAAATCCGGCAATACCGTTGAGCGGCGAGACCAGGTTTTCACCGGGCGCTTGTCGCTGGCTGCGCGCACTGCTTCTACTTTCTTCATCAAGTGCGAATCAACGAATGGACCTTTTTTAATGGAACGTGCCATATTTTCCTACCCCTTAAACCTGAAAGCGGCGGCGGACAATCATGCCGCTGGTGCGCTTGTTGCGACGTGTACGAAAACCCTTGGCCGGCACACCCCATGGGCTGACCGGATTGCGTCCGGCTGCAGTCTTGCCTTCGCCGCCGCCGTGCGGATGGTCAACCGGGTTCATCGCCACCCCGCGCACGGTCGGACGAACACCGCGCCAGCGCATCGCGCCCGCCTTGCCGATGGAACGCAGGGAATGTTCGCCATTGCCCGCTTCGCCTATCGTCGCGCGGCAGTCCACATGCACCTTGCGGATCTCACCCGAGCGTAGACGCAGCTGGGCATAAGCGCCTTCGCGCGCCAGCAATTGCACCGAAGCGCCTGCGGCGCGCGCCAGTTGCGCGCCCTTGCCGGGCAGCATTTCTATGCAATGTATGGTCGAACCCACCGGAATATTGCGCAGCGGCAGCGCGTTGCCCGTTTTGATCGGCGCTTCGGAACCGCTCATCAGTTGGGCGCCCGCCGCCACGCCCTTGGGGGCAATGATGTATCGGCGCTCGCCATCGGCGTAGCACAGCAACGCCAAGTGCGCAGTTCGGTTCGGGTCATATTCCAAGCGTTCAACAGTGGCCGGGATGCCATCCTTGTTGCGTTTGAAATCCACGATGCGGTAATTCTTCTTGTGGCCGCCACCCATGTGGCGGATGGTAATGTGGCCGTTGTGGTTACGTCCGGCGGTGCGGTTCTTTCTTTCCACCAGCGCGGCATGGGGCTTGCCCTTGTGCAGATCGGGGTTGACCACGCGCACGACGGCACGGCGTCCGGGAGAGGTTGGTTTAAGTTTGATCAGTGCCATGATATTTACCCTTGCTCGCCTGAGGCAAAATTGATTGCCTGTCCAGGCGCGAGACATACATACGCTTTCTTCCAGTCCTTGCGCCGCCCCATAAACCTGCCGAAACGTTTTTGCTTGCCCTTGACGCAGGCAACCTGCACGCTCTCGACGCTCACCTTGAACATCGCCTCAACTGCCGCCTTGATTTCCGGCTTGGTGGCATCGGATACCACACGGAAAATCACCTGTTCGTTCTTGTCCGCGACATAAGTCGCTTTTTCGGAAATTTGCGGGGCGAGCAATATGTTCATCAATCGCTCCTGGCTGAATTTATTTGCGCTCATGCCAGTATCTCCTCAATTTTTGCCATTGCATTGCGCGTCACCAGCACCTTGTGGAAACGCACCAGGCTGACCGGGTCGGCTTGATGCGCTTCGACCACCAGCACATGCGGCAGATTGCGCGAAGACAAGTAGAGGTTTTCATCGAAGTTATCGGTGATGATCAACACTCGATCCGCATGCAAGCCCATACCCTTCATCTTCTCTGCCAGCAGCTTGGTCTTGGGTGCCGCAAGCGTCAGGTTATCCACCACCGTCAGGCGGTTTTCACGCACCAGCTGCGAAAAAATCGAAGCCAAACCGGCACGGTACATCTTGCGGTTGACCTTCTGGCTGAAATTTTCGTCCGGGCTGTTCGGGAAAATCTTGCCGCCGCCGCGCCACAACGGGCTGGACGCCATGCCGGAGCGGGCACGACCGGTGCCTTTTTGCGCCCAAGGCTTGCGCGTGCTCTTGGCGATTTCACTGCGGCCCTTCTGTGCGCGGTTGCCTGAACGGGCATTGGCCTGATACGCGGTCACCACCTGATGGACCAACGCCTCGTTATATTCACGGCCAAACAGATCGTCGGAGGCGGAAATACTGCTTGTCGCCTGACCGTTGTCATCAATAACTTTAATTTCCATCATGCACCTGCCTTCACTGCGTGATGCACGACCACATCGCCGCCTTTGCAGCCGGGAACAGCGCCTTTCACCAGCAATAGTTGCCGGTCGGCGTCTATGCGGACGATTTCAAGATTCTGCACCGTGCGCTGCACGTCGCCCAGGTGGCCTGTCATCCGCTTGCCTGGAAACACGCGTCCCGGATCCTGCGCCATGCCTATGGAGCCCGGCACATTATGTGATTTGGAGTTGCCGTGTGTGGCGCGACCGGATTTGAAATGATGGCGTTTAATCGTGCCCGCATAACCTTTGCCTATGGTCACGCCGGTAACGTCAACCTTCTGGCCGACCTTGAATATATCCACCCCTATCGCGCCGCCTGCCTGCAGGCTGGCCAACTCCTCCGGAGTGGCGGTAAATTCTTTCAGTACGCTGCCCGCCTCCACGCCCGCCTTGGCAAAATGACCTGCCGCAGCTTTGGTTACACGGCTGGCGCGGCGCACGCCAAACGCGACCTGCACTGCGCTGTAGCCATCGGTGGAAGCGGATTTAATTTGGGTGACACGATTATTGGACACGTCCAGCACGGTCACCGGCAACGATGCGCCATCGCCAGTGAAGATGCGTGTCATGCCAATCTTGCGACCGACAAGTCCTAAGCTCATTTTTTATTTCCTTATTTAAGGGGCTGACTGCAATTGGCCAGCCGATCCGGTATTACGCTTATAACTACAACAATACTTACTGCAGCTTGATTACGACATCCACGCCCGCCGGCAAATCCAGTTTCATCAACGCATCCACGGTCTTCTCCGTCGGATCAATGATATCCATCATGCGCAGATGCGTGCGGATCTCGAATTGATCGCGCGAAGTCTTATTGACGTGCGGGGAGCGCAGCACGTCAAAACGCTCAATCTTGGTAGGCAGGGGGATCGGCCCCTTTACCACGGCGCCCGTACGCTTAGCGGTATCCACAATCCGCAGCGCGGACTGGTCGATCTGATGATAATCGAACGCTTTCAGGCGAATACGGATTTTCTGGTTTTGCATAATTTTCACTCTGCTTCTTGCAGCCATCAATCGGCTGCGGATCAAAAAACGAATCGCGTGGACGGAACCACGCGAGGGCGCGCATTGTAGTCTTTCTCAATAACCTTTGCAAACAAAACTTGCGAAAGGAGAAGAGGAAAGCGAGCGGGGTTTGACCCTCCCCTCTTCCCCTGCACCCTTCCCATTCTTTTACTCGATGATCTTCGCCACCACGCCCGCGCCGACGGTGC
>CXWL01017553.1_pt1 | contig 15425 bp, 18 predicted proteins | sample 590931 | NCBI WGS metagenome assembly CXWL01 (sample SAMEA3498368, study PRJEB10139) | groundwater metagenome | biome: water well; material: biofilm material | place: Germany | collected 2015-04-27 | reverse complement strand
GTGCGCACTCAACGAGCACTCTTGCGGTAGTAAGCGACTTCGCCGGCGAGGACGCCGGCGGTCCAAGTTGGCGGGCTCAAAGGTCTAGGGTGCTGATGCGCCTTCGGGGGCGAGCTCAGGTTCCTCAATCGGCAAGCCCTCTTCGAACGCCTCTGAGACGTCGATGACCCGCGCGCGGCGCTGAGAACCGTCGCGCACGTCGCGATAGAAAACATGCGCGCCAATGATGCGCCGGCCTTCGCCAAAGCGCGCCCAGCGAGGATGAACCGAGCGCGCATGATAAAATAGCGCGCCTCCCGTAGGGTCGGCGGATTGTCCCAACAGCACTTCGCGCGCAAGGCGCTGAGCGGCTTCCCATGCAACGAGATTGCCGCCCTCGGTGGCGTAGGCCTCCGGATTTTCCACCAGCGGACGGTTGCGATCGCGGGCATTCCAGGCGGAGAACTGCCACGGTGCGAGGATCACGTTCTCGACATTGTCGCCAAAGCGAGCGTCGATGCGGTTGACGATGACATGCGCGACCGCACGCATGCCGAGCTCGCCCTCCGAACGCGCCTCTGCAAAGATGGTGGCGGCGAGCAATCGTGCGTCAGCTTCGTTGAGCGGCGCCTCGGCGAGCAAAACAGTTTCGGGCGTGTGGCCGAGATTACTCTCGAACGAGACGATCTCAGCGTGCGCACTCGGCGCAAAGCCCGCCACTAGCGCAACGAGCAAGCCCGCTAGCCCGGCCAGTGCGCTGGCGCACTGCCTCCCACTGCGCTGATTTACCATGGGCCCGTCGCTCCGTTCTGCATCGGGCCCCGCAGCCCCGTGACAATGACGGCGCCGCGTTTCGATGCGGGACGGGGCAAAATTGCGGCTGGCCCGCCCCCAGAGCGTGGCGGCGGGATTACCGATAGTTTAGAAGCGCGCGGAAGTTATTGATTTCACGAAGCGCGGGTAGCCAACCTGCGTCCTATAGTCCCAACAGCACCGTGCGTTGGTTGAGCGCCTGCACGTGGCGTGAACTCGCGCCAAGCGCCTCGCGGAGCGCGGCCACCTGCTCAGGGGATGCCTGGATCGGCGTTCGCAGCACGTTCCAGCGAACGCCTTGGGAGCAGGGCGGGGTGGTCAGAGAGCCGGCATAAGCGAAATATGTGCGATCGCCAGGCAATAGCGCAGCAGGATCGAGCGTCACATGAGAAGCGTTCGCGTCGCCTTCTGCTTGCGGCTTGGCGGCAAGGAGTGCGGCGAGCGCGGGGTTCTCTGCGCCTTCTTCGATGAACACGCCTACGACCGCGAGTTGGCCAGCACTGTTGCGGTGCACGAAGTGCAGCTCAACGGGATAAGCGCGGCGGTCGAGCGTGTGCTCCGCGGGAGAATGAAAGTGGAATTGCACGAGGTTGTACGCATCCGCGCCAATGGTCAGCATTGACGTGTTGGCGGCGGGCGCAAATTGCAAGGTGTGGCCATTGTTCACGAAGGCGCCTTCAAGCGGCAAATAGCGCGGATTGAGGTCTGGAACCTCCGCCACCGGCGCGGCGCTTGAGAGATTGACCGGCGATTGCTCGACGCCCGCACTGCAGGCATCGGCATTGTGCCCCCATGCGGCCTGGTCATTGTAGGACCAATGGGCGGCGTCACCATGGGCTGCGGGGCTTGCACTCGCGCCGTGCGCGGCGGCAGGCTGCGCATGCGCGTCGCCATGGGCTGGCGCGCCATGGGCGGCCGCGGCGCCGTGCGCATCGCTGGCTTCGCCGTGGGGAGTAGAGGCCGCTTGCGCGCCGCAGGCAGCCAGAATCACCGCGAGCACGGGGCCCGCCGAACCAATACGCATCATGAGAATCTCCACCACACCCGCGCGCTTCGTTGCTCGAAGTCTTGCGAACGCCCGTCTTTACACCATGGCGATTAAGGCTCGGTTACGTTACCGGCATCGCCGCGGCGTGCGCATAATGGTGAAGCGCCCGTCAACCATGGCGTGGAAATAAAGCGCGCCGTCGGGAGCCACGCTTTGGGATAAGGCGCTCTCCTTGAGTTCGCGCTGGTCAATCGCTCCCGAGCGCTTCGCGGAGCCTCGTTTCTAGCGCATTGATGCGCGCCGCGTTGGCGCCGAGGTCGGACTTGCCGATGCGTGAACGGGAGAACACCGCCACGCGCGCTTGCTCTGCCGAGACGGCGCGGATCAGCACGTCGACATCGTCGCGAAAGCGCATGAGGCGCGTGATCGCAACATAGCGTGCACGGATATCGCCATTGGGTTCCGTGTTGAATTGCGCTGTGGATTCGAGGTCTCGCAGCGCCGCGGCGACGCGCTCTGCGCTCGCATTGAGCGTAATTTCCGGGCGCGAGATCTGCGCCAGCGGGCAGAGGTCAGCGGCGCAGGCAAGCGCGCTGTTCGACGACCTGCCGGGTTGCAATGTCGCGAAGTCCAGCCATGGACCTGAAGGGGGCGTGGGCGCGGTCATGCAGCTAGCGAGTGCGATCGCGACGAGCGCAGCGGCGAATAGGTCAAAGCCCGATGGCCGGGCCAAGGTCGTTGTTCTCCTCGATGCGAAGCATTCGGATGTCGTGCACCGCGGGTGTAAACCAATCGAATTTCTTCGAGAGCGATTGCACTGCTAGGACGCAGGTGACTGCATCGACGCGGTCCGTGCCAAAATACACGGAGCCCTGTTGATGATCGAAGCCGTGAGCTTCGAGTTCTTTACGGACATCCGTGTAGGCGTTCCGCCAGGACGTGTTTGGGTAAAGCTTTTCAAGCTGAGAAGTGTCTAGGTCGAAGGCGATTGCGTACACGGTTTGCGATCTCCGCCGATTATGACCTATCCCTGCCGACAGGCGCATCTATTGCCTCCGTGGGAGCGATGCCAAAAACGAAGTCTAAAGCAGTCTGAGAAATATCGCCAGCGCCCTTACCTTATCTCGGCCGCGCTGCGCACGATCTTGCCCACCAGCCCGTACGCCTTCGCTTCTTCGGCCTGCATCCAATAGTCGCGATCGACGTCGCGTTTGATCTTGTCCATCGGCTGGCCGGTGGCTTCGGCGAAGATGCGGTTGAGGCGCTCGCGCATTTTCAGAATTTCGCGCGCCTGGATTTCGACATCGGACGCCATGCCGCCGACGCCGCCGCGCGGTTCGTGCAGCAGGAAGCGCGTGTTGGGCAGGCAATAGCGGTTCTGGCGCTCGGCGGCGGCGTATATCAGCGCGCCGGCGCTTGCGACCCAGCCAGTGCCCAGCATGCGCACCGGGGCGTTGATGAACTTGATCACGTCATGGATCATGTCGCCGCTCTCGACGTGGCCGCCGGGGGAGGAAATCACGAACGTGATCGGTTCGGCATTCTGCGACGAGAGCGCAAACAACCGCTCGGTCACGCGCCGAGCCTGCAGGTCGTTGACCTCGCCGGTGAGCATGACCACGCGGGCGTCGAACAGCGCTTTCTCCACCACGTCAGGGGCGTTGCGGCCCTCGGACAGGTTTTTTTCGGGCTCATCGAGGCGGCTGGGGAAATAGGTCATGTGGATAACTCGCTGGGGTGGCGGAAATGGGCGCCAGATAGGGTGACTGAATCTCGATCTGGAAGTAGGGCGGTTCGCGGGCTTTTCCTAGCCCCGTAGGTGCCGCCGGCGCGCCGGCTTAAGGTCATTTCGCCAGCCGCCGGGCTCGGCCCGGAGAATCCCGCGATGCCCCAGTCCGAACTCACCATCCGCGCGCTCCTCCTCGGCGCCCTCATCGCGGTCATTTTCACAGCGGCCAACATCTATCTCGGTTTGAAAGTCGGCATCACCATCGCCTCCTCGATCCCGGCGGCGGTGATCTCGATGGGGATTTTCCGCGTTTTCAACACGGGCAACATCCGTGAAAACAACATCGTTCAGACGGTGGCTTCCGCCGGCGGAACGCTGTCGGCGATTATCTTCGTGCTGCCGGGCCTGGTGATGATCGGCTGGTGGCAGGGGTTTCCGTTCTGGACGACGTTCCTGATCTGTGCGCTGGGCGGCATTCTGGGCGTCATGTTCTCGATCCCGCTGCGGCGCGCGCTGGTGGTGAATTCGCCGCTGCCGTTTCCGGAAGGCGTGGCGGCCGCGGAAGTGCTGAAAGTCGGCGCCACCGGCGATGAGGCGCCCGCGAACATCACCGAGCGCACGCGCGGACCGTTAGTGGTGCTGTTTGGCGCGCTGGCGGCGGCGGGCGTGCAGATCGTGACCTTCACGGGGCTGGCGGCGGCGACGACGCAACAAGTCTTCCGCGTTGGCGCCAGCGTTACCGGGGTGACGCTCGGCTGGTCCATGGCGCTGGTGGGGGCGGGGCATCTGGTGGGGATTTCGGTGGGCCTCGCCATGCTGGTCGGCCTGCTCATCACCTGGGCCGGCATCGTGCCGATCATGACTGCGGGTCTTCAAGGCGACATCGCCGATCTGGCCACCCACGCCTTTCGCAGCCAGGCGCGCTTCATCGGCGCCGGCGTCATCGGCGTGGCCGCGATTTGGAGCTTGGTCAAGCTGGTGAAGCCGGTGTTCGAGGGCATGGCCGCCACCGCGCGCGCCAGCGCCGCGGCGAAGACCGGCGCGCTGACGGACCGCGATCTGTCGCCGGGCGTAATCGGCTTGATCAGCCTTGCTTGCCTCGCCGCGATTGGCTGGCTTTTGTACAGCTTCGTGCAAGGCGGGCCCTTGAGCGCGATAACCTGGCCCTTGGTGTTGGGCGGGGTCGTGTTCGTGCTGTTGGTTGGCGCGTTCATCGCCACAGTCGCGGGCTACATGGCGGGCCTCATCGGCGCCTCGAACTCGCCAGTATCGGGCATCGGCATTCTAGCGACGGTCTCGGGCGCTCTGATTCTCGCCGTGTTCGCGCAGCCTGTATTGGGCGCAGGCGCAACTGACGCGTTGGTGGCGTTCTCGTTGTTCGCCGTCGCCATAGTGTTTTCAGTGGCCACCATCTCCAACGACAATCTGCAGGATTTGAAGACCGGTTTTCTCGTTGGCGCCACGCCCTGGCGGCAGCAAGTGGCGTTGATCGTCGGCGTGATTGCGGGCGCACTGGTGATTGGGCCGGTGCTCGACATGCTGAACCACGCTTACGGTTTTCCAGGCGATCCCCATCGCGCCGCGGTCACCGCCGAGCCGCTGGGCGCGCCGCAAGCGGCGCTGATTTCGACGCTGGCGCGCGGCGTGATGAATGCGGAGCTGGACTGGTCGCTCATCGGCACTGGTGCAATCATCGGCCTAGTGTGGATCTTCATCGACGAGATTCTGGGTTTCCTCAAAACTCTGCGGATTCCGCCGCTGGCTGTGGGCATCGGAATCTATCTGCCCATGGACGCCACCGAACCCGTCATACTCGGCGCCTTGATCGGCTGGCTCTACAATCGCGCCGTTGAAAAGCGCGAAAACGCGGCGATGGCCAAGCGTTTCGGGGTGCTGCTGGCCTCTGGCCTCATCGTCGGGGAAAGCCTGCTCGGCATCCTCAACGCCGGCCTGATCGGCGCCACGAGCAATCCCGCGCCCCTGGGGCTCGTGGGTGTGGTGAGCGCTGTGTTTGCGTCTATGAGCGGCGGCGCGGCAACGGCGGAGGAGGTGGGCGCGGTGTTGGCAGGCGCCGCAAACTGGGTGGCCGTAGGGCTGTTCGCGGCGGCGATCGCGATCTCGTACAGCTGGATGTCGCGGCAATCGAAAGCCTAAGTGCGCGCTCATGGCCGATGTATTCATCTCCTACAAGCGCGAGGATATTGCGCGCGTCGAGCCGTTGGTGGCGCTGCTGCTCGATCTGGAGGTGTCTGTGTGGTTCGACGCCGGCATCGAGGTCGGCGTCGATTGGGAGCGGCGCATTCAGGAAGAGATCGACGCCTCTCGCGCCATGATCGTGTGCTGGAGCTTTGCCGCTTTCTCCTCGCACTGGGTGACGCGTGAGGCCAGGATCGGGCTGGAGCGCGGTCAGCTGGCGCCAGTGAAAATAGCGCCATGCTCCTTGGCGGCGCCGTTCGACGCTTTGCAGGCCGCGGATTTGTGTGGCTGGGACGGTGCGCCCGATCACGTCGAGATGCAGAAGGTGTTGGAGAAGCTCGGCCAATTGTTGGATCGCAAAAATCTTGCTCGCAACGCGCGGCTGCGCGCGGGCGGACAGAAGGAAGCGCTGGTAGGCTTGCTGCGCAATTTGCTTGTGGAACGCGCTCTCTCGGGAGGCCCGCCCTTCACCTACACTCAGGCGGCAGACGCATTGCGCGAGGCCGCTGCTGTGCAAGATTTGCAGATCGGCGAGTTCGATCAGCACTCGTTATGGGGCGCCCTCGACGCCGTCTCCGAGCAAAACCGCCGCCGTCGCGAGCCGCCACTCGACGTTCTGGTGGTCAGCAAGGACACCGGCCGGCCCGGACGCGGCTATTGGCAGAAGCACGCGTTCCTGGAAGGCAATGGCGATGAACTCGAACAACTTGTGTTCGAGCGCCACCTGGCGCGCGTGCGCGCGTCAAAGTGGACGCAGGATGTCTAGGTCTTAGCCGCGCGCCTCAAGCAGCCGCGTCAGTCGCTCCACCGAAGCAGTAAGCGTGGCGATTTCCTGCTCGCGCATGAGGTCGATTTTCTGGTGCAGGGTTTCGATTTCTAGTTCCGCTTTGTAATTGATGTCGTAGTCCTCGATGCTGCGGCGGCGATCGATTTCGGCCTGCCGGTTTTGGCTCATCATGATCACCGGCGCAGTGTAGGCGGCCTGGAACGACAGCATCAGATTGAGCAGGATGAACGGGTACGGATCGACGCGCGCGGAACTCAACGAATTGAACACAAGCCAACACAGTAGCAGCGTGCTCTGGATGACGATGAAGCGCCAGGAGCCGACGACATCGGCGACCCAATCGGCGGCGCGATCGGCGAACGATTTCGGCGCCACGATCTCGGGCGGCGCGGGGCGCTCGCGTGCGCGTTCTCGCAATTGGTCGAGTTTCTCTTGAGCGGTGTCGGGCATGGGCGGTCTCCGGGGGGGTGGAGAGATTAGTCTACGCCATGAAACGATCAAACAGCGCATTGAACGCAATCACTGCGGCGCGTGGGCCGTGCGCGTGGTTCCACACGCCGGCGCTGACGGCCAGAAAATCCGCGCCGGCGCGGATCAAAGGCTCGGCGTTGTCTGTCGTGATGCCGCCGATGGCGACGCAGGGCGTAGTCGAAATCTCGGACCAGATGTTGAGGGTTTCGAACTCGGCCCAATGCGAAGGCGCCTTCGTGTTCGTAGGGTAGAAAGCGCCGAACGCGACATAATCGGCGCCGGCCTCGGCGGCCTCCATGGCGAGATGGCGCGAATTGTGGCAGGTGACGCCGACGATTTTGTCCGGCCCGAGCAGCGCGCGGGCTGGTGCATAGGTCGCGTCGCTCTGTCCGATATGGACGCCATCTGCATCGAGTTTGGCGGCGAGATCGGGACGATCATTGAGAATAAACGCCGCGCCCGCGCCCTGCACGATCGGCCTCAGCGTCTCGCCGATGCTCAGGATTTTTGCGTCGGTGGCATCCTTGAGCCGCAATTGTACGCACGCGACGTCCCCGCCGGCGAGCGCTTCCTGGAGCGCGCTGGCGAAGGCTTCTGTTTCAATGCGCGGCGGGGTAATCAGGTAGAGGCGGCAGCGATTCATTTGGGCGTTCATATGGCGCTCAGGCTTGCGGCGCCAGCTTTGGCTAAGGGGGTCAGCGAGATGAGACATTCGTTTTTGGGGCTTTTGTCGCTCGTGGCGGCCCTCGCGCTCTCGGCTTGCGAGACCATGAGCGCGGAAGAGTGCGCCGCTGCGGACTGGCGTGGACTGGGTTTCAATGACGCGGCGAACAATGGCGCCGATCGTTTCGGCGACCGGGCGGAGAGCTGCGCGAAGAAAGGGTTCGGCGCCGATGGCCCAGCATATTCGAGCGGCTTTTCCGCGGGCTTGCGCCAATTCTGTCAGCCGCCAAACGGGTTCGCGTTCGCCCGCCGCGGGGGAACATTCAATGGCTCCTGCCCGGCCGAACTCCAGTACGATTTTCTTGCTGCGTATAATGATGGGCGCCGCGTCCGCGACGCTGAGTATGAACTCAGCGATGCCCGCAGCGACATTGGAACCATCGAGTCGCGTCGGCGCGAGATGGACGAGGATTTGCGCGATCGCGAACGCGAACTCGCTGCAGCCACGACAAACGAGGAACGCGATCGCGTGCGCGGCGAAATCGACCGACTGCGCCGCGAACGGCGCGACCTTAACGACGATTTGAGCGTCGCCGAGGAACGCGTGCACTACGCCCAGCGCCGCGTTGACGATCTGCACATGGAGATCGGCGATCGCTGGGCGCCGTGGTGAGCGGCATCGCGACTCATTCCAAAGTGAGCTGAAATCAAAGATTCGAAGCGCACCACCACGAAGGCGACAGCATGGCGCAAACGCCAAAGACCCAAAAGACCAAATCCTCCGTCGCGCAATTCATCGCCGCGGTCGAAGACGAAACCCGCCGCACGGACGCCAAGGCCATCGACAAAATCTTTCGCGAGATAACCGGCGAGAAGCCTGCGATGTGGGGGCCGTCGATTATCGGCTATGGCGAGTATGCCTCGCCTACCGGCCCTTGGCCGCGCACCGGGTTCAGCCCGCGCAAAGCCAATCTCGTTGTGTACGTGATGGCGGGGTTTAGCGAATACGACGCTTTGTTGAAGAAGCTCGGTAAGCACAAGACCGGCAAGAGCTGCCTTTATCTCGGTAAGCTCGCGGACGTGAACGAGAGCGCTCTGCGCGAACTGATCAAGCGCTCATGGGATTTCATGGCCAAGAAATATCCGGGGTGAGGGGGCGGCGTTTCCGCGTCCTCAAACCTCAGAAATATCCGCGCCCAGCCCGCGCATGAAGCCGGCGAAATCTGGAAACGAAGTGCTGATCATCTCCGCGTCATCGACGATGACCGGCTCCTTCGACGCAAGGCCAAGCACTAGAAACGACATCGCCACACGATGATCGCCGTGGGTGCGGATGCTGGCGCCGCCGCGCACGCCCTTAGGTCCCGCGCCGCGCACCACCAGGCCGTCGGGCAATTCGTCGGCGTCGACCCCGCACGCGCGCAGACCCTCCACCATCAGCGTGATGCGGTCGCTCTCCTTCACCCGCAACTCCGCCGCACCGACGACGCGGGTCTCGCCTTCCGCGAATGCCGCGGTTACCGCGAGTATAGGAAATTCATCGATCATGGAGGGTGAGCGTTTGGCGGGGGGCGCGACCCCGCGGAGCTTGCTCGTGCGCACATTGATCGCCGCAATCGGCTCGCCGATGGGATCGCGCTCCTGTTCATAGCTCAGCGACGCGTTCATCTCAGAGAGGGTCTCGAAGAACCCAAGCCGCAGCGGATTGACCAGCACGTCCTCGATGCGCACTTGCGATTTGGGCACGATCGAAGCGGCAGCCGCTGCGAACGCGGCCGAGGAGGGGTCGGCCGGAATATAAATCGGCGCGCCGGTCAGCGTGCAGGGGCGCACCCGCGGGCAAAGCGCGCCATCGACGAGCGTTTCGTCAATGGTGGCGCCGAACACTTTCAGCATGCGCTCGGTGTGATCGCGCGAACGCTCTGGTTCGTACAGGATGGTCTCGCCCTCGGCGTTGATCCCCGCGAGCAGAACCGCCGATTTCACCTGCGCCGAGGACACCGGCGAACGATAGGTGATCCCGCGCAGCCGGCCGCCATGGAGCACCAAAGGCAAAGTCGTCCGTCCAGCGTCGAAGCGCGCGCCCATCTGCGTGAGCGGCGCGATCACTCGGTTCATGGGCCGCCGCCGCAGCGAGGAATCGCCGTCAAAGCGCGCGCTCAGCGCGTAGCCGGCGGCCGCACCCATGAGGATGCGCGCCGCGGTGCCGGAATTGCCGCAATCCACGCTCTCGGCGGGCCTGCGCCATTCGGCGCCCATGACCAGCCAGGACCCGTCGTTTGCCTGGGCGACATCCGCCCCGAACAGGCGCGCCGCGGCAGCCGTACGCAGTACGTCCTCGGCAGTGAGCAATCCCTGGATCGGCGTTTGACCACGGGCCATAGCGCCCAGGATCAACGCCCGATGAGAAATCGACTTGTCGCCAGGGGGGCGGGCGACCCCGCTCAGGGGGCCGGCGTTTCTAGCCCGAAGGCGCATTGGGTAACTCATTTCGCGGGGGCATAAGCGCGCTCGCGACAAAGATTTTGACAGCCGCCGCCGATAGTGGCAAGCGAGCGCCCCGCGCCCGATAAGGCGCAACGACGCAGGGAGACCGGCTTGGGCAAAACCGATTTGGGCGAAAAGCAAGCTTGCCCGAATTGCGGGGCGAAATTCTACGATCTGCGTCGCCGGCCCGCGACGTGCCCTAAATGCACCACCAGCTTCGATCCAACCGAGGAAAGCGTCCGCACACGGCGTTCGCGCGCCCGGGTTTCCGCCAACGATTCCTACGAGGACGATGACGAGGCGGTGGACGCCAAGGCCAAGCGGACCGGCGATGACGAGGAGGAAGAAGAGGCAGAAGTCACCCCCGAGGTTGACGTCGAGGCGGAAGCCGAGCCGTTGGTGGAGGAGGATGACGACGCAGCGCCGGCGCCTGGGGGCGACGAGATCCCCGAGGGCTTTTCCGAAGGAGAGGTCGATTTGGCGGATGAAGCCGCCGACGACGATTCCGTGCCGTTGCTTGAAGACGAGGAGGAATTCCCGGAGGACGAAATCGGCGAACTCCCCAGCGAGGACGATGACGACGCATCGCGCTGACGCTGCTTGAACTCAATCGGGGCGGGGCGTAGCTTCCCGCCTTCCCAAACCACGAGGTCGCGTCGGCGACTTGAAATGGGGCCGTAGCTCAGTTGGGAGAGCGCGTGAATGGCATTCACGAGGTCAGCGGTTCGATCCCGCTCGGCTCCACCATTTTCGGCGTGAACGTTTGTTGGCGTGAACAAGGATCGGTTCCATGCCTGGATTGTGGTTCGACGAACTCAGGGTCGGACAGGTGTTCGAGCACCCTATACGCCGCACCGTGACTGAGACCGACAATGTGCTGTTCAGCGCTATGACGCACAATCCAGCGCAACTACATCTCGACGAAGAATACATGAAGGGCACCGAGTACGGTCGCCGCATCGTCAATAGCGCCTTCACGCTCGGGCTGATGGTGGGCATTTCCGTCGGCGACACCACGCTCGGCACCGCGATCGCTAATCTAGGCTGGGACGAAGTGCGCTTTCCCAAGCCTTTGTTTCATGGCGACACCGTGCACGTCGTCACTGAGGTGATCGAGCTGCGCGATTCAAAATCACGGCCCGAGGCTGGGATCGTGACCTTCCTGCACAAGGCGTACAACCAGTACGACGAATTAGTGGGCTCGTGCAAGCGTTCGGGCCTGCAACGCAGGAGGCCCGCGCCGTGAACGCGCCGCTGCGCTCGCTGTTGTTTATCCCGGGCGACAGCGAGAAGAAGCTCGCCAAGGGTGACACAACCGGCGCCGACGCGTTGATTCTGGATTTGGAAGACGCAGTGGCGGCGGCGCGGAGGCCAGCGGCGCGCGAATTAGTTGCGGCGCATTTGGCCGCTCGCCCGCGCGCGAGCCGCACGAGCAAGCTATGGGTGCGGATCAACCCGCTAGACACGAGCGACGCGCAGGCCGATCTCGCGGCCATCGTCGCGGGCGCGCCAGACGGGGTGGTGCTGCCGAAGATCGACGGCCCGCAGGACGTGCTGCGGCTCGGGCAGATGCTTGATCAAGCTGAAACGCAATTGGGCCTCGCGCCCGGTTCAATCGCCATCCTGCCCGTGGCCACCGAAACTCCAGCGGCGACGCTCCAACTCAGTCAATTCGCCAACGCCAAACTGCCGCGCTTGCTCGGGCTCACTTGGGGCGCGGAGGATCTCTCGGCCGCCCTCGGCGCCAGCGGCAATCGCGACTCTGACGGCCAATGGGCGTTCACCTATCGCATGGCGCGCTCGATGACGCTGCTCGCTGCCCGCGCGTGCGGCGCGCAGGCGATCGAGACTTTGCATGCCGATTTCCGCGACGAACCCGGATTGCGCGCTTCCTCGCGCGCCGCGCGCGCGGAAGGGTTCACCGGGCGGCTCGCAATCCATCCCGCGCAAGTGGCGGTGATCAACGAATGCTTCATGCCCTCGGCGGCGGAGATCGAACATGCGCAGCGCATCGTCGATCTGTTCGCCGCCAATCCCGGCGCTGGCGCCTTGTCGCTCGACGGCAAAATGCTGGACGCGCCGCACTTGAAGCAGGCCGAGCGCATTTTGGCGCAAGCGCGGGTGTGAGGGCACGCGCCGTTAGCCTGGACCGCCGGCGCCCTCGCCGGCATACGATGCTTGCTACCGCTCCGGCGGTGGTGCTTTTTTGCAGCACCGATGCCGGCGAGGGCGCCGGCGGTCCAGGCTAACGGCGGCGAACCGCGGATTGCTGCGCACGAAGTGGAACGAGTTGAGCGGATCATGATTGGCAAGGTCACAAGCGTCGCAGTTGCGGGCGATAAGCGCCTGGAAGTCGGCTGGGATGACGGACTTGTCGCGCCGTTCGATCTTTCGGCGTCGATCGCCGCGCACAAGGCGTTGGCGCCGAAGAAGAAGAAGGACGAGTTCGCGCGCGTTAAGGTGGGCTGAGACAAGTGGTCGCTCGAATGGCCGTGCGGCGTGGACTTCGGAGCGCAGCAATTGCGCCACTGGGCCGGCGAGCAAGCCGGCGAGGTCATGCGCGTAGCGGATTTTCGCGCGTGGATGGATGAGCACGGGCTGACGCAAGAAGCAGCGGCGCAAGCGCTGGGCCTCTCAAGCCGCATGGTGGCGTACTATCTCAGCGGCGAGAAGGTGATCCCAAAGACGGTGATGCTGGCCACGGAAGGATGGGCGAAGCGGGTGGAGGCGTGAGCCGCGTTGCTGGGCGCACAAATTTGTGAGACACTGCGTCATGGCCGAACTCCTGGACCGCATCACGATCAACCCCGCCCAATGCGGCGGGCGACCGTGCATTCGCGGCATGCGTATCCGGGTGATGGACATTCTGGACATGCTGTCGGGCGGGATGAGCCAGGCGCAAATTCTCGCCGATTATGACGAGTTGGAGGCCGATGACATCGCCGCCGCGCTGGCCTACGCGTCCAAGGCCGTGAGCCACCCGGTGCTCGTCGCGGCGGAATGATCTTTCTGGTCGATCAGCAGCTGCCGCGAGTTTTGGCGGCGTGGAGTGGTGCAACGACAGAGACTCGCCCTCGGCGACGAGGAACTCGATCGGCCCCAACCCTAAATCCCGCTCGCCAGCTTCCGTTTTCGCTCCACTGAACTCGGTATCCGCAGGCTCTCGCGATATTTCGCCACGGTTCTCCGCGCGATATCGACGCCTTGCTCCAGCAATATTTCCACGATGCGGTCGTCGCTGAGGATGTCCGTCGGCGTTTCGCTTTCGATCAGGCCCTTGATCTGGTGGCGCACGGCTTCGGCGGAGTGGGATTCTCCGCCGTCGGCGGCGTTGATCGAGGCGGTGAAGAAATATTTCAGCTCGAACAGCCCGCGTGCGCAGGAGAGATATTTGTTCGAGGTGACGCGGCTCACCGTGCTTTCGTGCATCTCGATCGCGGCGGCCACGGTTTTCAAGTTCAGCGGGCGCAGCTGCGAGACGCCGTGCACGAAGAACCCGTCCTGCTGGCGTACGATTTCGCGCGCGACTTTCAGGATCGTGCGCGCGCGCTGGTCGAGGCTCTTCACCAGCCAGGACGCGTTTGCCGCGCACTCGCTCAGGAATTGCTTGTCAGCCTCGCGCACCGCGCCTTTGGACACCGTTGCATAATAACGCTGGTTCATAAGCACGCGCGGCATGGTGTCGGAATTGAGCTCGACATGCCACATGCCGTCCGCGCCCTGGCGCACGTACACATCAGGCGCCACGCTCTGCACCGCTCCGCCGCCGAACCCCGCGCCGGGTTTCGGCGTCAGCGCCCGTACTTCCGCAATCATATCAATCAGATCTTCGCGGTCGACGCCGCAGATCAATTGTAGCCGCTCCATCTGGCTTTTCGCCAGTAGATCCAGGTTCTGGATCAGCTTCTCCATCGCCGGATCGAAGCGCTCGCGCTCCTTCAGTTGCAGCGCCAGGCATTCGGGAATGTCGCGCGCCATCACCCCGGTCGGCTCGAAGCCCTGCATCCGCATCAGTACGCGCAGCACGTCGGCTTCCTCGGCGCCGAGCTGGCGGCCAATCTCGCGTACGTCGCCGCGCATATAGCCCCAATCGTCGACGGCATCGATCAAAGCCGCGCCGATCATGCGCTCAATTGCGCTGATTCCTGCTTCCGTGAGTTGCGCGTCGAGATGTTCGGCCAGCGACACATCGCTGGCGAGGGTTTCCTCAAGGCCGGGCAGATCGTCGAAACTCTTGCCGGAGGAGGCCTTTGACCAATCGGTCAGCGGCGCCGCGCCGGCTTCTGCCAATTCGTTCTGGCTGAGGTCGGGCGCCATGTCGGCAACGGAAATATCGAGCGCGGCCTCCTGCGGTGCGATGCCTGAGTCGAAATCGAGCGCCTGCGCGTCGCCGTTTTCGCTGGCGGGCTTGGGCGCTTCCGCGGAGCCTTCCTCGCGCTCCAACAACGGATTGCGCTCGAGTTCGGCTTCGACGAATTCCTGCAAGTCGACGTTGGACAATTGCAGCAGCTTGATCGCCTGCTGCAATTGCGGGGTCATCACCAGGGCCTGGCCCTGGCGCATCTCCAAGCGGGGGATCATGCCCATGGGGCAGGTCCGGCCTTTTCCTCGCCGCGAGCGGGGAGGGATGGGTGGGAGGCGATGCGACGCGACATGGCACGCATCTTGCCCAACAGGTATAAATTTCGAGTAACTGGCGGAACGCGTTAACCCTTTTTTCCAGCCGGCTCGAGGCCTCTGGCTAGCTGAACGTGTCGCCGAGATACCTTTCGCGTACGACAGCGGAGGAACGCACCTGCTCGGGCGTGCCCTCGAACATCACTTCGCCATCGAACATGATCGAAGCCCGGTCCACGATCTGCAGCGTTTCGCGCACATTGTGGTCGGTGATCAGAATGCCGAGACCGCGATCCTTGAGGAACGTGATGAGGTCGCGGATGTCGTTGATGGCGAGCGGGTCGATACCGGCGAAAGGTTCGTCCAACAGCATGAAGGACGGCCTGGTCGCCAGAGCCCGCGCGATTTCAACCCGGCGCCGCTCACCGCCCGAAAGGGCAGAAGCAGGCGCATCTTTCAAATGGTCGACGCGCAACTCGGAGAGCAGACCGTTCACGATCTCTCGGCGCTTTGAGTGAGAGCGCTCACTCAACTCGACGACAGACATCACGTTCTGTTCGACGGTCAGACCACGGAAAATCGACGGCTCTTGTGGGAGGTAGCCCACGCCAAGCCGGGCGCGCTGATACATAGGCAGTGTTGTGACGTCCTGGCCGTCCAACAAGATTTGCCCCTGGTCCACGCGTACGAGCCCC
>CXWL01035364.1_pt1 | contig 15432 bp, 13 predicted proteins | sample 590931 | NCBI WGS metagenome assembly CXWL01 (sample SAMEA3498368, study PRJEB10139) | groundwater metagenome | biome: water well; material: biofilm material | place: Germany | collected 2015-04-27 | reverse complement strand
CAGCTTATACACCTCAACACAACGATCACAGGCTCCGAAGTCCACGTCCCATCCAGGATGATTTTCCCGGATGAAGTCGAGCACGTAGGATTCCACCTTCGTCCCCATATCCTCGACCCACGAATAGGTGGGGAACCGACATAGCGGGCACGGAAACCCCGGCATGAGCATGATTTTGTTTTCAGTCTCAGGAACTTCACCACCTTCCACATCCACAGCCCGATCCATCACACGGAGCGTGTCGGCGGCCATTTCAATCAACTCGGAATGGGTGAAGTACGACGTCTGCCAGAGCCCCTCAAACACCGACTTCAGTTGAGGAGGCGGAATTTTTCGGTACCACGATCGAAATTCCTTGAAGCGATCCTCCTTACTCAGCATCGGCTCCTTGCCTGCCGCAACCAGTCGACTATCGACGCTCAAACTCCAGAGCACACGATAGCGCTGCAAGATGAGCGTCTCTTCGCCGGGGTTCTGCCCCAGCTTGGTATCTGGGTCGTAGCCGAACATCGAGTCGATCATGTCGGAGATGTGCATCAATTCATGGCGGCAATAGCGGGTCAATGCCGGGTCGTAAAAGCGGCGGGGAATCAGCTTAATTCCAACACCCTTCAGACCCTTCTCCTCAAACTCCTTCGCCAAGTCCTTTTCGACGGACCCCCATTTGCGTAAAATATCGACGCCTTCCTGATTTTCTTTCAGTACGCCTTTGACCAGGACAATTCCCACCTTCTCCTTCAACAGCGGATACTCGTTGAATGAGTCGCGGACGATATCGGAAAACCCCCAGATACCAAAAAGATATTGATACAGCTTCTTAAACTCCGCTTCCCGGTCATCGAGCATGAATTTCTCGTAAATCGGGTCGGCATACTCATGGAATTCCTTGTAGTAGGTGGGATCCCCTTCTCGTTCCGTCTTTTCAACGAACGAATCGATGACTTCCTGGAGCAAAGCTGGTTGAAATCTGATTTCCATGAAAAAATCCTCAGCGGCAGTTGGGGGGAACAGTAAAAAACACGGTGCACGACGGCCCCTGGACGACAGAGCCATGGGAGCCGGCTTGACTTGGCCGCGAGGCATCTCTTACGATCCGAACGACCAACAGAATTATACTGGCTGGCCTGTCGACCAATCAAGGACTAGACGGCCAAGAAAATACACCGCATATGCCGGAACCGACAATGACTCCACCACTCCCGGGCGTCTCCTCAGAGATCGTCACCGCATCAACACCTCCTATCGACTTTTTGGACTTCTGGGAAGCCGACTGTCGGGAAGTGAACACGTTCCGCGGCCATTCGCACGGAGTCTGGGCGGTCGCCTTTTCACCTGACGGATCGACGCTCGCCAGCGGCGGCGCTGAACGCCTCGTGCGCATGTGGGACATCGAAACCGGCCGGCTCCTGCGTTCCCTGCGCGGCCACACCCATGATATTCGCGCCATTGCCTTCACGCCGGACGGACAGACCTTGGCCACCGGAAGTGAGGACCGGACGATCCGGTTATGGAACGGCAGAACCGGCGAGCCGATGAAGCTCCTGTTCTCACGGTACGATCATAACGTCTGCAGCCTGTCGCTCTCGCCGGACGGCCTCATGCTCGCGCGTGGCAGTCATAACAAAGACATCAAGATTTGGGAGGTCACCACCGGCACCGAGCTGATGACGTTGCTCGGGAAGGATGAGTACGACCATCACTGGTCGGTCTGTGTGGTCTTCTCCCCAGACGGCATTCATCTCGCCAGCGGAACCGACATCGGCAAGATCAAGGTGTGGGAAGTCCTTCCAAGCGGAGAGGAAAAGATCCTCCACGACGGCCATTGGCGGAAAAATCAGGAAGATTCCACCGAAACCCGCGGCTACTATATCGAGGATGACGGCGGATTCCAACAACCGATGGACTACTGGATCGGGGCCATGACCTTTACCCCGGACGCGAAACTCCTGATCACCGGCAGCCGGGATGCCACCATCAAGCTGTTCGAGATGCCGAGTGTTGTTGAGAAGAAATCCCTCACCGGCCACAAGAGCTGGGTCCGCAGTCTCGCTGTGTCGCCGGATGGGAACGTCTTGGTCAGCGCGAGCGACGACGAGACGATCAAGTTTTGGGATCTATCGACCGGCCGCAACTTCCGGACACTCAAGGGCCATAGTAGCGGTGTGCGTTGTATCACCTTCTCTCCCGACGGCAAACGCCTCGCCAGCGCCTCCTGGGATCGGACCGTGAAGCTGTGGGAAGGGGGAGCAAAAACGGAAGAGTAAGGAGACCGCTATTTCAGCAAGTCGGGAACGTCTGATACTTTCTTTGCGATGGCATACCGCCACTTCCCATAGGTTCCGTCTGCATTCACCGCAGCAACCCACCGGTCAGCCGCTGCCCGTTTCACCTCTTCAAGGGGATCATACCCCTTCGTTTCCAAAATCAGATAGCTCGCTGGTTCGGCCTTCAGGCAAACGAGAAAATCCGGCACATAGTCATGCGTCTGACCGTTGTGCAGATAGGGAATTGCAAACCCAAGCCCTGAATTCTTCACGAATGCCTCGACCGCTTTGCTCTTGTCGAGGTAATAGGCGGCGGACTGCTCCCATTGTTTCGTGTCTGCAACGACATAGTTTAAGTGGCTCTTCGTCACTTCTCGCACATCACGGCTCGTCCAAAAATCGACGTCGGCTGTCGAGCCTGGGCCGCGGTTTGTTTCATAGCGAGGAACTTCCGGGCTCTCCCCTTGGGAGGTATCTGGACGAATGGCTTCGATGAGACGCTCTACAATCCAGCCGTAGTACGGCGCCAGAAACAGATCTTTGATGTTTGCAGGGGAACGAACTTCGACCTTCCTATCAAGATACTGGTGAATAATTGCTCCTACCTGCGGAAAGAGGACATGCGCGGATACGCCACAATCCTTTTGTGACACATAGCTGCGGGTCAGAGTTCTCGCAAGATCAAACACCAATTCCTGTAATCGCCTCCGCGCCCTGAACTCATCCAGATTCACTTCGTCGATTCGACCAGGACCGCTGAGCGACAACTTCCCCTTCGTGTTGACGTGCAGCCCCTTAACATCCACCTCAGGCGGTATCCGGCCTGGCTCCAAGACGAGGGAGGGAACCGTCCCCCAGTCCACCGTCACCCGATTGCGAATGGCTTGGGTATAGCCTTCAACACGCGGGTACGTAATTTCAAACTGTGCCTTCGCGGGGATGGCGTGCACATGATAGCGTTTGACTCGCGGCGGCGGCTGACCTTGCGGATTAGCCTTGAACGGGATCACTTCAAATGGAACACCAAACACTTTCGCCACTTCCTCTGTAAGCTTCCCGTCGGGACCAACGTCATAGTTGGCTCGTCTCAAGCCTCGTCCCACAACCTGCTCGCACAGTAACTGCGCCATGAAAGGACGAAGACCGATGATGTGTGTCACCGTGTTGCAGTCCCATCCCTCCGTGAGCATGCCCACACTGATAATGCACCGTACGTCACGACCGGGAGGGTGATCAGGACGTTCAAGCTTTTCAGCGAGTTCCTTAAATCCTTCTGGATAGATTGGTCGCCCAACTCGGTCCGTCGGCCACGCAAGCTTCCCCACCGTATCAAGCGTGAATCTCATCCAGCGAACTTCATCGTTCTTNNAACTTCATCGTTCTTGGACTCACCCGAATCCGACTCATGAACGACTTTGGAGTCCACACGGATCGTATGCTGTCGGCCGTTGTTCTTAAAACTCTCAATTTTGACTGGCGGGATTCCGGTTGGCGCTTTGTCTTCAGCCAGCCACTCATACAGCACCTTGGCGATTTGCGTGTTCTTGCACACCAGAATGAAGACCGGTGGCCTGGGGTCTTCTCGATTCGCAACCCAGTCCTCCCGTTCTTTTTCCCAGAGCCCGCCCAGCATCGCGATCGGATGATGGGCATATTTCAAAATGGCCTCAGGCTTGGGACTGGCCTTTTTGCCGCCACGTTCTGCAGGCGTCAGCTGCGGCAGAATCCAATGCCAAATATTGAAGTAGCCGGGAATCTCCTTGCCGGTCGTGTCACGCACAGCCAGTTGTGGGATTTTGACCAAGCCTGATTCAATCGCATCAATCAGGCCGAAGTCACTCACCACCCATGGGAAAGGCCGGTTGGTATCCTGGCCGACTCGCCCAAGAAAGTATGGTGTGGCTGAGAGATCGAGACAGAAGTTAATCCTACGCAGTTTTTGAATGCGATCGAGTCCATCAACCCAAACGGTGGCTTCCTTAAAGAAATCTTCCGCCTCTTCGTCCTCTCCAAACAGATCCTCTTCCTCTTCATCTCGCTCTTCACGCACGATGCGATAGGCATGATGTGCCTCATCATTCATGACGAGGATATTCTGCTTGCCCCCCACTTCGCGGCCAAGAATGCGATTCACCAGAGCCCTATCGCTTTCGACATACCGCCTCGATTCGACCGTTACTTTCTTCAACGTGCCGTCATACTCACGTTCTTCTCCCAAGACCGTGAGTATTCCAGCTGCAACCTGCCGTTCCAGATCTTCCAGAGTCAGATACCGTTTCCCTCTTGCCGTCGTCGTCTTGGCACTGATGGTAATGGTCTCTTTAATTCGTATTTCCACGCCAGCTTTGTTCACTCGTGCGCCAACGCCACCCGTTTGGATGGCTTGGGGTTCAAATACATGCCAGTTCGTGACAAGTACTCGACCTTGTGTCAGAAGCGGCATCAAGTGAGAAGGAACCAGGTCGCGCGTACGGTACAGGCTGGCTTCCCCTATTTCTGAATCCAGCTCACGAAGCCGGCTCTCAATGGTCACATTGGGACAGACAACCAACACCACATCGGAAAATCGTGCATCACTTCGATCATTGACCTTATTGAGAATGCTCGACGCCGCCAACATCCCCATCACGGTCGTCTTTCCAGACCCCGTCGCCATCTTGGAGGCATACCGCCGAAACCCCATGAAGCCCTGCGCACGCTTTTCTTCGCTGAGCTCTTCTTGCGGGATTTCGATGCCCTGGCGGAAGTCCGTCCGAGCCTCACAGAGAAAAATGACCGTTTCTACTGCATCGAGCTGGGCAAAGAAGAGGCGCTGCGCCCGTCCATCGCGCCGCCACCACTGCAACAGCTCAAGAGTAGTTCTGGTCACGCCGGGGTAGCCATCCGACCGCCACTTCTTCACCTGGGCCCGGATGCGATTCACCAGTTTCAACTCAATGGCAGTCCCGGCGACCGTCCCATATTCCTTTTCAGGCTTCACTTTGGGATCGCGATAGAAATACATCGCCGGGCGGCGCCCAGGCCGTTGCTCGGGCTCTTCGCCTTCAACGATATGCCAATGCTCCTTGGGCTCGTCGAAGGGAGAATTCAGAATGGGCTGCGGGACTTCGTAGGCGCTCATCGGTTATCCGGCAGGACGGCGAGAATCTTCGTGCGCACCCGATAGGCCGCCGCCACCACCTCGCGGCCATCCGTCTCGTCGGGTTCAAACAGATCGTCAGGATACCGGGCCGCCACGCCATTAGGAGGTGAGTTGCCGGCAATCCGTCTCCAAGCCCGCCAGTCCCGGATAAGATTCGACGCAGAGGGCAAGCAGAGCCACCAGGTCATGCGTCTTCGAGAGGTCTCGACCGTGGAACACGAGAAATGCCTTCAACACCTTTTCAGCGGCCTGCTGTGCATGGAAACACACCGTGTCCCAAGGAATGTCCGCGGCCGCAAGATTGTTCTCGATGTTCAATAGATCGTGTTCAGCCTTGCGCAGCCAGGCCGGAAAGTTTGACTCAGGGCTGTTCATACAGCACCTTGCCCTCCTTTTCGATCACCGAAAGGAGCGTGCCATTGACGTGGCGCAGACGCCGAACTTCCTCCGGAGTGTACACCACAATATCCATCGGCCAGGGGCGCAGGCCGAAGAGCTCGCTCACTTCAATCGCTCGTTCCGGGGGGCGGCGCGGCGTCTCCATTTCGATGAAAAGATCCAAGTCGCTATCCGGGCGGGCCTCCCCGCGCGCGTGGCTACCGAAGACCACGATCCGCTTTGGATGAAACCGTTTGACGATCGCATTCGTGACATGATCCAGCAATGCCGCCTGTGTCATGGATGCAGTCTCCTTCGATTCTCAGTCTATGCCAGCTTCTTCACGACCAACAATTCATTTCCCCGGTCGTCGATCACTTTCACGGCAATCTGCTTGTGCTCGCCCGCCTCGAACGGCGCACTGATTGTGCCGGACAAGTGATCCCACACACTTTCTTCATACTCGCCCTTGAGGGCTTTCTTCAGGTTGTCCCAGGCGTTGGTACGAGGGAAGAAGGCTTGCGAGACATGAAAGCAGAGATCATTGTAGTCCGTATCAAGGAGCCAGGCCGGTACATCGTTACCGCTTCGATGCGTCACGTCCATCGTGATTGGATCGAACACATCTAAACCGAGTAGCTCGACTTGATACTGCTTCTCCTTGTTGCGCGTGACCTTGATCTCCGGTTGTCCGCACACGCTGAAGATCTGACTCGACCGCATATTCTTGAGCAAGTCGCCCATCATCAAGTCCGGCGTGGCCTGGACATAGGTTGCTGGGACGCCCATCACATCAGAGCACTTCTCGATAAGCGTGCGAGCATTCGGTTGAATGGCAAAGCCGATGACGTAGAGATGCGTGTAGTTCTTTGCATGGGCCTCGCGCGCCGCTTCGTAGACCAGCTTCTCACTCACCGCGCCGTTCTCCGGTCCGAACACCAATGCCACGGCCTTCTCCTGGCCATTAGTGACCAATGCCTCAGCGGAGAGTGAGAGCGACTTGGCAGGAGGTCTGACGTTCTTGAAAGTGACGGTCTTATTGCCCTCCAATCGAAGGACCGGGCTCCTGCGCAGCACTTCAAGCATCCGATCGACAAAGGAACCGTAGGCTTCGCTTGAGACAACCCCGGAATCTTCAACACCATCGCCTTCCCAATCCACCGGCGTGGGGATTGTTGCCTCGACGCAGAAGGGACCAGTCACGCGCGTGATGCCGTTCTCAACCTCAGGCCGGTCCACCAACACTTCTTCCGCAGGCGGCTCGTTGTTGGCGATGGACTTGAGCGTGACATGCGGAACGATCCCACCGACCTCTTCGCCCTTCTTGTTCTGCTTGCGCTTGTAGGCAAACCCACCGGCTGGGCCGCGATGCTGGTCTTTCAACTCGTACCAAGGGAAGGTGGCAGTCAGGAGCCGTTGCCGAGCCAAGGCTAACGGCACCCGGCTGGTGTCAGCGGTGATCCAACGACGGCCCCATTGTTCGGCGACATAGGTCGTCGTGCCGCTGCCACACGTTGGGTCGAGCACAAGGTCGCCTGGATCAGTAGTCATTAGCAGGCAGCGTTCCACTACTTTGGTAGCTGTTTGCACTACATAAAGTTTATTGGCTGCAAAACCTGCGATGGTTGTATCAGTCCAGTTGTTAGCCAGAGGAGAGACTAGGAAATCGTCTAGAAAACGCACATACCGAAGTGTGTTCCCGGAAATTTCAAGCCTATTTGCCTTCGCAAGATTTTCCAGGCCAAGCTTATCCGTCTTGAATGTTCCTTTTCCTGGAGCAAAGACCTTGCCTTTGAAAGCAAACTCCCGCACATCTCCAAGCTGTGCGGGTCTTGAACTCGTTAGGTTATCAAGCGAGTAAATCTTTGAACCGAGAGGTAGGAGGTCAGGATTGCGCCTTTCTTCTTCAGAAAGAAGCCGGCGAGTTCCGTCAGGGAGAAGGACGCGATTGTAGCCACTTCCTCCGTCTCCGATAAGATCCTTATACAAATACAACTGCCTATATTTTGCTGCCGACTTATCACGGGCATACCAAAGTAAATAATCCGACGTAGATCCAAGCAGCTCAGTGGTTGCGCTTGTCGTTTTTACGAAAGTTATTAGTGAGCACAAATTCTCCGCTCCAAACACCTCATCCATCACCTCCCGCACGTGGTGCAGGTTCTCGTCGCTGATCTGGACAAAGATACTGCCGCTCGGGGTGAGCAGATCGCGGGCAAGGAGCAGCCGGTCGCGCAGATAGGTCAAGTACGAGTGCAGTCCCAGTTCCCACGTATCCCGATAGGCCTGAACCATTTCGGGCTCGCGGGTCATGTCTTCGTCGTCGTTGTGGTTCACGTCGCGCTTGCGGACGAAGGGCTGAAAGTTCGATCCAAACTTCACACCATATGGCGGGTCCATGTAGATCATCTGAACCTGGCCACCGAGCCCTTCGTAATGCAGCAGAGAGTTCATCACGACGAGCGAATCGCCTAGGACCATGCGGTTCGTCCAGTCGTCTTGGTACTCGTAGGAGTTCAACACCTGATCGGTGATCGAGTGTTGTGGATCACCAAACAGGGCAAACATATCCTCTTGCTTGTCGGTCTTGTGCCCGGCCAGTGTTTCAATAATGGCTTTGGTGGAGAGCCGCTCATGAATAAAGAGCGGCAAGGTCGGCACATCGAACGACAGTCGCTCGGCCTTGCCCGCCCAGTTCAAGAACGACTTGCTCAGGCTCTTGAGTTTAGATGCGGCGGCCTTGGCTTCTTCGAGGCTCTTGGCGTCAAGGACTTGCTTGATGAGGGTCTCGCCATGCTCACGGGCCGGGTTCTTGGCATCCCAATCGAGCGCGGGCGACAGCGACGAATCGTAGCGGTAGGTCTTCGGGGATTTCTTCTTCTTAAACTGCGCCTGTGTGCCGACATCCGGCCGCATAAGGCTCTTCGCCTCAGGATGCTTATAGGGAGCGGTCTGGTTCGCCTTTGCCGCAGACTTGGCCTTCTTTGCCATTCACCTGGTCCTTAGTGGTGGATACGAACAATTGCGCCGAAGGATACCCTGTTAGGGCGAAGAAATCATCTTGTTGGTCTCTATGGAGGAGTGAGTACGGCTTAAGAGCCGGGGTAAGAGCAGCGTTCCAGAACTCGTTTAGTGAGCAGAGCCTAGCTCGCTTTGGCTTTCGGAATCTCCATCATGGTCTTGAGACTTTCCATACTGACCGGCTGGTTCTCAAACGCCATGGACTGAACCACGCGGTCCAGTAGAACTTTCCGATGCGTTTCCGCAACCTTCGCGGACGTGTCGTGTTCCTCTCGCCACGCGCACAGCTTGGCATCCAACTCGTCAGCGTTCATGGGAACGATCATGAGCCGGTCTGATAAATCATAGGCCGGTACCGTGGACGGGGAATGGGCTTGCCCTCGGCACGGGCGGTTTCCAACCAGGCCTTCTTGGCCAGTTGCGCCTGCTTGAGCGCTTCCGCCGGTGTTTTGCCAAATGCCGAACAGGCACCGAGATCAGGAATGTCGGCAATGTAGCCCTTGTCGGCATCACTGTAGAAGATGTTGATGTGATAATCTTTCATTGTTCATCTCCCATTTCCAGCGACAGATTATACCGCTCCACGATATCAAGCAACTGGCGTACTTGATACGGCTTGGCCTTGCCTCCAACCTCTTGAAGGTTGATCAGTTCCTTGATTTTAGGATGAACGAAAATGTGATGGCTTCCTTTGGTCCTCGCCAAACGATAACCAAAACGCTTTCGCGAGTGCGATGGCTTCGGTAAACCGAAGATTTTTCGAGCCAGCCAATGCTTTGGCCAGCAGTTTCTGCTTATTCATGAGGATACGTCTGTCTTTCTTTCATTTTCCATCAGTCTGTAGAAGTTATCGCCGAGCCGGTAGACGGACTAATCGTACCGGCAAACCTGCGTTTCGTTATAACTTTGATTCTTGTAGGCTTCGCGGTTGCGCACGAACCGTTCAATGAGATTCAAAACAATAGGAGTTGATTGACCCATTAGAGTGCTTTCTGGTCGGAGTGACTCTATGAGTGGACAGGAGAATACCGTTTTTATCAAGAGAAGTCATCGGCTTCTGCTTCGGCAGGGAAGTCGTACGGAGGATGAAAAAGCATGGTAAAAGGCACATACAAGTCTGCGCCGTGCGAGGCTGAACCCAAAAAATGAGTCAAGTTATCCGTCAACCTGCCTGAGAGATCCGTGTCGGCTTGGCTTTCGGGTCGCATCGTAATACACGCGGGCAGGGTCTTCCATTTCCACAAAATGTGCTCTCAGTTCGGGGCAATTTCATACACCAGCGTTACGGTTGCCTCGACCTTCAGTTCTCCCGGTGAGATCGGCACCGCGCCCGACTCCATCGCCATGCGTGCCACAGCGGCGGCGGGCCTGACCATATGGCCACCCTCATGAACTGACAACACCCGCGCGAGTTTCACCTGCAGCGCCTCGCTCAGCACCGCTGCTTTCTCGCGCGCCTTGGCCGCTGCCTGCTTCAAGGCACTCAAACGTACCGATTGCTCATCGCGCAACCCCCAGTGCAATCCCTGAAAGCTATTCGCGCCGGCCTTCAAGACTTCTTCGATCACCGCGCCGACTCTATCGAGCATGCGGATTTCCACCATCACCATATTGCTCACGACGTAGCCGACGATTTCCGGAGAAGCAGGCGGCACATCAGCGGGGCGATGAGGCGGCGGTCGATATTGCGGGGAGACCGTAAAGGACGAGGTTTGGATCAGTTCCTTGTCGATCTGCAAGTCTCGTAGCCGGTCCATGACTTTGCTCATGACGGCGCTGTTCCGCTTCTGCGCCTCGGCGAGTGATTTCCCGGCAGTCTCCAAACCGAAGGTCACAAAAGCCGTATCCGGCGCGTGCGTCACCGTCCCGGTTTCGCTGACCGTGAGGGTCGGCGTCTCGGGCTTCGTCTCATCATGCGCCAGTGTCACAACCGGAAGCCCCAATAACAGCCCTAACAGCCACGCAATCCGCATGCTCGTCCTCCTTTCATCTCATCGACAGAAGAACTCATCTCGGTCATGGCTCGCCCACACATCCACGCGCTATGTGGCAGCATAGCGGCCCTTCAATGATGACGCAAGAAACGCGGCCGCCTCACTGCTACTTGACCCAGCCGACGACATGCGGCATCTTCTCTCTGACAGACTTGATGACACAGTATCGTATGGCTCTGACATCGACCATCCTCCCGCTTGGAACCACCGCACCCCCGTTCGTCTTGCACGATCTGGTAAGTGGGCAACGGTATTCCCTCGACTCGTTCACCGCCAAAACAGGGCTGCTCGTCATGTTCATCTGCCGCCACTGTCCCTATGTGGTGCATGTCGAGCAGGAGCTTGTCCGACTCGGACGTGATTATCACGACACGAGCTTAGGCATCATGGCCATCAGCAGTAACGACGCGATCGGCTATCCCGATGACGCACCACCACAGCTCAAAGAAATGGCCGTACGCCTGGGCTTGACCTTTCCATTCTGTCACGACGAGACACAGGAGGTCGCAAAGGCCTATCGCGCTGCCTGCACCCCGGAATTCTATCTTTTCGATGGCGATCGTCGGCTGGCCTACCATGGACAACTCGATGAGAGCCGACCCGGCAACAACAAACCGGTCACCGGCCGCGATCTCCGCTCCGCCATCCAGGCCGTGCTCGCCGGCAAACCGGTCGAGAGCACCCAGAGACCCGGCATTGGGTGCAGTATCAAGTGGAAGCCGGGCAATGCCCCACCTTACGCGTGAAAAGCTATTGCAGGAACCCCTCCGCATCGTGCCCAAATCCTGAAAATCCGTTCGGCTCGCAATGGCCTACCCCATCTAGAACGCATCGATCCATCAGACATCAAAACGGTCGCGCGAATACGTCCGGCACATCGATCATTACGTAAGCGAACAATTACAGATGGTTGACCAAAAACTATGCCTTCAGGATGAGCATGGCATGAGAATTCCCATTCCCCATCTTCTGTGGATAACCATGTGAACAAGTCTCTGTATTCTGCGAAAGACAGTACAAATGGCGTGTGTATTCATCAAATCGCCTATTTTTTAGGCATCCGCCCCATATTGACCAAGCCACAAGTAATAGTGGTTCTTCTATACGTTCATTACTTTCTTGCATATTCCTAGGAAATTATCTTGACATGACTCCGTCTGCCCTCGCTGATACCTGCACGCTTCCCACCAATCCCCTAGTTATCCACAGGTTCAACACATTTCTGGGGATGACGGCTCTCGGTATCAGCAGCGAAGTTTCGTATCTGTCAAGGGGACGAGGAGAAAAAGACGGCTCCATTGAATGGGGAAAAAGATCTAGCGACCCCCCTCACATGACCAGGGCCAAACGGCTGGCCAAAGCACTCAATTCGGAATGATCACGCTCGGTAGCGGCACACAGAGGGTCACTTGCTTTCAGGTGCAAGAATGATTGTTGGATCCTTCGAAGAACAGGACACAAGAAATTGGCGAAGAGTGTTGGTTGGCGTATAAAACCGCCAGGCAATTGCTGGTAGCGCGCTGCAATGAGTAAGGCGTCTCAGGCTCTCAAGAAAACGATTTGGCAGAAACTTGAAAAGCTCCCCGCTCGAAAGCAGGCAGAGGTATTGAGTTGTGTCGAGTCACTGGGCGTCACCCAGGCCAGGCGAACGACGTCGATTTATGACCACTCAGCCACCCTGGTAAAGCAGAAACGGATCAAGAAGCTCTCCCTTTCCAAAATCGCGGCCATCGTGCATGAAGTTCGTCATGCCCACGCTTCGGCGCGTAGTCTTTGATACCAACGTCCTGATCTCCGCCTACCTCTGGCCAACTCGAGGTGGGGGTCAGAGAACATTTCAGAGGATGACTGAAGGGGTCGGACCAGGCGATTCGTTCCAGACGGTACGTGGCTCGATTTGAGAAAGGCAGTTTTCTGGCAGGCACGGAAACCTGTGAGACATGGTCCCATCCTCACGATTGATTGAGACAGCGGCATGGCCCATTGTTCACGAGCCGCGTTCGAAAAATACACTCTGACCCGAATGGCAACGTCAGTTTCTTTATGAATAAGTTCCGCACGCTGGGGTTCGTTGCTTACACAGGTGGGGCGCACCGGCATGGCGAAGTGCACGTGCATCGTTCTCTCCTCACGGTCGTCCTCCACGACTAGAGGCTCCCGCTGATTCTGGTTGTTGGGTCCGTCACGCTACGCGTGGCTCCGTTCGGCCTCGCCTCGAGTGTACAAGTCTTCCCGACTGAGCAATTGTGAACAGACTGCAGTCGGCCGCTCCTGTAGACTGACCCCTGGCGAGGCAGTCGTGGATACTTCCGGCACACGAAGCAGCGCATGCGGAGCATGTGGCCAGTCTCGTGAGGGCCTGAGCGTCAGAGCGAGAGGTCAGGTGACGTCCGTGTCTGGTGTGTCAGGTGCGCCACCGTAGCCCGCATGATTCATGCCTCTTCTGCCGCACTCGCCGATCCGCTGTTCCGACAAGCCGGCGGGCGATTTCGCAGCGCGAGCCTCTACGTGTTGCTTGACGAGAGCCTCCGCGTGGCCCTGGCCAACCAGGCCTTTGACCGGACATTTCAGGTCACGCGGCGCGAGGTAGCGCAGCAGCTGTTGTCCAATCTCTGTGGTGGAGGCTGGAACATTCCCGAGCTGCGTCGCCTGGTTAAACAGGGTTTGCCGGATGACAGCATCGTGACGGACTTTTCCGTGAAGGGGCACTTCCCTGGCGTTGGTCGCAAAGAATTGCGGCTCAATGCTCGCCGACTCGATCAGAAAGCCGGTCTGCCGGCTCGAATCCTATTGGCGATGCAGGTGGTAGAAGGAGTGCCGGATGTACCGCTGGAGCGCGAGAGCATCTGTGCTGGGTCTGTTCGCCTCGAGTCATGAGGAGAGTGAGAATGCCTAAGCAACCACCTGAATCGGCCAGGCTCAGTTCCCTCCGCAGGAAAGCGGAAGCGCAACTGCGCATCACGCGTGCTGAGGTTGCGGCACTGCCGATTGAAGGCGTGCAGCGAATGATACAGGAGCTGCAAGTCCATCAGATTGAATTGGAAATACAAAACGAGGAGCTCCGCCGGGCGCAGGTGGAACTTCAAGCGAGCCGTGATCGGTATCTGGAGCTCTATGACGCTGCGCCTGTCGGCTACCTGACCTTGAATTCAAAAGGGAGGGTCCTGGAAGCCAATCTGACGGCATGCGCGCTACTCGGCATCACCCGGAAACATCTGCTGGGAACCTCTCTCGCACAATCTGTGTTGATGCAGGATCAGCCGACATACCTTCACCACCTTCGCGAACTGTTTCGTACACAGAGACGGCAAGGCTGTGAACTGAGTCTCGCGGGACAAGAGCCTGTCGTGGTCAGGTTCGAAAGTGTGCTCGTTCCTGATGAGGCGGAGCAACTGACTCGTGTGCGCTCCGTTCTGCTGGATATCACGGCACAGAAGCGTGCGGAGGCGCTGGCTCAGGCTCAGGAATACCAGCAAGGTCTTGCGAAACAACAGAGGATAGCGGAGCGAGAACACATGGCCCATGATCTCCATGACGGGGTTCTCCAGTCCCTCTATGCGATTGGCTTGAACCTTGCGTACGACCAGTCAGCCCTTTCGGATGCCCCGGGGAATGTTTCAGAGAATCTGCGCTATTGCATCAATGAACTCAACAGGGTCATAGGAGAGGTCCGCGCGTTTATTGAGGGGCTTGAACGCGAGCATCCGCTGAAAGATGCGCAATCGATGGATTTTCCTGACGCGCTCCGCACGATAGCCACAATGCTGAGTCAGCTTCATGGCCAGCAGGTCCAGGTGTCTATCGACCCTGGCGTCGCGACGAACATATCGTATGCCCAGACGTCAGAAATACTCTGTCTGTTCAAGGAGGCGCTCAGCAACAGTTTTCGGCATGCCCGTGCGACAGTGGTCCAGGCCTCGCTTCGCCGATTGACTGATAGGATTCGTCTCACCGTGCAGGACAACGTNNCGTGCAGGACAACGGGACGGGTCTATCTCGTGAAGAGGCAACGGGAAGAGGGCAGGGGTTGGTCAGTATGAAGGCGCGCGCCGACAGGCTTGGCGGGACATTGGCGGTGAAGTCGAGGGCCCCACATGGAACCAGTGTCATATTTGACCTTCCGAAGAAGAACCGTACAAAAGATCTGAGTCTAACCCCACGACCATAGCCTGGGCTCGTCTTTTCCGCCCCTTTCTTCAATGAAACGCCGGTACCGAACAGGGCCTCTGATGTAAGACGGCATGCGATACGCTGCCGAGCACGAAGCGGGTGAGGCCCTGTCGACCGCTTGTGCCCATCAGAATCAAATCCGATTGCCGCGTGATGGCTTCTTGCACAATCAGGGCAGCCGGTGTGCCCATCACGGCGACCCCACGAGCCGCGTTCTGGAAATACACCCTGACCCCAATGGCAAGTTCTTTGCCGTATCAAAAAAGTTGATACCGAGTTCCAAGGCCCGATCCATCAGGGCAAAGCTATCCTGTTCGGTTGTCTGCGGCCAGAAATTCATGGTCCCGAGGCAGAGCCGACTGACTTTTACGCCTGACCGGCCAAGATGTGTGTATTCCATCACTCTTGTCCAAACCAGCGTATGACGTTGGGTCATCCGAAGGTGTAGGGTGTCGGTGCATCG
>CXWL01000765.1_pt1 | contig 15432 bp, 16 predicted proteins | sample 590931 | NCBI WGS metagenome assembly CXWL01 (sample SAMEA3498368, study PRJEB10139) | groundwater metagenome | biome: water well; material: biofilm material | place: Germany | collected 2015-04-27 | reverse complement strand
CATGCGGCTGACCATCGGCACCAACCATCTCGACAGCAGCGCCCGATACGGACAGATGAACAGCGTACAGGCCATGCGCCGCGTGCAGGGAACGCATCGCTGGACCGTGACCTTCGAGGATCTCGGAGCCGCCGACGTCCTGTTACTGGTCGGGACGAACATCACCGAAACGAATCCGATCACCGGCCTTGCGATCAAGGAAGCGGTCAAGAAACGCCAGGCGACGCTGATTACCATTGAATCGCTGCAACCGGCGATCGGCACGATCAGCAACATTGTGAATCTCTCACAGCACCACTTCTGCGTCTCCCCCACGCTGTTCCGCACCGCCATCCTCGGCTTGCAGAAAGCGGTGGTCGAACAGAACCTGATCGTCGCCGATCTGACGCAACAACGATCAAGCTTTGTGACCGCCGTCACGGCACGACTGCAACAATTGTCCTGGCAGGACATCCAGACCGCGACGGGAGCCGGCCAGAAAGCCTACGCCGCCGCCGCGCAGGCGCTGGCCAAAGGGAAGCGCGTCGTCGTCGTCACAGGACAGGGCCTCCTACGGAGCGATCAGGGCTACGCCGGCGCCATGAACCTGCTCGATCTGCTGCTTCTATTGGGCAAACTCGATCAGCCGGGAAGCGGTCTGGCTCCGCTGGCAGAAGAGAACAACGACCAGGGCGCAATCGAAATGGGTGCGGTCGCCGAATTTCTGCCGGGCCCTGTCGACATGACCGACAAGAGCGGACGGGACCGGGTGCTGGACATTTGGAAAGAAACACCGCCGGCGACTGAAGGCCTGGCGCTGGTCGACATGCTGGCGCGCGCTACATCGGGCCAGCTCAAAGCGATGTTCATCGTCGGCGAAAACCCTCTGGCCAGCCTGCCGGCTCCGTTAGAAGTGCGCGAATCGCTCGACAAGTTGGACCTGCTGGTCTGCCAGGAACTCTTTCTGACGGATACCGCCGCGCTGGCCCATGTCGTCCTGCCGGTCTGTTCATCGCTCGAAAAAGACGGCACCTTTACCAACACGGAAGGCCATGTACAAGCGGTCCGGCAGACCGTCGAGCCGGCCGGCGAAGCCCGCCCGGACTGGGAAATCTTCTCGGCCCTCTCGGGGCTGCTCGGCACACCGCTGGACTATACCGAGAGCCGTGAGATCCTGAAGGAGATTCGGAGCCTCATCCCGGGATACGGCTCCTTAGGACCGGCTCCGCTCCCGGCAAAAGCCGATCGCGCGACGATGGATCGCTATCTCAGCCGGGGCTTTGAACGCGATCTCGCCGGGCGCTATCAGATGCCGCGCACTCCGTCCCGTCCGGACGGGACGGTGCAGATTGAACTCGTGCAGAGCCTGTTCCATTCGGGCAAGTTGTCGACCAAGTCGAAGGGGCTGATCCAGATCGAAGACCGGAGTTCGTTGCGCATCAGTCCGCACGATGCCGCTCGTTTCGCCCTGGTCGACGGCAACCGCGTCCGTCTCTCCAATTCACAGGGCGAAGTCACCGCGGAAGTCAAAGTCGTGGAGCGGGTGCCGGAAGGCCATGCCTGGTTCCCGGATCATTTCAGTCAGGAAGTGAACAGACTGTTTGCGTGCGTGATGGATGCCGAGACCAAGGTGCCGTATATCCGGACAACCTCGGCCTCGATGGTGAAAGTATCGTGAGAAAACCGTGTCGATGTTGACGGTCGCTAATCCAGGGGTGTCATCGTGACTGAACTCAGCTTGCGTCTCGCTGTCTCGCTCGCACAAATCGCCGCGGTCATGGGCATCGTGATGCTCACCGTGATGATCCTGACGCTCGCCGAGCGGAAAGTGCTCGGATGGATGCAGGATCGGATGGGCCCGATGGAAGTCGGCCCCTACGGCATTCTTCAGCCGATCGCCGACGGATTGAAACTCTTCTTCAAAGAAGACATCGTTCCGGCAGGCGCCAACAAGTTCATGTTCAGTCTCGCGCCGATTCTGGCGATGGTGCCGGCCCTGATCGGCTTTGCCGTCATTCCCTTCGGCCCGAATGAAACCATCCAGTTGTTCGGGATGACCATCAAGCCCTTTGTCATCAGCGACATCAATATCGGCGTGCTCTATATCCTGGCCTTTGCTTCGATCGGCGCCTACGGCATCATCCTGGGCGGCTGGGCCTCCAACAGCAAATACTCGCTGCTGGGCGGACTCCGGTCGGCCGCGCAGATCATCAGCTACGAATTGAACGTCGGCCTGGCCATCGTGGGCGTCCTGATCATGGCCGGCTCGCTCAGCCTCGTGAAGATCACCGATGCCCAGGCGGGCGGCTTCTGGCACTGGTACGTATTCGCCTTTCCGGCTCCGCAGATCTTCGCGTTCGTCGTGTACGTGATTTCAGCCGTCGCGGAAACGAACCGCGTCCCCTTCGACCTGCCCGAAGCCGAGAGCGAACTGGTAGCCGGCTTCTTCACCGAATACAGCGGCATGCGTTTCGCCTTCTTCTTCATTGCGGAATACGCCAACATGGTGCTGGTATCCTGCGTCGCCGCGGCCCTGTTCCTCGGCGGATGGAATGCCCCCTATCCCGGCACCATCCTCGCCCATATCGGGCTGGAGCCCTTCGCCTGGATCGAAGGGGTGGCCTGGTTCACCGTGAAAGTGTACGGGTTCCTGTTCCTGTTCTTCTGGCTGCGCGCCACGCTTCCGCGTCTGCGCTACGATCAGTTGATGAAGTTCGGTTGGAAGGTCATGCTCCCGATCGCGTTGGCCAACATCGTGGTGACAGCCATCGCTATGTACATCTATAACCAGTTCAAATAAGACCGCCGAACACTATGGCCCAGGCAACGACGACAGAGCGCTTCATTGGTTGGCTGAAGACCATGACGTTCTATGAACTCCTGGTCGGGATGAAGGCCACGATGTCGCATCTCATTCACTACAAACCCATCACGCTGCAGTACCCGCACGAGAAGCGGACCCTGCCTGACAACTACCGTGGCATGCTCGCGCTCCTGCGCTATGACGACGGGACGGAGAAGTGCGTCGGGTGCGATCTCTGCGAAGCGGCCTGTCCGTCGCGCGTCATTCGCGTCGTGAGCGCGGAAATTCCCGGAGAGCCCACGAAACGCTACTCCAAAGAATATTACATGGACATGACCCGCTGCCTGTTTTGCGGCATGTGCGTCGATGCCTGCCCCGTTGATGCCCTGGGCATGACCAGGGAGTTCGAGTGGGCAGTCTACGACAAGCGCGACCTCCAGTTGAACAAACAACAGCTGCTCGCCATCGGCGACCGGTCGTTCCCCGTCCGCGAGAAGCGGCTGGAGCTCCAGCATCCGAACGTCGCCTTCTTTAATGTGGCGTTCAAGCACGTGCCGCAGAAACCGAATTGAGGCCGGGCAGTTGATGTCGCCTCGCCTCTCACGCAGAGAGGCCGGGCTGTGATGAACCTGTGCCCGTCACATGACAGAGCACGGTCCTAGAGGAAAAGACGTGGATCATTTGTTTTTCGGATATTTCGCCGGTGTGATCGCCCTCACGGCAGTGCTCGTCGTGGCGTTCAGAAACCCGGTTTACAGCGCCCTCTCGCTGCTCATCATGTTCTTCCACGTGGCGGGGCTGTACGTGACACTGCACGCCGAATTTCTGGCGGCCGTCCAGGTCATTGTATATGCCGGCGCCATCCTGGTTCTCTACCTCTTTGTCGTCATGCTGCTCAACCTCAAGACAGACGATCGCTATCATAGTCAGTGGCGGGCAGCCGCATTTGTCGGCGGACCCTTGCTCATCGAGTTCCTCGTGTTGCTGGCCGGCAGCCTGTCCGCTCCGCCCGCCGCGGCACCCCGGGTGGATATCGAGACAGGGGACAACACACTGGCCATCGGAGAAACGCTCTTTTCGACCTACCTGTTTCCGTTTGAAGTGGCCTCCCTCATCCTGCTGGTGGCCATGATCGGCGCCATCGTCCTGGCGAAGCGCGAGGTCCCGGAGACGCCGGCGTCATGACCATTCCGATTACCTACTATCTGGTCTTGAGCGCCATCGTCTTTCTGACGGGCCTGGTGGGCGTGCTCATCCGCCGCAACATCATTGCCATTCTGCTGTCGGTGGAATTGATGCTGAATGCCACCAATATCAACTTCGTGGCCTTCTCCGAGCATCTGCACGATCTGGGCGGACAGGTCTTTGTCTTCTTTGCGCTCACCGTGGCGGCCGCCGAAGTGGCGGTCGGATTGGCGATCATCATCGCTCTGCACCGGGCCAAAGACACGATCAACGTCGAACAGTTCAATCTGCTGAAATGGTAACTCGACGATGTATGCGCTGATCCCATTCCTCCCGCTGGCCGCCTTCCTCGTGCTGGGTCTGGCCGGCAACCGTATCAAGGAACGCGCGCACCTCGTCGCCGTGCCGGCGGTGGTCCTGTCGTGGCTCCTGTCCCTGTTCGCTTTTTTTGAAGTTGCCCAAGGCGCCCCAATCAGCCAGCCGCTCTATACCTGGCTGACGTCCGGCCATCTCGACATTCACATCGGACTCTATCTCGATCGTCTGACCGTCGTGATGCTCCTGCTGGTCACCACCGTCAGCTCGCTCGTCCACATCTACACGATCGGCTATATGCACGGAGAAGCGGGCTATGCGCGCTTTTTCAGCTACATTGCCTTGTTCACCTTCTCGATGCTGATGCTGGTGCTGGCCGATAATCTGCTGCAGCTCTTCGTCTTCTGGGAAGCGGTCGGGCTCTGCTCCTACCTCCTGATCGGCCATTGGTATGAACGCGCTCCGGCCTGCGCCGCCGCAACCAAAGCGTTTCTGGTCAATCGCGTAGGAGATTTCGGCTTCATGCTGGGCCTCCTGCTGGTCTGGTACTCCTTCGGCTCGCTGAACTATCTGGACATTTTCCCCGCAGCCCATGAAGCAGCCAACCTGACGATGAATGTGTTGGGCCCCTTCGGCGGAACCTGGGATGTGTCGGTGTTCACCGTCATCTGCTTATTGTTGTTTACCGGAGCCATCGGCAAGTCGGCACAAGTGCCGTTGCATGTCTGGTTGCCGGATGCGATGGAAGGCCCGACGCCCATCTCCGCGTTGATCCATGCCGCCACGATGGTGACCGCCGGTGTCTTCATGGTAGCCAGACTGGCTCCGCTCTATAACTTGTCCCCGACCGCCATGACCGTCGTCGCATTGGTCGGGGCTGCGACGATGGTGCTCGGAGCCACGATCGCATTGACTCAGACCGACATCAAACGTGTGGTTGCCTACTCGACCGTCAGCCAACTCGGCTACATGGTCATGGCCTGTGGCCTCGGCGCCTACAGCGCCGGCATGTATCACTTGCTGACGCATGGCGCTTTCAAAGCCTTGCTTTTCCTTGGCTGCGGCTCCGTGATCATCGCGCTGCACCACGAGCAGGACATGCGCCACATGGGCGGCTTGAAGGACAAGCTGCCAGTCACCTACTGGACGTTTATCGTCGGCTCGCTGGCGCTGGCCGGATTTCCGTTGACCGCCGGCTTCTTCAGCAAGGATGATCTGCTGATCTCCGCCTGGTCATCCGGCCCGCTCGGGCAGGTGCTCACCGTGCTGGGATTGCTGACCGCCCTGATGACCGCGTTCTACAGCTTCAGGTTGGTCTTCGTCACCTTCTGGGGCCCCTCCCACGTCGATAAGAAACACGCCAAGCACGTGCATGAGCCGTCGAACACGATGACCTTTCCGCTGATCGTGCTGGCGATCTTGAGTATCGCGGCCGGCTACGTCGGGATCCCCGAATTTCTTGAGCCGGTGTTTGCCCATGGCGGAGCCGTAGCAGCCCATCATGGGGATGCTGGAATTGTGATCATGATCGCGGCGACTCTCATGGGACTGACAGGGATTGCCGGAGCCTACTATGTATACGTATTGAATCCGCAGCTGCCGGATCAATTCGCCAACCGGTGGAAGACATTGTACGAAGGCTCGCTGCACAAGTGGTATGTAGACGAGGCCTATGACCGCGCGTTCGTGAAGCCGACCTTTGCCGTAGCCGCCGACATGTGGAAGCGGGTCGATGTGGCCGTGATCGACGGCGCGGTGAACGGCATCGCGCGCGGGGTCGCCTGGGGCGGATGGCTGTTGCGCCTGGTTCAAAGCGGACAGACACAGCACTATGCGCTCGCAATGGCGCTCGGCATGGTTATTCTGGTGACGGTCTTTTTGGTGTTCTGAGGTCTTATGCAATCGGGCGGATTTCCCTGGCTGACATTGCTGATCTTTCTGCCGCTGGCAGGCGCGGCGGCGCTGTTCTTCGTCAAAGAGACCAGCGTCCGGATGGTGGCATTGGGAGTCACGGTCGCCGATCTGTTGTTGTCGCTCCCCCTCTGGTGGTTATTCGACGCCTCGTCGAGCCAGATGCAGTTTGCCGAGAATGTGTTATGGATCACGTCGCCGCCCATTCATTACCATCTGGGGTTGGACGGGATCAGTCTGCCGCTCGTCTTGATGACGACCGTGCTCATGCCGCTCTGCGTTGCGATTTCCTGGCGCTCGATCGACACGCGGGTCAGCAGTTTCATGGCCATGCTGCTCATTATGGAAAGCGCGATGATCGGCGTCTTCGCGGCATTGGACTTCGTGCTCTTCTATGTGTTCTGGGAAGCGATGCTGATCCCGATGTATCTTCTCATCGGAGTCTGGGGCGGACCAAACCGGCTGTATGCCGCCATCAAGTTCTTCCTGTATACGCTGGCGGGCAGCATCCTGCTGCTGGTCGCGATTCTGGCGCTCTATTTCCAAGGCGGCCACACCTTCGACATCGTGCAACTCAGCCAGCAGGCCTATTCGCCTCGACTCCAATTCTGGTTGTTCATCGCGTTCTTTGCCGCCTTTGCGGTGAAGGTCCCGATGTTCCCGTTCCACACCTGGCTGCCGGACGCCCACGTTGAAGCGCCGACCGCCGGCAGCGTGATCCTNNCTCTCAATCATTGCGATCGTGTACGGCGCCTATATGGCACTGGCCCAGGCGGACCTGAAGAAACTCATCGCCTACTCCAGCGTGAGCCACATGGGCTTTGTGACGCTCGGTCTTTTCATGTTCAATCAGCAAGGGATCGAAGGCGCCGTGATGCAAATGGTCAATCACGGCATCACCACCGGCGGCCTCTTCCTTTGCGTGGGCGTGATCTATGAACGGACTCATAGCCGGCAGATCGCCGACAATATCGGGCTGACAAAACCAATGCCGCAGTATGCGACGCTACTGGTCATTTTCTCCCTCTCTTCGCTGGGCCTTCCGGGCACCAACAGCTTTGTAGGTGAGTTCCTGGTGTTGGCCGGCACGTTCCTCTGGAGCAAGATCGCCGCCGCCCTGGCTTCGCTGGGCATCATCCTGGCCGCAGCCTACATGCTCTGGATGGTCCAACGTGTCGCGTTCGGCATCCCGCTGCCTCACCAGTTACCCAAGCTGACCGATCTGAGCCGGCGCGAGATGGCGACCCTGGTACCGCTGGTCATACTGGTCTTCTGGATCGGCTTATTTCCCAACCCGATTCTCAGCCGCATGCATGCCTCGGTCAAGAATGTCGTTGCCCGCGCGACGCATGGACCGCAAGAGTCTCCGACCTCAACCGGGCAGATCACCCCGGTCGTCAAGCCGGTCCCGGCCGCGCAGACTGTACAGTCGACGGAGGCGCCGCGCCCATGATGCTCTCGGCTCACGATCTGTTCGCCATTCTGCCGGAGTTGCTGGTCGTCTTCGCCGCTTGCGCGGTCCTGGCGTTGGACCCCATCACGCCGTCGTCCAAGAAAGACGGACTTGCCTGGCTCAGCCTGGGCACGATGGCGGTCTGCATGGGATTGACCGCCGCGCGTTTCGGCTCGCCGACGACGGCCTTCGGCGGGCTGGTCGTCATCGACAATTACTCCTGCTTTTGGAAACTCCTGCTCTATTTCGTGACCGGGCTCACGATTCTGCTGTCCTTCCCGTACCTGAAAGAAGAACGCATCTATCTCGGCGAGTACTATGGGTTCATCCTCCTCGCCCTCTCCGGCATGATGGTCATGGTTTCAGGGACCGATCTGCTGACGATCTATCTCGGCACCGAACTCATGTCCCTCTCCCTCTATATCATGGCCGGCTTGAAACGCGCGGACGCCAAGTCGCTCGAAGCTTCGGCCAAGTACTTCGTGCTCGGAGCCTTTTCATCCGGCATTCTGCTCTACGGGATCTCGCTGCTGTATGGCTCGGCGGGCAGCACGCAACTCCCGGCCATCGCCGCCGCGATTGCGGGACGGAGCCTGGACGATCCTTTGCTCCTCTTCGCCACGATCCTCATTGCCGTAGGGTTCAGCTTCAAGCTGGCGGTCGTGCCCTTCCACATGTGGACGCCGGATGTCTATCAGGGCGCCCCGACTTCCGTGACAGCGTTTATGGCAGTGGCGTCGAAAGCCGCCAGCTTCGGCGCCTTCATGCGGGTCTTCGTCGAGGGACTCGGCGGCGTGCGGGCCAACTGGTCGCTGATGTTCCTGCTGCTGTGCATAGGCACATTGATCCTGGGCAACATTGTCGCGCTCGTCCAGACGAACGTGAAACGCATGCTCGCCTATTCGAGCATTGCCCACGCGGGCTATGCCTTGATCGGCGTGGTGGCCGCCGGCCGCCTGGCTCCGGCTGAAGCCTCGTCCGCCATCTCAAGCGTCATGCTCTATATTGCCCTATACGCCTTCATGACCTTCGGCGCCTTTACCATCATCGCGATGTTACGGAAGGGCGGCCTGGAGGGAGACGAGATTGAAGATTTCAGCGGCCTGGCCAAGCGCCACCCGTTCGCCGCCCTGCTCATGCTGGTCTTCATGGTCTCGCTGGCCGGCATCCCGCCGACAGCCGGCTTCATCGGAAAATTCTATGTCTTCATGTCCGCCGTGCAGGCGGGGCTCACCTGGCTGGCCGTGCTGGCCCTGGTATTTGCCGCGATCTCGGCCTACTTCTACCTGCGGCTGGTGATGGTGATGTATATGCGGGAACCGGGTGCAGTCACCGCCTTGTCCCCCAGATTCGTGTCGTCTCCGGCCCTCACCATTGTCCTGGCCTGTGCGATTGCAGGTGTGGTGTTCTTCGGACTCTATCCCGATCCGATTGTAAACCTGGCGACCCAGGCCTCCCTCACGTTGAAATAACGCTTCCGCTTCACCAAATAACGTGCGCCGCATGGGAACCCGTGCTAGGCTCATCTCCTCCAGCACCTGACGCCGTGTCAAACACATTCATCGCGAGCATCCTGAACTGAACATGATGCAAGCCGTCCGGTTCATTCTCGATCTCCTCAAGGCCTTCCAACGCCACGGCTGCGCCAGTCTGGCGGCGTCGTTGGCGTTCTTCTCGCTTCTCTCCCTGTTTCCGCTTGTCTTTCTCTTGTTGTACGGAATCAGTTTCTTAGTCAGCCAGGACGTGATCGGCGAGCAGTTTCTCCTGAGCTTTCTCAAGGGATTCCTGCCCTCGCTGGGTGAACGTCTGGCCGAAGAGCTGCATCGCATCAGCGTGCTGGAGAGCGTGCGGTGGGCGGTCTTTTTGTCGTTCGCCTGGTTCGGCGCCCTGGTGTTTTACGAATTGGATTACGCACTGAACGTCGTATTCGAAAGCACCTGGAAACGTCACCCGCTGATCTCGACGGCGATTTCAGTCGCCTCATTGGGTGCCACCGGACTGCTCCTGATCATTTCGTACGTGGCGACACAGATCATCAATTTCCTTACCAGCTACGTCCCGCAGCTGTGGGGGCTGGATCTGGTGGCGCTGGCCGCGCATGATTTTCTGCTGACCTACACCGTCCCGTTCGGACTGGCTTTCCTGACCGTCACAGCGCTGTATCGGCTTGTCCCACGCAGGCGACCGGAGTGGCGCGAAGCGATGATCGGCGGCATGACATTCGGCCTCCTGTGGGTGTCCGCCAAACTGCTGTTCGTCACCTATAGCGGCTACGCCACGGTCTATGTCCGGCTCTACGGGTCACTCCTGGAAATCGTCCTCATGCTCCTCTGGGTGTACTACTCGGCCGTCCTGTTGCTCTTCGGCGCGGTGGTGGCCCACAAACTCCAGCAGCACGCCCAGGCTGCTCCGCCTCTAACAGCTCCACCCGCCACTGCCTAGCCCCCACAGCTACCGCCTCCATCTCGCATGCAACTTCCGGCCTTTTTCTAGGAGATCCCCTCCTTCCTCGATACAATGGCTTCCGGCCATAAAAGGGAGCGGCATGTCAGACGACTTCGGCAAAGAACTGTTAATGCTGGGCGGGACCATCGCGGGCTTTGTAGCAGCGCTGCTCACAGTCCTCGAAAAGCTCCTCGACTTTCAGACCCGCAGGCACGGCAAGAAAGAGGCAAAGGAATCATCCCGGCCTGAGCGAGCCGTGCCTGAATCGACCTCCACTATCGACTTCTTCTCTTCCAAACCGCTTCGCGGATCGTCCTATCTCCTCTTGTACGAAACCAGTGTGATCGTCGCCGCCGGCGTCATGTTGAACTATGTCGGCCTCACCCTCAGCCGCCATATGGAAAGTATTCTGTTCCTGGACATGACCGGCACGGCTCTGGTCGCATTTCTCTTGGGCCCCTGGTGGGGGGCCATCGTAGCCCTCCTCTCAAACTCCGTCGTAAACTGGCTGCTCTATCCGGAAGCCGGCGCCGATGTCGTGATCTTCCCCTGGTCGCTCGTGAATATGACCGGCGCGCTCTTCTGGGGTGTCATGGCAAGACAACCGGGCTTCCAAAAGTATGTGCGGACTGCCAAGAGTTCAGCACTGGCGCATAGCTGGTTTCTGTTGAGCTTCGGTCTTGTCGGGGCAGTGGTCATGAGCATTCCTGGCACACTCGTACAGGCGGCGCTGAATGAACGCACCGTCTTCGCGTTGAATCCCGAGGTGGCGGAAGCACTTAGCGCTCGCGTGATTCAGTGGGAAAGCGTCGTGCGGGGTTCCATTGAGACGATGTTGGGCGTGCAATGGGGAGAAAGCATCAGCTGGTATGTGGTGAACTGGTTCCAGAACATCGTCCGGTATATCCCGGACAAGACCATGAGCGCAGCCATCGCGCTGGTGGTACTGAAGTACGGCTATCCCTTGTTTGAGCAGGAATTGATCCACGGCGGCCCTGAAAAAGAGCCGCCCGGCGATGAGCGCGTGCTCCCGTTGGTCCTCGGTCTGCTCTATGCGCCGTCCTACGCGACGCTCGTCAGCAGCGAGAGCTATGCCGGCATGCAGTTCTGGCCGCTCTGGTCGCTGCCCTGGCTCTTTATTGTGATGGGCTACTTCAAGCTGCGCTACTGGGGGCCGACGGATGACCTGTTGCACGAGGCCCGCCTCGAACGAGCGGAGCGTTATGCCCGCGCACTCAAGCCGATCGGGAAAGAACCGTCCCATGAATTCTGCCGGCGACTGACCTTCGTCACGCTCGTCGCCAGCCTCATATTTGCCCTGTGCCTGCCCATTCTTCTAATGGACTTCTATCGCGTCACCTTCAAATTCTTCTGCGTGGTCTACGGATTTCTGCTCGTCGTCCACCTCATCCGCGTCGCTATCGCCCAGAATATTTCCGTGGCGCGGTCTGAGTGAGCGGTGACGCGTCGTTCGAATCTCGTCGCTGAAAGATCCGCGTTACGCTTTGTGCAGTTGCAGATAGTGTACGATCGCTGAATGGGTGACGAGCCCGATGACCTGGCCCTCTTGCACGACGACCAGGCGATCCAAACCTTCCTGACTCATCCGCTGCATGGCCTCCAATACCGGCACATTCGGTTCAATCTTTAAACCGGGCGACGCGGGGCGCATGATCTGTCCAATCTGTTTCCACGCCCAGAGCGTTTGGGATACGGCTTGGACGTCCATCACGGTGACCAACCCAACCAGCTCCCCGTTTGAAACGACCGGAAAGCCTCCGTACCCATGCGGGACAAAGAACTGATTCACCGCGTCTGCGACCGTGCAATCCGGTGGAATAGCCACCACGGTCCGAACCATAAGATCATGAACGGGAACGGCTGCCAATGACTGGCGCAATCGGGCCTGCCGGCGACTGGCCAGAGCAGTCGCGAAGAGGAATGTGGCCATGAGGATGATCCAGCTGCCGTCGGAGGCCATCGATCCCGGCAAATCCCCGCTGAGCGCAGCGATGACGACCATCACGCCCGCCAACCCGAATAAAACACCGAACACCAAGCCGACCCACGAGGCTTGAACGGTGGCGCGATAGAAATCTTTCCCCCAGGCCCAGAGCCCGGCGCGCAAGATCCGACCGCCATCCAACGGAAATCCAGGAATCAAGTTGAACAGACCGAGCTGCAAATTCACAAATCCCAACAGGCTGCCGAGCATCATCAACCCTCGCCAGCCCACAGCCTCGCCCGCCGTTCCAGCCAGCTCGACCGCTCCCAGGCACAGCGCACCAAGCGCCACACTCACGGCAGGCCCGGCAATGGCAATGAGAAATTCCGCGCGTGGATGCGGCGGCTCCTCCCGCATGTGCGCGACACCGCCGAAGATGAAGAGCGTGATCTGGCTGATGGCGATCCGATAGGTCAACGCAACGTAGGCATGGCCCAACTCGTGGAGCAGGACGGACCCGAACAACAGAACCGCCGCGACGGCCCCCATGGCCCAGTAGCGCTCTTCGGACAATCCGGGTAGATTGGCCGGCAAGTATCCCGAGGCCAGGCTGGAGGTCACGAGGAAAAAGACGAGGAACCAGGAAGCATGGACGCGAATGGGAATGCCCAGCGCACGACCGATTTCCCAGGAACCGAGTTGCATACTTGCACCGTAACAGCGAACGCCGCACGCGGTCAATTCATCTTCTTCTTGCTTAGGGTATACTTGTGACCATGTTACCAAAGGCATTCCCATGGATACTGAGTGCCTTACTCATTGGAAGTCTGGGAGCGTTTTCGCCTCCCGACGCGGTGGCCCAGGTTATCAAATCAGGACCGTCTTCCTGCCCGGGGATCGCACTGACGTTCGATCTCTGTCCGGTAAGAAAAAGCCCGGGCTACGATCAGGCGCTGGTCGACTACTTGATCCAACACCAGATTCCTTCCACCTTCTTCATGTCCGGCAAATGGATCGCCAAACACGATGCCGAATTGGAACACCTGCTGGGAATCCAGTTCTTCGAAGTCGGCACCCACGGCGAGGTGCATGCGCACTTGCCCATGCACAATGCCGACGAGCAGCAGAAAGAAATTTCTGCCCCCGTCAAGCTGCTGAACGAGCACTATGCCCATGAAGCCACGCTCTTTCGCCCACCCTATGGCGAATATAATGACACCACCCTCGATGTCGTGAAACTCCTCGGCCTGCGCTTCATTCAATGGAGCATCGAATCAGGCGATCCTGATCCGACGCTGACGGCGGACCAGATTCTGGCCCGCATTGAGAAGCGCGCAAAGCCCGGCAGCATCGTGGTACTGCATGCCAATGGGAAAGGCAAACAGACGAGAGCGGTGATTGAACGGCTGACGACCGAGATTCTCCCCCGTAAATCATTGAAGCCCATGACCGTGAGCGAGTTGCTGGCCTGCAAACAACGCAACCCATGAACACACCTCACATCAGATCTATGCAAGCGGCCGACCGCGACGCCGTGGTGCTATTCCTGGCGGACTCCGATCCCTGGAAGACACTGGGCTACACCGGCACCGACTGGAATCGGATCTTCGCTCCAGTCCCCCAAGGACGAGATGCGATTGTCGCCGTGGTGGCTGAAAAAATCGCAGGCGTGGCTCTGATCCGGGAAAAGTTCTTGCTGGGAGATTATCTGGAGCTGCTCGGAGTGGCTCCATGGGCGAGGAAATCAGGCGTCGGCGGGGCACTCCTGGCCCATGTGGAGCACTCGGTCTTCGCGAGAACGAAGAACCTCTTCGCCTGCGTCTCTGATTTCAACACGCCCGCAAGAGCCTTCTACAAGAAACACGGGTTTCATGAAATCGGCCCTATGCCGGACTTTTTGATACCCGGCAGCGCAGAAATGTTGTTGCGGAAAACGGCCGGACCAGCAAGAAAAGGCGGATGACCCAATGAAGGTAACCAAGCTCCTCCACACCAGAATGCGCGTCAGCGACATGGAACAGACCATCGCGTTCTACACCGGCGTGTTGGGCCTTGCGGTCTTGGAGCGCAAGACCTCGCCGCGCGGATCACATCTGGCTTTCTTACAGGTGCCTAACAGTGACGAACTGATCGAGCTGACCAGCTTTCCCCCGAGCGGGCCCGTGAAGGTGCAGGAAGATCTTGTCCATCTCGCCTTTCAGGTGGAGAGCCTCGACGACACCATTGCGTCCCTGACGGCCAAGGGCGTCAAGATCACGGACGGCCCGACCCAGACATCGTCCGGCAGCCGGTTTCTCTTCATCGACGCCCCCGACGGCTATGAGATTGAGCTCATCGAACGGCCCGAGGGCGTGAAGATCGTCTGATAGGCTGCGGAAAAACCCTTTTGGCCCTTGCAATAACTTTTTATATGATCCACCATAAGCTAGCTTCGGATTATTGGAGGATGCCGTGCATAGCGTGAAAGATATCGCCACATATTTTCTTGCTCTGAGTGACCCTAAAGTTGGAGATCTCATTTCCAATTTGAAGCTACAGAAGCTGTGTTATTACGCACAGGGATTTCATCTTGCGATCCATGGAACCAAACTTTTCCCTGAGAAAATTGAAGCCTGGACCCATGGTCCAGTTGTGCGAGAACTTTACCAGGCATACAAGAAGCATGGAGATGGCGCCATCCCACTTCCTGAGAAATTCGATATTTCAATCTATGGCAAGAACACACAAGAGCTTCTTAATGAAGTGTATTCGGTCTACGGGCAGTACTCTGCCTGGAAGCTCAGAAATATGACTCATGAAGAACCGCCTTGGATGGATGCGAAAAAGAGCGGGAAAGCTATTTCCAATAGCGCAATGAAAGAATATTTCAAAACACTCATCGCGTAGTGAGAAAGGGCAAACTCAAAAGAAAAGCTCCTCAACAGGAGAGCGGCTCACGAATTTTGTCGCATCCTTCCAGCAATATCTCAACAGATACGCTTCCCCCGACTTTTTCACTTCATCACATGACCCTGAACAGCAAGTATTGCCTCACCCAATGCGCCGTGCATGAACGAGCGGCATTTGCTTCACGAATCCGTGAGATGAGTCAGTTAACGTGGCTCCAAATTAAAGGAAGCCAGCGGCATGGGCAAGGCTGCGAGGAAATCCCACAGAAACAAATAGCCGGCTCTAAACTTCCTGGCATCATAAAGCCGGACACGACATTACTTGCGTTCCGATGTATCGGGACTGCCCCCATGGTTGGATTTCGAGATGGCCAAACATTTCATATCGTCTGGATTGATCGAGACTACTCCCTTTACCGACACTCCTAAATTTCACACCGCCCCACTACCGCAGGCGGCAACCCCTTTTCCTTCGCCTCTCCTTCGTGCTAGGTTTCTCGCCCGATTC
>CXWL01038091.1_pt1 | contig 15435 bp, 13 predicted proteins | sample 590931 | NCBI WGS metagenome assembly CXWL01 (sample SAMEA3498368, study PRJEB10139) | groundwater metagenome | biome: water well; material: biofilm material | place: Germany | collected 2015-04-27 | reverse complement strand
GGCGCGATTGTGGTCGAGACGCATCATGGCGCTGAAGTTGCGCGGGTCGAGGTCGGGCGCGTTGTTCATGGCGATGAGCGCGTTGGTGTTGGCGGGATTGCCCACCACCAGCACTTTCACATGGCGCGAGGCAACTTCGTTGAGGATGCGGCCTTGTTCCGAGAAGATGGCACCGTTGGCTTCCAGCAGGTCTTTACGCTCCATACCCTTGCTGCNNGCGCGGATCGTCGGTGGTGATGACCTGCTGCAACATGGGGAACACACAGTCTTCCAGCTCCATTGCCACGCCCCGCAACACTTGCTGCGCCTGCGGGATGTCCAGTAGTTGCAAAATGATCGGCTGTTCGCGCCCCAGCATGTCGCCGTTGGCGATGCGGAATAACATGCTGTAACCGATTTGCCCTGCAGCGCCGGTGATGGCTACGCGGATGGGTGCTTTCATGCTGTTCTCCCGGAATAAATATTGAATTGCAGAATGTTGGCAACATCATAGTCCTTTTGCTTTTCACCCGCCAAGCGTAGGTGTAGGATTGCGCCATTCGATTTTGGTGGCGGAAGAAATAGAAATGAACAAATCACGGCCCAGGCATCTCGCGCTGCACAAGATCAAATTGCCGCTTCCCGGTATCGTCTCCATACTGCACCGCGTCAGCGGTGTGGTTCTGTTTCTTGCCCTTCCCTTGCTGCTGCTGCTGCTGGATCAAAGTCTGCGTTCCATTGAAACTTACACCAACCTTACTGAGCATCTGGCGCATCCATTGTTCAAGTTGGTGCTGCTGGGATTGATGTGGGCTTACCTGCATCACTTCTGTGCCGGGTTGCGCTACATGGCGATTGATTTGCATCTTCTGCCCAATCTTGCCGCAGCGCGTTCCAGCAGCAAGTGGGTGATGGCGGTCAGTCTGATGCTGACTGTTGTGCTGGGGGTGAAGCTATGGTGAATCGTGTCGTGACCGGTGCGCATTACGGTCTGCGCGACTGGTTGGTGCAGCGCGTCAGCGCAGTGCTGATGGCCGTGTTTTCTCTGGTGTTTGCAGCTTGCTTGTTGATGCAGCCGTCTTTCGGCTATGACACCTGGGTCGAGCTGTTTTCCGGCAACGTCATGCGCACGTTTGCGCTGCTGTTCCTGCTGGGTTTGTTCTATCACGCATGGATCGGCGTGCGCGACATCGTGATGGATTATGTGAAGCCGGCGGGCATTCGTCTGCTGCTTCATGTGCTGGTTATTCTGGCACTGGTTGTGTACACGATCTGGTCGGTGCAAATCCTTTGGGGACTTTGATGGCAATAACAAAAAGAATATTCGATGTGGTGGTGGTGGGCGCGGGCGGTGCGGGCATGCGCGCCGCGCTGACGCTCTCCGAGGCGGGACTCAAAGTCGCGGTGTTGTCCAAAGTGTTCCCCACGCGCTCGCACACTGTCGCGGCGCAGGGCGGTATCGCCGCATCCCTGGGTAATGTCAACGAAGACAACTGGCACTGGCATATGTACGACACGGTGAAAGGATCGGACTATCTGGGTGATCAGGATGCCATCGAATATATGTGTCGTGCCGCGCCGGAAGTGGTGTACGAACTGGAGCATTTCGGCATGCCGTTCGACCGCCTGGACAGCGGCAAGATTTACCAGCGTCCGTTCGGCGGGCATATGCAGGATTACGGGAAAACACCGGTGCCGCGCGCCTGCGCTGCGGCTGACCGTACCGGTCATGCGCTGTTGCACACGCTGTATCAACAGAACGTCAAGGCCAACACGAATTTCTTCATCGAGTGGATGGCGCTTGATCTGATCCGCGACGAGGACGGCGATGTGCTGGGTGTGGTGGCGATGGAGATCGAAACTTCCGAAGTAATGATCCTGCAGGCGCGCGCCACCCTGTTTGCCACCGGCGGGGCGGGGCGCATCTTCTCGGCCAGCACCAATGCTTACATTAATACCGGCGACGGATTGGGCATGGCGGCGCGTGCCGGCATCCCGCTGGAAGACATGGAATTTTTCCAGTTCCATCCGACCGGTGTGTACGGTGCGGGTGTGCTCATCACTGAAGGGGTGCGCGGTGAAGGCGGCTATCTGGTGAACAAGGACGGCGAGCGCTTTATGCCGCGCTATGCACCAACCGCGAAAGATCTGGCCAGCCGTGATGTGGTATCGCGCGCCATGGCGACCGAAATCAAGGAAGGACGCGGTTGCGGCCCGCACGGCGACCATGTCCTGCTCAAGCTGGATCACTTGGGCGATGAAGTGATACGCCATCGCCTGCCGGGTATCCGCGATATCGCCATCAAGTTCGCGCATGTTGATCCGTCCAAAGCGCCGATCCCGGTGGTGCCCACCGCGCACTACATGATGGGCGGCATTCCGACCAACTATCACGGACAGGTGGTGATTCCGCACGGTACGGCACCGGAAGATGTGGTGCAGGGCTTCTACGCCGTGGGCGAGTGCGCCTGTGTGTCGGTGCACGGGGCGAATCGTCTGGGCTGCAACTCGCTGCTCGATCTGATCGTGTTCGGTCGTGCAGCAGCGCGCCAGATCATCGAAGACCTGAAAAATAATCCAAACCCCAAGCCCCTGCCCGCGGATGCGACGGATAGGCCGCTGGCGCGCTTGGCCCGGCTGGAAAATCAAAAAGACGGCGAACGCGTAGCTGATGTCGGCGATGCGATGCGCAATACCATGCAAACGCACTGTGGTGTGTTCCGCTTTCCCGATCTGATGGCCGAAGGTGTGAAGAAAATCCGCGAGGTGGCGGGACGTGTGCGCCACACCGAGATCAGGGACAAGAGCAAAGTGTTCAACACGGCGCGCATCGAAGCGCTGGAGCTGGACAACCTGATCGAAGTTGCGCAGGCCACCATGACCGCCGCCGAGGCGCGCAAGGAAAGCCGCGGCGCCCATGCGCGCGAGGATTTTCCTGATCGCGACGACAAGAACTGGCTGAAGCATTCCCTGTATTACAGCGAGGGATATCGCCTCGATTACAAACCGGTGCGCCTGAAACCGCTGACCGTGGAATCGTTCCCGCTTAAGGCACGTGTTTACTAAGGAGGCGGCGATGAAATTCAGGATCTATCGCTACAACCCCGACACGGACACCGCTCCGTACATGCAGGACTGCGATCTCGATTTGCAGGCGGGCAATGTGATGTTGCTGGACGCATTGATGTTGTTAAAGGAGCAGGACGACAGCATCAGTTTTCGCAAATCCTGCCGTGAAGGCGTGTGCGGTTCGGACGCGATGAACATCAACGGACGCAATGGTCTGGCCTGCATCACGCCGTTGTCGTCGCTCAAGCAACCAATTGAGATTCGCCCGCTGCCCGGACTGCCGGTGATCCGCGATTTAATCGTGGATATGACGCAGTTCTTCAAGCAGTACCACTCGATCAAGCCGTATCTGGTGAACAACGATCCGCCGCCAGAGACCGAGCGTCTGCAATCGCCGCAAGACCGCGCGGAGTTGGACGGTCTGTATGAGTGCATCCTGTGCGGTTGCTGCACCACGTCGTGCCCTTCGTTCTGGTGGAACCCGGACAAGTTTGTCGGCCCCGCGGGACTGTTGCAGGCCTATCGTTTTATCGCCGATACCCGCGATCAGGATACCGCGGCGCGTTTGGATAACCTCGAAGACCCGTATCGTTTGTTCCGTTGCCACACCATCATGAATTGCGTGGATGTATGCCCGAAAGAACTGAATCCGACCGAGGCCATCGGAAAAATTAAGGACATGATGGCGAAGCGCACAGTATGAGGAGCGGGAAGCCGGGAGCGAGAAGCGAGAGTAACGGGGAAGCCGGATCGCCCGATCCTCAATCCTCAATCCCCGATCCTGTATTTATGGAGCGCGTGCGTTGGCGCTGCCGGCGCGGCTTGCTGGAGTTGGATATCGTGTTGGGGCGTTTCATTGAGCAACGCTATCCGGTTCTGGACACCGAACAGCGCATGGTTTTCGATGAGTTGCTGGACTTGCCGGATACCGAACTGTGGGACTTGGTCACTGGAAAAAAGGAGCCGGCGCATGCGCATCAGCGCGCGGTGTTGGAATGGCTGCAACAAGTTTGAAAGAAGCGAGGATTGAAATGGAAAGTAAACGTGCCGCAATACTGACTCTGGACGACGGACGCAGCATCGAGTTGCCGATCCTGTCCGGGACACTCGGCCCAGATGTGATCGATATTCATAATCTCGGCAAATTGGGGGTGTTCACTTACGACCCCGCATTTTTCGCCACCGCCAGTTGCACCTCGGAGATTACCTTTATTGATGGTGATGCGGGCTTGCTCTACTACCGGGGCTATCCGATCGAACAGTTGGCGGAACAATCCGACTTTCTGGAAGTGTGTTATCTGTTGCTGCAGGGTCAATTGCCGAGCGCGGAACAAAAAGCCGATTTCGTGCGCAAGGTGACATCGCACACCATGGTGCATGACCAGATGGCCAAATTCTTCAGCGGCTTCCGTCGTGATGCGCACCCGATGGCGGTTATGGTGGGGGTGGTGGGCGCGCTGTCGGCGTTCTATCACGATTCGCTGGACATCAACAATCCCGAGCATCGCGATCTGGCGGCAATGCGTTTGTTGGGCAAGGTGCCTACCATTGCGGCGATGGCTTACAAGTACCACAACGGTTATCCCTTCATGTATCCGAAATACAAACTGGGCTATGTGGAAAATTTCATCTACATGATGTTCGCCAACCCGGCCGAAGACTATGTGCAAAACCCCAAACTGGTGCGGGCGCTGGAACGCATTCTTATTCTGCATGCCGATCATGAGCAGAACGCCTCCACTTCGACCGTGCGCCTGGCCGGGTCAAGCGGTGCCAATCCGTTCGCCTGTATCTCGTCGGGTATCGCGGCATTGTGGGGGCCGGCACACGGCGGCGCCAACGAAGCCGCGTTGAAGATGCTGGAAGAGATCGGTGATGTATCGCGTGTCCCGGAATATGTGCAGGGTGTGAAAGACAAAAAATATCGCCTGATGGGTTTTGGTCATCGTGTCTACAAGAATATAGATCCGCGCGCCACGGTGATGCGCGATACCTGTTATGAAGTGTTGCAGGAGTTGGGCCTGGAAAATGACAAGCTGTTCAAGTTGGCAATGGAGCTGGAACAGATCGCCTTGCATGATCCCTATTTTATCGAGCGCAAGCTTTATCCTAACGTGGATTTCTATTCCGGCATCGTATTGCGCGCCCTGGGTATTCCGACCAATATGTTCACGGTGATCTTCGCGGTGGCGCGTACCATCGGCTGGATTTCCCAGTGGAATGAAATGATGGATGGTGCCGACCACAAGATCGGCCGCCCGCGCCAGTTGTATCTGGGTGCAACACGGCGTGATTTTGTGCCGCTGGCCAAACGCTGAGTGGCGCGGGGCCGATCATGAACGCACCGGGAAATAATTATCTGCAACAGATGCAGAACACCTCTTTGCTGTTCGGCGGCAACAATGCCTTCGTCGAGAGTCTGTACGAAGACTATCTGCAGGATGCGTCCGCTGTTCCCGCAGAATGGCGTTCCTATTTTGATCAGTTGCAAGCCGCCAATACCCGGCATGATGTGGCGCATAGCCCGATTCAGCGCAGCTTTCTGGAATTGGCCAAGAGCCAGGCGGAGACAGCGGTGCATGCCGACGAGACGCGCAGGCAAGCTTCGGTGCTGCAACTCATCAATGCCCATCGTTTTCTGGGCGTGCGCATCGCCGATCTCGATCCGTTGCAGCGTCACGCCAAACCGGAAGTGGTGGAGCTGAATCCGGCTTACTACGGCCTGGGCGAAGCCGACATGGATGTCACTTTCTTTACCGGCTCGCTGGTCGGCGGTGCACGCATGACCCTGCGCGAGATTTTGCAGCGCCTGCGCCGCATCTATTGCAGCAGTGTCGGTGCCGAGTACATGTATATCAGCAGTGTCTCGCAAAAACGCTGGATACAGGCCCGTCTGGAAGGACCGGCCGGAGAGTTGCATTATCCCGACGAACTCAAGAAGCGCGTACTCGAAGGCCTGACTGCGGCAGAAGGACTGGAGCGCTACCTGCACACCAAATATGTCGGTCAAAAACGTTTCTCTTTGGAAGGTGGCGACACGCTGATCCCTTTGCTCGATCATCTGTTGCAGCGCGCCGGCGAGCAGGGGGTGAAGGAGTCCGTGATCGGCATGGCGCACCGCGGCCGCCTGAACGTGCTGATCAATACTCTGGGCAAATTGCCCAAAGAATTATTTGCCGAATTCGAAGGTATCCATACCGAACATCTGACCTCGGGTGATGTGAAATACCACCAGGGGTTCTCGTCGGACATCGCCACGCCGGGCGGCGCTATGCACCTCACGCTGGCGTTCAATCCCTCGCATCTGGAGATCGTCAACCCGGTGGTGGAAGGTTCGGTGCGCGCGCGCCAGCATCGGCGCAGTGATCACAAGGGAAAGCAGGTGTTGCCTATCCTGTTGCACGGGGATGCCGCCTTCGCCGGGCAGGGCGTGAATCAGGAAACATTCAATCTGTCGCAAACTCGCGGCTACGGCACGGGCGGCACAGTGCATATCGTGATCAACAACCAGATCGGGTTTACCACATCCGATCTGCGCGACGCGCGCTCGTCTTTATATTGCACCGATGTGGCAAAGATGGTCGAGGCGCCGATTTTCCATGTGAATGCCGATGACCCGGAAGCCGTGATGCTGATCACCGAGATCGCACTCGACTACCGCATGCAGTTCGGTAAAGACGTGGTGGTGGATATGGTGTGTTTCCGCAAACTGGGACACAACGAGCAGGATGAACCGCTGGTTACCCAGCCGCTGATGTATCGCAAGGTCAACCAGCATCCGGGCACACGCGCCCTGTATGCCAAACGGCTGCTTGAGCAGGGTGTGTTGGCTGCGGGCGAAGCGGATGCCATGGTTGCCGCGTACCGTCATGCAATGGACGAAGGACGCAACCCTATCCAGCCGGTGCTGACCGGTTTCAAGCTGGAATATGCAGTGAGCTGGTCGAAATTCACCGGCGACGTGTCCTGGCAGACGCCTGCTGTGACCAGTCTGCCGCATGAACGATTGCAGCAATTGGCGCAACGTCTGGTCTCCATTCCGGAAAATTTCAAGTTGCATTCGCGTGTCGAGAAAATCATCGCCGACCGCATCGCTATGGGCAGGGGAGAGTTGGCGCTGGATTGGGGAATGGCCGAGAACCTGGCCTATGCCAGCCTGGTCGCGGAGGGATATCCGGTGCGTCTGTCCGGCGAGGATTGCGGTCGCGGCACCTTCTTTCATCGTCATGCGGTGTTGCACGACCAGAATCGCGAACAATGGGATAAGGATTTATTCATTCCGCTGCAACATGTCGCGCCCGATCAGGCCGATTTTATAGTGATCGATTCCATCCTGTCGGAAGAGGCGGTGTTGGGTTTTGAATATGGCTACGCCACTGCCGAACCGAACACTCTGACGATATGGGAAGGACAGTTCGGCGATTTTGCCAACGGTGCGCAAGTGGTCATCGACCAGTTCATCGCCTCCGGCGAGGCCAAGTGGGGCAGGTTGTGCGGGCTGGTGATGTTGTTGCCGCACGGCTACGAGGGCCAGGGGCCGGAGCATTCATCCGGCCGCATCGAGCGTTATTTGCAACTGTGCGCCGACTACAACATTCAAGTGTGTGTCCCATCCACTTCCGCGCAGATATTCCACTTGTTGCGCCGCCAGATGCTGCGGCCCTATCGCAAGCCGCTGATCGTGTTCACGCCCAAGAGCCTGTTGCGCAGCAAGGATGCGGCGTCCCCGCTGAAATGTTTTGCAGAAGACACGTTCCAGTCGGTGATGCCCGAAGCCGATACCCTGGATGCTGCCAAAGTGAGTCGCGTCATCGTATGCAGCGGCAAAGTGTATTTCGACCTCATCAAATACCGTCGAGAAAAGGGCATCGAGGACATGTCCATCATCCGGCTGGAACAGCTTTATCCTTTCCCGCACGACGAGTTCACCGCACAGATCGCGGCGTATCCGCATGCAACCGAGGTTGTTTGGTGCCAGGAAGAACCGGGCAACCAGGGCGCGTGGCATCGTATCCAGCATTATCTGCTGCGCCATATGCGCAAAGCGATGCGTCTCGACTACGCGCTGCGTCCATCCTCGGCTTCGCCTGCCGCAGGTTATCTGGCGACCCATAATGAACAACAGAAAGCGGTGATTGAGGCCGCCTTCCGTCCCGATCTTGATGTCAAGAATATACCCGGAGCACACCATGAGCATCATTGAAGTCAAAGTCCCGCAACTTTCCGAATCGGTCTCCGAAGCCACTCTGCTCACTTGGCATAAAAAGGTTGGCGAAGCAGTGAGCGAAGGCGAGAATTTGATCGACATCGAAACCGACAAAGTGGTGTTGGAATTGCCGGCCATTAAAAGCGGCGTGCTGGCGAAGATCATCAAGGCGGATGGCGCGAAAGTGGCCAGCAATGAAGTCATCGCCCACATCGACACCACGGCTGTCGCAAAAGCTGCTGCACCCGCTGCTGCTGTTGCAAGTGCTCCGGCTCAGCCGGCAGCGGTCTCTCCTTCGGCGCGCAAATTGGCGCATGCGCATGAAGTGGATGCCGCCAGCTTGCAGGGCAGCGGGCGGCATGGTCTGGTGACCAAAGAGGATGTGCTGGGAGCGGTTCAGCAGCCTGCATTGGCAAGTCAGCCGGCTGTTGTACCGGTTGCCGTACCCACCGGAGATCGTCCCGAACAACGCGTGCCGATGACCCGCATCCGCCAGCGCATCGCCGAGCGTCTGCTGCAATCACAGCAGAATGCAGCCATCCTCACCACTTTCAACGAAGTAAACATGCAGCCGGTGATTGATTTGCGCAATCGCTACAAAGATGCGTTCGAGAAGAAGCACGGCGTGAAACTCGGTTTTTCCTCGTTCTTTGTCGCTGCAGCCGTGCTGGCATTGCAGAAGTTTCCCATCGTCAACGCTTCGGTGGATGGCACGGATGTCATCTACCACGGCTATTTTGACATCGGCGTGGCCATCGGCAGCGAGCGCGGCCTGGTCGTGCCCATCTTGCGCGACGCAGACAAACTCTCCTTTGCCGACATTGAAAAGCGCATCGCGGATTTCGGTGCGCGCGCCAAAGTCGGCAAGCTCACGATGGACGAATTGACTGGCGGCACTTTCTCCATCTCCAACGGCGGCGTGTTCGGTTCCATGCTGTCCACGCCGATCATCAACCCGCCGCAAAGCGCCATTCTCGGCATCCACGCCACCAAGGAACGTCCCGTGGTCGAGAACGGCCAGATCGTTATCCGCCCGATCAATTACCTCGCCGTATCCTACGACCACCGCATCATCGACGGGCGCGAAGCCGTGCAGTTCCTCGCTGCCATTAAGGAGGCGCTGGAGTTTCCGGGGCGAGTTTTGCTGGACTTGTAAGGGGATTTGTAAATGCTGTTAAAACCTGCAGATGATAAATACGAACAAATAAACTTGCTGGAAAGCCTGAGTAAGACAAGCAATATTTCAAATGCCTCGCGAGATAAAATTTACAACGAGTTATCCATGCTGAGGGCAGGCATCAAGGGTGAACAAGATTCGGCTTATGAGATTGATTTTTATTTTGGCAAAAGCAAGAACTGGATGGTGATTCATGATTTACGTTTGGTATGTGATGGGCGAGTTGCTCAGATAGACCATCTATTGATAAGTAGATTTTTAGAATGTTATGTTATAGAAACAAAGAATTATTCAGCCAGCATTGAAATTTCAGAAAAGGGCGAATTCACTCGAATTGATGATGCTAGATCGTTTGGAATAGCATCACCGATAGAGCAAAACAACAAACACATTGAAGTACTTCGTAGTGTGCTTGAAAAGCTTGCTGATAAATTGCCAAAACGAATTGGCATAAAACTAATGCCTGAATTTAGAAACGTCATACTTTTTTCAAAGACTGCACAGATCAAACGACCAATTAAATTTGATACAAGTGCGGTTATGAAGGCCGAGCAGTTTAAATCGTGGATTGATGAGGAAAGGAATAATCCTAACCCATCAGTTAGAGATTTCATTCAAGTAGCAAAAGTTGTTTTTTCTGAAACAATCACCGATCTAGGTTTAAGGTTGGTGGCGCGCCACAAGCCCATTATTCCTGACTACTATTCTAAATTCAGTTTGGCAAAATCAGACTTGTCGGTGAAGCAAGAAAGCAAAAAATATGAAGTTGTTAGTACGCCGCAAATCAATGACAAAATTGCAGACAAAAATAATTGGTGTGCAACATGTAAGGCAAAAATCACAGAGCGAGCCGCAAAATTTTGCTGGGACAACAAGCAACGATTTGGTGGGCGAGCATATTGCATAAACTGCCAGAAGGCACACTAAGTTCGGCAAATGATATTACAAGGCCAACCCAGTTCCACGAATAGATTCTCCGCTTTTCGCATCTTTGAAGAAAACGACAAATCCATTGGACGTTTCGTCGAGCTGACGCTGGATGAACTCGATCCCGGTGAAGTGGTTATTCGCGCTCACTACTCCAGTGTCAATTACAAGGATGCGCTGGCAGCTACGGGTGCGGGCAAAGTCATTCGTCGATTTCCCTGTGTGGGCGGGGTGGATGTCGCCGGCGTGGTCGAGTCTACGCAGGACCCGCGCTTCAATGTCGGTGATCCGGTGCTGGTGACCGGTTATGACATGGGCGTGGCACACGACGGCGGGTTTGCCGAGTATGTGCGCGCACCGGCGGATTGGGTAGTGCCGTTGCCGCAAGGCCTTTCTTTATTTGATGCGATGGCGTTGGGTACGGCCGGATTCACTGCCGCGCTGGCAATACATCGTCTTGAGCAAAACGAATTGACACCGGCAAAAGGCAAGGTCGTGGTCACCGGTGCGAGCGGCGGCGTGGGCAGTCTGGCGATCCGTATGTTGTCGCAACTCGGCTATCAAGTCACTGCGCTGACTGGGAAATCAACTGAACACGAATATCTGCGTGCGCTCGGCGCCAGTGAAATCCTGTTGCGCAGCGAGATTGATTTTGCCGGCAAACCTCCTTTGGAAAAATCGCTGTGGGCGGGTGCGCTGGATGCGGTGGGCGGCGATACCTTGTCTTGGCTTACACGTACCATGCAGCAGGACGGCGCCATCGCCAGCTTCGGCAATGCGGGCGGTGCAGAGCTGCACACCACGGTGTTCCCGTTCATCTTGCGCGGGGTGAAATTACTGGGTGTGGATTCCGCTGCCACAAAGATGTCGCTGCGCAAGCAGATTTGGCAACGCCTGGCGGGCGACCTGCACATGGATCACCTCGAACAGATTGCCCATCGTATCGGGTTTGCCGAGCTACCCGAAGCCTGCGCAACACTGGTGCGCGGCGCGGCGCATGGTCGGGCGGTTGTGGAATTCGTGCCGGGCTAGAAATCGCTCGGCTATAATGTGCCCCCCTGGAGCATTCATGCTTCATATGCGAAAGTGGCGGAATTGGTAGACGCACTGGATTTAGGTTCCAGCGCCGCAAGGCGTGAGAGTTCGAGTCTCTCCTTTCGCACCACAAGCTTTGTTGAGTTCTGCGCGTCAATTTCGTTGTCCGTTTCGCTTTAAAGGGCTATATTGCGGCCTGGGAGCGATGATATGCCGAACGAAAGCCAGAACAAACGCGCCTTATTAGAAGCGCGTCACCATGACCCTTTTTCATATTTGGGGTTGCATCAAATCAAGTCCGAATGGGTGTTGCGTGTGTTTCAACCCTACGCGACGGAAATCTCTGTTCATGACGGTGTTGCCTGGCAACCGCTCGAACGCGTCGATGCGGCGGGACTATTTGCATGGCGCGGAAAAGCACCGATCCCGTCTCCCTGCCTTCTGCAGCTGAATTACTTCAATCACGTGCTCGAAATGCACGATGCATACAGCTTCAATACCAGCATCAGTGAACACGATCTCTACTTGTTCTCGCAGGGACGCCTGGAGCAATCCTACCGGATGCTCGGAGCGCACCACATGGAGTTGCAAGGTGTGTGGGGTGTGCGCTTTGCCGTGTGGGCTCCGAATGCAGAGCGGGTCAGCGTGGTCGGCGATTTCAACGGTTGGGATGGACGCGTGCAACCGATGCGCTCTCTGGGTGGCAGTGGTGTGTGGGAAATATTTGTGCCGGACATCGGCCTGGGTGAGTTCTACAAATTCGAGATTCGCAACCGCAACACCGGTGAGTTGCTGACCAAGACCGACCCTTACGGTTTCAGCTTTGAAATGCGGCCCGGAACGGCATCCAGAGTGACCACGCTGGATAGTTACCAGTGGCGCGACTCGGTCTGGCTGGAACAACGTGCCGTACAGGAATGGCAGCATCTGCCGTTGAACATATATGAAATGCATGCCGGCTCCTGGAAAAAACATTGGGATGGGCGTTTCTATAATTTCCGCGAATTGGCCGAGAGCCTTGTTCCTTATGTGCAGGAAATGGGATTCACGCATATCGAATTGATGCCGATCAGCGAACACCCGCTGGATGAGTCATGGGGATATCAGACCACCGGTTATTTCGGGGTGACCAGCCGTTTCGGCACTCCGGATGACTTCCGCTATTTCGTTGACAGCTGCCACATTGCAGGCATCGGGGTGATCCTCGACTGGGTGCCTGCCCATTTTCCCAAAGATGCATTTNNTTACTCGCGCGAGGCAGGGCAGTGGCTGCCGAACAAATACGGCGGCCGCGAGAACATCGAGGCCGTGGATTTCTTCCGCGAACTGAATATCATGACCCATGAACATTTCCCCGGCACATTGACCATCGCCGAGGAATCGACCTCGTGGCCGATGGTGTCGCGCCCGACCTATCTGGGCGGCCTGGGTTTTTCCATGAAGTGGAACATGGGCTGGATGAACGATACATTGTCCTACATCGAACACGAACCGGTGCATCGGCGCTATCACCAGAACATGCTGACCTTCGGCCAACTCTACAGTTACACCGAAAATTTCGTGCTGCCTTTCTCGCACGATGAGGTAGTGCATGGCAAAAAATCATTGCTCGACAAGATGCCGGGCGATGGCTGGCAGAAATTCGCCAATTTGCGTTTGTTGTTCACCTATCAGATGACCAACCCCGGCAAGAAGTTGAACTTCATGGGCAACGAGATCGCCCAGGGGCAGGAGTGGAAAGTTGGCTCCGAGATCGACTGGTATCTGCTGGGACGCAGCGAGCACAGTGGAGTCAAGGCGCTGGTGCGCGATGTGAACCGGCTCTACCGTGATGTGCCGGCGTTGCACGAACTGGATTTCTCGCATGAAGGTTTCGACTGGGTGGATTGCAACAACGGTGATCAATCCGTGCTGATCTTCCGCAGAATGGCGCGTGACGGTTCCTATGTTCTCGTGTTGCTCAATTTCACGCCTGTTCCGCGCGTCGCTTACCGCGTGGGGGTGCCGCACAAAGGGGGGTACCGCGAGATTTTCAACAGCGATTCCCACTATTACGGCGGCTCCAATATGGGCAACGGCTACGGCCTGTATACGAGCGACGTTGCATGCAATGGACAGGAACAGTCGATAGAAGTGACGCTGCCCCCGCTGGCCGGCATCGTGCTGGAGAAAATGCGCTGATTCGATTTTGTCGGGCATTTAATAACATGCAACACCAATGAGAGTATGCAGGGTCAGATAGGTTTCGATATGTCTCAATTAACTCAGTCTTTGGCATGGCAAGCCCTGCAAAATCATCGTCAATCTTTAGCGCAGTTTTCGCTGCGTCAGTCCTTCGTCTCCGATCCGCAGCGTTTTGAGCGTTTCTCTTTGCGCCTGGATGATTTGCTGCTCGACTATTCCAAGAATCTGATTACCACAGAAACGATGCCTTTGCTTTTTTCGCTGGCACGTCAGGCCGATTTGGAAGGTTGGCGCGACAGGATGTTCGGCGGAGAAAAAATCAACTTTACCGAACGGCGCGCGGTGCTGCATACCGCATTGCGCGCGGCGACGGACCCGGCGCATCCGCCGTTGCGGGTTGACGGGCAGGATGTGCTGCCCGCCATCCGTTATGTGATGGAGAAGATGCGACTGTTTTCCAACAGTGTGCGCAATGGTGTATGGCGCGGCTACACCGGCAAGGCAATTACCGATGTGGTAAATATCGGCATCGGCGGTTCCTATCTTGGGCCGTTGATGGTGTGTCAGGCATTGCAACCTTACGCCAATCCCAAGTTGCGCGCGCATTTCGTGTCCAATGTGGATGGTGCGGACTTGGCGACGAAACTGGCGCTGCTCGATCCGGAGACCACGCTGTTCATCGTCGCCTCCAAGACGTTCACCACCCAGGAAACCCTGATGAATGCCCGTTCGGCGCGCGATTGGTTCCTGCGAAGTGCGGGAGATGCGCAGCATGTCGCCAGGCATTTTGTCGCGCTTTCCACCAATGCCAGGGAAGTGGCGGCATTTGGTATCGATCCAGCGAATATGTTCGAGTTTTCGGATTGGGTCGGCGGGCGCTATTCGCTGTGGTCGGCCATCGGCTTGTCCATCGCCTTGTATGTCGGTATGGAAAACTTCGAAGAGTTGCTGGGCGGCGGTTATGACATGGATGTGCATTTCCGCACCGCGCCGCTGGAACAGAACATGCCGGTGATTCTTGCCTTGCTCGGCATCTGGTATCGCAATTTCTTCGATGCGGCGACGATCGCCATGTTGCCCTACGATCAATCGCTGGAATATTTCACCGCCTATTTTCAGCAGGCTGACATGGAGAGCAACGGCAAGCGCGTGGACCGCCAGGGCCAAGCGGTGGATTACGCCACCGGGCCGGTATTGTGGGGCGGTACCGGCACCAACGGGCAACATGCTTATTACCAGTTGATCCATCAGGGCACGCAGATGATTCCGGCCGATTTCATCGCACCGGCGCGCAGCCATCATCCCCTGGGTGAGCATCATGCAACTTTGCTGTCGAATTATTTTGCGCAGACCGAAGCCTTGATGAAAGGCAAGACCGCAGCCGAGGCGCGTGCCGAGTTGCAAACGAGCGGCATGGATGCGGCGGCGATCGAAGAACTGTTGCCGCACAAGGTGTTCGAGGGCAACAAGCCGACCAATTCCATCCTGTTCGACAAGCTGACAGCGCGCACCCTGGGCAGACTCCTTGCCTTATATGAACACAAGATTTTCGTGCAGGGTGTGATCTGGAATGTGAATTCCTATGACCAATGGGGCGTCGAGCTCGGCAAGCAACTGGCCGCGCATATCCAGCCGGAGTTGCGCGATGAGCAGCCGATCTCGGCGCACGACGCTTCCACCAACGGGCTGATCAACTATTACAAATCGCTTATCAAGCCATGACGCGTATCCTGTTTGCCACTTCCGAAGTGCATCCGCTGGTCAAGACCGGCGGGCTGGCCGATGTCAGCGCTTCGCTGCCCGCCGCATTGCAAGAATTGGGTGAAGATGTGCGGCTGCTGGTGCCGGGCTATACGCA
>CXWL01007247.1_pt1 | contig 15438 bp, 6 predicted proteins | sample 590931 | NCBI WGS metagenome assembly CXWL01 (sample SAMEA3498368, study PRJEB10139) | groundwater metagenome | biome: water well; material: biofilm material | place: Germany | collected 2015-04-27 | reverse complement strand
GGACGAAGGGTTCGCCGATTTTCACGGCTACGCGGTGACTTGTCTGACTCCCACCGGTTGCCGGCCGGGGTTTCTGGCCATCTCGCTCGACGACGCGGCCATCGCCGCGGCGCGCGACATTTCCAACGCCGGCCGCTGCATGGACGCTGGCCTCAAGACCGCGATGCAACAGCAGCTGCCGGGGCAGTTCTTGGGCACCGGAAACCAGTACCGCCTGGGCACACTGATCGCCGCAGCGCTCTTTGCGGCGTCGCGGCAGTCGGGCGACAAGCAGGCCTTGATGTCGAGAGCGCTGCTCGAAAGTTATGACGATGAGCGCGCCGGCACGCCTGGCTTCAAGCAACTGTTGGGGCAATATTTCGTGACGCCGCAGCTGTTCACTCCCGAGTTGATGGCGAACACCATCTTGAGCCACATCACCGACCCCGAATTGAAGCGGCTTACGTGCAATCAGTTGCTCGACCGGCTGGCGCTCGATTGCGCGACGCTGCCTTGCGCCACTTTACCAGCGTGCCCGGCGACGTCGTCGAAAGGCACCGCGGGATGTCTTTGAGAAAAGTGACAATGCGTAAAACGCGGCACCTTCCGGTCGCGGGGTTGTTGCTGCTGGCGCTCGCCAGCTCCATTTGGGCCGCGCCGCCGAAGAAGAAGCCGCCGCCCAAAGAGGCGACGCCGCCCGCCGACGAGTACACGCCCTACGAAGACGAAGAGAAGATCGACGAGCGCAACCGCCGCGAGCTGCCCAAACGCAGCGAGCCGACTCCCATCATTCGTGACGAGACGGACTTCGAAAAAAAGAAACGCGAAGAGACCCTCGCGCATCTCGACGACCCCAACTACGGCGTCTCAGCCGAGTTCGTATTCGGGGTGATGCTACTCGAGAGCTCGCGCGGCGTCGGGGTCGAGGCGCGACCGCAACTGGGCGCCCGCTTGGTGTGGGAATTCGCGCGCCTGATACCCGATGAATATTGGCGCGAGGCGATGTTCGTCGACTTCGGGTGGCGATCCACTTCGTACAGAGAAGGCAACAACACTGCTTTCGTCGATACGGTTCACCATTCAATTACCGCCGCGCCCGCCTTTGCGTTTCCACTCGGGCCCAAGTCATCGTTCGCGCCCTATGTGCAAGCGGGCGTGGGCGTCGGCATTCAGTCGTCGCGGGTGAGCGTCGACAAGAACGTCACCGACATCACCGGTTCGAAGCTGCTCTTGCAGTACGGCGTCGGGTTTCGTGGCCGGCCGGCGATTACCGCCGACGGCGCGGTTCGCATGTCGTTTCGTATCGAGCTGATGCGCTTTCGTCGCGGCTACATGGACGACACTTTCTTCGGCGGCAGCTTGGGTGCGGTGTTTTAGGCGCTCACCGGGGTAGCTCGGAGCAGATTCGATTTGAGCGTTTTGCTTTGAGGGCCGGGGCCGGGTGCGGGCTTGGCTGCCTTCGAGAGCTTGGCTCGGGCGATTTCGAGGCCATTCAAGGAGCAGACCCGACCTGCCCGCCCTTCAAAGCCAAACGTTCACCTGAAACCGCAATTCAGAAAATTCCCATACCTCGGCAGTGCCCTACCCCTTCATTGACCCTTTGTTCCGCGGTCTCTATGAAGCCGGCGCTGCTCAACTCTCGGGGTCGACCGCCATGCCTGCTTCTCGTTTCGGGTTGTCGTTGGTCATTGCCGCACTCGCCTTAAGCTGCGTCAGCGGTAAACAACCACCGCCGCCCGCGCCTCCCATCATCAAGCAGTTCAGCGCCGACCACCCGACCCTGCGCGCCGGCGAGCAAGTGACGCTCACGTGGGAAACCACCGGCGTCGACTCGCTGACGTTGCTCGACCCCGCTGGCACCGAAGTCGCGCTCACGCCGACCGCCTCAGGCTCGACGGCGCTGACGCCTTCGCGCACCACGTTCTACCTACTGCGCGCCAGCGGCCCCGGCGGCCGCGACAGCGCCTTCGTTCAGGTCGCGGTGGAACAGCCGCTCCGTGAAGTCTTCTTGGTGGCCATTCCCAACGAAGTGGAATCAGGCCAACCGGTGGACCTAATTTGGTCGGCCTTCGGCGGCAGCAACATCACCTTGAAAGACGGCGACGCAAGCCCCGTCACCATCACCGGCCAGTCGGGCGTGGCTCGCGTGCAACCCAGGCGCGGCACCACTTACACCCTGAGCGCCGGCCCCGCGTCGAGCCCCTTGAGCGCGACCGCGCAAGTCAAAGTACGGCCGGTGGTGATTTCTTTCACTGCTTCGCCGCCCGTGGCGAAGAGCGGAGAGACCATCACGCTCGAGTGGGCCACCGCCGGCTTCGATACCGTCACCCTCGAAGAAGCGACCTTCGGCACCATCACCACCGGCGGCAACGCCGCCCAGGGCAGCGCGAGGTGGACCGTGCCCACGAATTTTCCCGGTGGCACCGACGGTGGCACCGCGGCCGTTCCCAACGGCTTTCCTTTGAGCTTCACCCTCACCGCCGAAGCGATGAACCCTTCGTACACGGTGCACCAGACCCTCAATGGCGCGGTGGGCGAAGGCGCTCTCATCGACGACTTCAAGGTGCCGGCCAATGGCACCGAAGGCAAGAGCGTGCCGCTCTCGTGGGTCACCCGTAACGCGGTGCGCGTCGAGCTCTTGGCTGACGGTTACCCGCTCTACCAACCGGCCGCGGGCCTTCAGACCACGGGCGCGTTCTTACTGCCGCCGATCAAGAACGACACCACGATCACGCTGGTCGCCTACGACTTCAGCGGCTTCGCGGTGCGCAGCGAAAAAAAGGTGACCCTGCTGCGAGCGCCCAAGGCCCTCACCTTCGTCGCGCCTCCTTCGGTGGGAATGCCGAGCGGCGGCGCCCAAGTGAGCTGGACCACCGAAAACGCCTCTCTGCTGGTGATTCGCATCAAGGGTGGCCCCACCGTTTTTACGACCCGCGTTCCTGCCCAAGTGACCGGCGGCAACACCAAGCTCTTTCCCGCGCGAGAAACGACGTACGTGCTCGAGGCCTACAACACCGCCGGCGAAATCAGCAAGCTCGAGAAACATGTCGCAGTGGCGATGCCGGTCACGGCTTCCCTCACCCCCGAAGCCGTGGTGCCCGGCACCACCCTCACCTTCACTTGGGACCTCTCGGGTGCGAGCGCGCTCGAAGTGGTCGGCGTGCCCAACACCATGCCCCCCGTGGCCGCGGCTTCTACCGCTTTCGTCGACCTGAACATGAGCGCCACCGCGAAGACGCTGCTGTTCACCGACAAGAACGACGGCACCGCGACGTTTCAGACCGGCGTGGGCTTTCTCTTTCCCTTCTTGAACAAGGGCTACACCAGCTTCGTGGCCTCCACGAATGGGTTCTTGAGCCTGGCTCCCATCGGCGCCACGCCCACCAACGCCAACCTGACGATGTTTTTTGGCAGCCCGCTCTTCGCTCCCTTTTGGGACGACCTCACCACCCAAGACGGTGCGGTGCTCTGGTCGGTCGAAGGCGACGTCTTTCCGCGGCGGCTGATTGTGCAGTGGGACAAGGTCAAGATACAGGGTGACCCCACCAGCGAATTGACGTTTCAAGTGCAGCTCGCCGAAACCGGTGAAACGCGCTTCGTGTACCAGACGCTGCAAGACGCGGGCACGGCAGCGCGCGGGCAGAGCGCCACCATTGGCATCTTCGGAGGCACCGGCAACTGGGTCAGCCAAGCCAGCTACAACCCCGCAGGCGTCGCCATCGCCGAAGCCCAAGAGCTGCTGTGGTTCACCGGCGGTTCGCAGACCGGCATGATGACTGCCAAAATAAACGAGCCGATGTCGGTGGGCTTCTTCTTCAAGACCGCCGGCGACAACTGGGCGCACCTGAGCTACCCGGTGCGCGTCTTCAGCGCCAGCACGGTGCAGCTGACCGAGGTGATGCCGTTGGCTCCGGTGGGCGCTGACCACGGCACCTGGGTCGAACTCTACAACCCGAGTAAAGAATCGCTCGATATCTCAGGCTTGCGGCTGGTCACCACCAGCGCGCCGATGATGGGGTACACCTTTCCTGCGGGCACGGTGATTCCACCCACCAGCTACTGGCTGGTCGGCGAGTCCACAGACGTGCTCGAGAACGGCGAAGCCCCCGTCAAGCTCGCCTGGGCCATGGGCGATGTGCCTTTGGCCGCCAGCGACACGGTGAGCTTGCGGGTGCCGCTGACGAGCCCGGTGACCATTTCTTCTCTTACCTGGGCGGGAGCCGTGGCCGGCATTTCCTACCAACGCGAGGCGGCGGTCGGCTCAAGCGGCATGTTGACGTGCATGCGCAAGAGCATGTTCGGGCCGCTCGGTGCCACCGGCACTCCCGGCGGCATCAATGAGACCTGCTTCGATTACCAGCTCTCAGCAGTGCCTTATGGCTACGAAGACATCTCGGGGGGAGGCACCCTGCTCTTCGCTTCAGGCTCACTCGACGACCAAATCACCACTGTGCCGCAGGCCAGCCCCTTCAAATATTTCGGCACCGACTATTCGGTCATCACCGTCTCCACCAACGGGTGGACAGGGTTCGGCAGCTACGCCTCTACCTATGCCGGCAACAAGACCGCCCCCAGCAGCAGCGCGCCCAACGGCACCGTCTCACCCTTCTGGGACGACCTCGCCAACAGCGGGTTCTTCGCCGACGCCAATGTCTATTACCGCCGCAACACAGACCACTTCATCGTGCAGTGGCACCACTATTCGTACTGGTCGACGACGCGCAGCGACGACCTCAACTTCCAGGTGAAGTACTTCGACAACGGCGCCATCGAATTTCACTACGCCGAGCTCATCGACCGCGTGGGCGGCAGCGTGGCGCGCGGCCAAACCGCCACCGCGTGGATAGAGCGGCCCTCGGGTACCGCGGCCGCGCCCATCTCCATCAATTCCGCTGGCCTGAGTCCCCATTCCGCGTGGCGCTTCACGCCCAAACCTTGAAACACCTGGTGACCCACATGAGCTTCCCGAAAATATTTCTGGTGTTGGCGGCCCTGGCGTCGGGCTGCACGGTGATACCCGCAGACCCTTTGTCCGCGGCGCCGCTGATTAAAGACTTCGTGCTGGGCGCGACCGTCGTGCAGCCCGGCGCGGCGCTGTCCATTCAATGGAAAACCGAGAACGCTACCCACGTCTCCATCACTGACGCCCGAGGGCAGGCAGTGCCCGGTGTCGATGACCAAGCGAGCGGTAACATCCAATGGACTCCCACCGAATCAACGGTGCTGGTGCTCACCGCCAGCAATGACCGCGGCGTCAAGGCGCTTCAAGTCGCCTCGTTCACCGTCGAGGGCACCAATGGCAGCGTGCTCTTCACCGCGCACCCTTCAGTGCTCGAAGCGGGCGAAGCGGCCACGCTGTTGTGGTCGGCGCCCGGTGCGCAGAACGTGGAGTTGCGTGAAGTGAACGGAGCCGAACTCGACCTCAAGGGCCAAACTTCCTCAGGCGCGGTGCAGGTCAACCCCACTATCGAGACGGCCTACCAGATCCAGGTGGACGGCGTGCGTCGCCAGGTCACCGTCTCGCGCCGCGCCCACATCGACCTCTTGGAGCTGTCGACACCCACCGCCAAAGCAGGCGACATGGTCACCTTGAAGTGGAAGACGAGCCACGGCACTTTAGTCAGCGCCAGCGTCGCCGGCCGCGGCGAGCTCTTCGCCCATACCGGCTCGGAAGTGGCCGAAGGTCAATTCGTCGACACTGTGCCCGGGGTGCCGGCCGGAGGCCTGGTCAGCTACGTCTTTCGCGCCGAAGGCAAAGGCGCTCCGGTGGAGCAAGTCGTCATCTTGCAGGTGGGCACGGCGCCCGAAATTGTCTCGCTCACTGCCCCTACCTACGCACGCACGGGCGGGCTCTTCAGCGTCAGCTGGACCACCCAGGCCGCTGAAGGGTTGCAGATTTTGAGCGGCACCCAAGTCATTTACGCCGCTCCGTCACTGGCTCAGGTGCGCGCGGGTCAGGTGTGGCTCGCCAGCCCCACCGTCATCACCGACTACCAGCTGAAAGTTTCCCGTGGCGCGGCGACCGCGAGCAAGCCCTTCACCGTTTCACCGGTGGGCCCTGCCAGCGTCACCACCTTTACCGCGCTGCCCGCCACCGTGCCCGTCGGCACCGACCCCGTCACCCTGACGTGGAATGTGCCCAACGCCCGCCACCTGCGCGTGCTCGCCAACGGGTTGCAGACGGTGGTCAGCCGCCGGGGCACCGCCGCCGAAATGGGCACCGCCACCGTGTACCCGAACGGGCCGACCCAATATGTGCTCACCACCGACAACGGCGTCGATGCGCCCCTGTCAGCTGCGGCCAGCGTCACGGTCACCGCTCCCGCGACTTTGGGGCCCGCGGGCGCCGGCCCCTTGTTCTTGAATTCCACCTTGAACCTCGAATGGTCGGCAGGTGGCGTCACTCCGGCAGCGCTGGTCGGCTTTCCCCATGACCAGCCGAGTTCAAGCGCACTGATGTCTCCGGCGTTCGAAGACATTTCCACCACCGGCACCAAGGCGACGATTCTCAACCGCGACGATGGAACTTTCGTCATCAAACCGGTGGACTTCGAGACCTTCGTCTACGGCTTTCGCGTCGGAGACCGGGTGACTGTCTCGGTCAATGGCGCGCTCACACTCGCTGGCACGCCGACCCTACCCACCACTCCCGGCATGATTCCCGGCATGGGCAACCCAGCCTTTCTGCTCGCTCCCTACTGGGCCAATCTGGAACTGGCGACAGGTGAAATCTATTGGCAGATGGTGAATGAAGCGCCCGCGCGCACGCTGGTCATTCAGTGGAACAAGGTGAAGGTCAAAGGCCAGCCCAATTCGGAGCTGACCTTCCAGGTGCGCGTGCTCCAGACCGGCGTCATTTCGTTCGAGTACCCGTTGCTCAACGCCACCAGCGTCACCCCCACCGTGGGCGTGGTGGGCATTGCCCAAGCCTTGGTAGGCACCGCTACGCAAGGCCAGCGCACCCTTTTCTTCGGCCCACGCTCGCCGCCCATCGCCTACGGGTTGGTCGACCCCAACCTTGCCTTCGGCTTCTTGATGCTGCCTCAAGGTGACCTGCTGCTCGGCTTCGACCCGGCGACGCGCCTGGTGACGCCGACGTCGCTCTTTCTGTCTGAGGCCCTCTACTCACCCGCGGCGGCAGTCAGCGCCGAGGGTGAATGGTTAGAAGTGCGCAACACGTCCACCGTGCCGGTGGACCTCGCCGGGTGGCAGCTCGACTTCGGCGCGGGCAACGTACACACGCTCGCTTCGGCCAACGGCCTCACCGTGGTACCCGCGCAAGGCACTCTCTTGTTGGGCCAAGCGGCGAAAGACGCCGGCAACGACAACGTCGCCACCCAATACGTGTACGGCCCGGCGCTGCCGATGCCCGACACCATGGGCACGGTGGTGCTCGCCAATGACGGCGGTTTCGCCACCAACTTAGGCTGGAACAACGCCACTTCAGGCAACGGGGCGCAGGGCACCTCAGTGGTGCGCGATTTGGGGCCGCTGATTCTCGCCAGCGACACCGGCAACGCGCCCTCACCGCATTCCGTCAACTGCAGCAGCACCGCGGCGTTCGGCAGCAACGGCCAAAAGGGCTCGCCCGGCACGGCCACCGGTTGCTTCCCCTACCGCTTGGAGCCGCGCGCAGTCGCCTTCCGTGACATCTCTTCGACCGGCACGCGGGTGATGTCATCGAGCTCGCCGCTGGCCGATGGTATCTCCTCAGACGACGAGAACTGGGCCACGATTGATGTGAGTTCGGCGCCGGTGCCCTACTTCGGCTCTCCGGTGACCTCGGTGTACGTCGGTGTCAATGGCTGGCTCACGGTGGCGCAGCCGGGGGGCAGTCTCACCGCCAACTTTTCCAGCAAGACCAAGCCCGACCCACTGACCGCGCCTGCTGGCGTCTTCGCCCCTTTCTGGGACGACCTCGATTTCGTCGATGACCTGACCAGCGGTGTCTATGCCCAACGGTTCGCGGCGATGGCTGACCCCGCAGAGCCCCGCGCGCACTGGGTGGTGCAGTGGCATCGCTTCAGCCATTACGGGCTGGCGACGACACCCGACGACTTGAACTTCGAGGTGAAGCTCTTCGACGATGGCGACCTCGAATTGCACTACGGGCCGCTGAGCAGCGGCACTTCGTCGAACTACGCCGCCGGTTTGAGCGCCACCATTTGGCTCGAAAACTTGGTCGGCACCCAAGCGTTGATGGTTGACCCCCGCAACACGCCCATACGACCCCAAAGCGCTTACCGCTTTCGCCCCCAGTAAAAGGAACCCGCCATGAAAACGTTCAAGCTCATTGCCGGTTCGCTGTTGGTATTCGCCGGTTGCACGCTGCCCAAACCCGCGACCGCCCCCGAAGCGGCATCGATTACATCGTTCACCACTTCGGCCGCTGAAGTGGCCAAGGCGGGCGAGAAAGTAACGCTGAGCTGGGAAACGGCGAAGGCCACCACGCTCTCGCTCGAGCAGATGGGAGTGGGGCCGGTGACGATTTCTTCGTCGGAGCCCGCGGGCACGGCATCGGTCACCATCAACGCTGACTCGATTTTCGCGCTCACCGCGGGGGGCGAAGGCGGCAGCGATGCCCGCTTCGTCAGCGTCAAGGTAAAGACGACCGCGGGGGAAAATGTGCTCTTCACCGCTCTGCCCGCCACCATTCAAGGCGGCGAGAGCACCACCCTGGTGTGGAACGCGCCTGGCGCGATGGTGGTGAGCCTGAACCCCAAAGGTGGCGCTGCGCTCGACTTGAGTGGCCAGAAACAATCGGGAACGCTGCGCGTCAGTCCCGCGCAGAGCACCACCTATGAGCTACACAGCGACGCGGTGGTCACCGAAGTGACGGTGGCGGTGCAGCCGCGCGTCATCGCCTTCGCGCACGAAGGTCCCGCCCCCGAATCAGGCAAGCCGGTGCTGGTGAAGTGGCAGACCGCCGGCGGCACTCAAGCGATGCTGACGCGGTTGGGCCAGGCGCAGCCTTTGGTGATCGAGAACGACGCCGGACAAGTGGCGCAAGGCCAGTTCACCGACACCGCGCCCAACCCGCTCGCGCCCGACGCGGTGCTCACCTACCAGCTTGAAGTCACGGGCCCCGGCGGTAGCACCTCGCAGCTGCTGCGCCTCGACAGTGGAGCCACTCCCCGCATCACCCAGTTCAACCTGCCGGCGTACGCGGCGGTGGGTGGGCTCTTCAACGTCACCTGGGCCACGGCGCAGGCCGACAGCCTTGAAATATCGGTCGACGGCAAGCCTGCCTACGTGGCGCTGACCAAGACCGAGGTCGACCAGGGCAACGTGACGATACCGACGCCGATGACGGCCAAGCTGGTGCGGCTGGTGGCGAAGAGCCGGCGCGGCGGCCAGGTCTTTCGCGAGCAACTGGTGACGCCTATCGGCCCGGTGACCTTGAACACCTTCAGCGCTGACAAGATGAGCATCGTCAATGGCGGCGAGCCCGTCGTCATCAGCTGGAACGTGAGCAACGCGCGACACGTCATGCTGGAAGAAGTCGGCGCCCAGCCAGTCTTCGAGGACGAAGGCTCAGGTTTGGAGAGCAAGAGCCTCACCGTCTACCCCAACCGGCCGAGCGTCACTTACCGGCTGCAGGCCAGCAACGCCGCGGGCAGCAAAATCACCGAGCAATCGGTGACGGTGACGGTGAGCACCCCCAAGGGGCTGACCTTTGATCGCCAGGTGCCGCAAGGCGCGCTGGCGAAGGTGACCGGCTTTGATGTGGTGAGCGGCGTCAGCGTCAGTGGGCTGCCGGTGGTGCAACAAGACGGAGCCGGCGCGGCCTTCATCGACATCTCGGGTATCGGCAATGAAGTGGTGATTAATTCCGAGACGGCGTCGGTGTTGGTTGCGCTGGGGCGAGGCTTCGACACCCGCGTCTATGGCAGCGCGGTGACCGCTCCCACGCTGTCTGTCTCTCCCAACGGCTGGCTCTCGTTCTCAGCGGCGGCCATCGGAGGCCCCGACGACAACAGCGGCGCGCTCAAAGTCTCGTTGCCGGCTTTGGCGCTGGCTCCTTTCTGGGACGACTTGACGCCCGGGCCGTATGGCCGGCTCTATGTGCACGTGGCCGGTTACGGGCCCCTGGGCAGGTTGATAGTTCAGTGGAACCGGTTCGCGCTCGATGGCCAGCCCCAGACTGAGCTCACCTTTCAGGCCCAGGTCTACGGAGACGGCAGGGTGGTCTTCGCCTATTCCAAGCTCGACACCGGCGCGCCCATCACCGCCACCGTGGGCATCAACAACGCGACGTTGACGCAGTCGCTCTCGCCGCCTTCGCTGGCGGCGGCAGGCCACAACTTCGGCTTCTTAGGGCCCGCCACCTTGCCCGCGCCGATGCTGGTGGGAGCCGTTCCGTACCTCGTCGACGTGCTGGTGCCTCAAGGCGTTTGCCGCGTGCCCGCGCAGTCGCTGTTGCCACCGGGGCAGTTCGCCATCACCGAGGTGAACCCGTTTCCCTCGGTTGCCGACGGCGAGTGGGTGGAAGTCTCGAACTTCACTTCCACCCCGGTGGACTTGAAAGACTGGACGCTGGACTTCGGCGGCGCCGCCGCGCCCATCACCTTCTCGACGAGCGTGGTGGTGCCCGCCAACGGTCAATTGCTGCTCGGTCAGAGCGCCACCGGTGGCGACGGGCTTAACGTGGGCCATGTCTACGGAACCGCGGTGCATTTGCCCGACGCCTTGGGCTCGGTGTCACTCCAATATTTGGGCGCGCCCTATTCAACGCTGCGGTGGTCGGCGGCCGACGTCACACTCGGCGCTTCGGTCCAACAAGACGCTCCCAGCAGCTCGCTGGTGTACGCGGTGGGCCTGGGCGCGTTGTCATGCGAGGGCACGGCGAGCTACGGCACCCAAGGCCAGCGCGGCACTCCGGGGGCAGTGAACCCGCCCTGTTTTACCTATGCCTTGAGCGCGCTGCCCAACGGCAACTTCGAGAGCATCGCCGCCACCGGCACGCTGGTTGAGACCCAGAGCACGTTCGTTCCCGGCCCTGACGGCGACGAAGGCGTGGCCGAAATCACTCTGCCCGCGTCTGCTGTGCTCTTCGGGCGGCCGGTGTCGAGCCTCTGGGTGTCGACCAACGGCTTCTTGAGCGCGACACCTCTCGAGGACTCGCACTTCATCAACAAAGTGCGCCCCAGTAACAGTGTGCCGGTGGGCACGCTGGCTGTCTTCTGGGACGACCTCGAAACCAACAGCGCCACTGACTCGGGTATTTACGTGGAACGCAAAGACCCGAGTCCCGCCGTAGGCGACGAGTACACAATTATCTCTTGGGAACACCACGCGCAGTACGGCACCGGGCAAGACCTGAACTTCCAGGCGAAGTTCTTCGCCTCGGGCGAGGTGGAATACCACTACGGGGTGATGAGCATGGGCCCGGGAGCAGAAGGCCTGCAGGCCACGGCGTGGCTGGAAGAGCCGACCGGGCGCGGGGCAATGCCGATCAGCATCAACACCGCCACCGAACCGGGCCTTCATTCCAGCACCGGCTGGCGCTTTAACCCCCTGTAGTCACCCGCAGACGCGGCGATACCGGCAAAGCTCGCTATAACTCGGGCACGTAACCTTCGCGTAGGCGAATCGCTCCGGGCGCATCGACGAAGGTGTGCCTGATTTCTTCGACGGTGGCGCGCGCGCCTTCCATGGCGGTCACGCAACGGGCATCAAAATGCTTGCCGGCTCGCTCTCGCAAATACGCGTACGCAGCATCAGCGCTCCACGCCGCCTTGTACGGGCGCTCGCTGGTCAATGCATCGTAGACGTCGGCCACGGCCACGATGCGTGCCTCGATGGGTATCGTTTCACCGCGCAGCCCGTGTGGGTAGCCGCTACCGTCCCAGGCCTCGTGGTGACCGAGCACGATATTGCGCAGCATGGTGTTCTCTTTTTCGTCTCTGAGGCTCAAGCGCTCGAGCAATCGATCGACGATTTCCCCGCCGCGGGTGACATGCGTTTTCATCACCGCAAACTCTTCGGGGTTGAGGCGCGAAGTCTTCAGCAAGATGTGGTCGGGTATTGCCACTTTGCCGATGTCGTGCAGCGGCGCGAACAACAAGACGTGCTCGATAAAGACGTCAGACAGCTCGTACTGCTGCGCCACCCCCAATGCTACCAGGCGCGAATAACGCGACATGCGGTCCAGATGCGCGCCCGTTTCGGGGTCTCTCTCATGGCTCATGGTTGAGGCCACCTCGACCGCCGAGTGCAGCAGCCGCGCCGGAAACAAGCTCGAGGCCAACATCAGCGTCATCAGTTCTGAGTACACCGCCAGACGCAACACCACCGGCGGCGCGAAGTAGGCGCGTTCGACGGCATCGAAGAAGAGAAAACCCCGCAAACGCTGGCCTTCGAAGATTGGCCGCGTGTAGCTCGAGCCCCAATTTCCCGCGACTGCTTGGCTGTGACGGGTGGGCAAACCCGCCAGCACCGCCGTATCAGAAATCACCCGGTCGCGACGGTGGGTAGCCAGCTCTTTGAGCGACGGCACCTGCGCGAGCTTGGCCTCATGCCGCAACAGCGGCGTGCCCTGACGCGTGCTGTGGGCGAAAGTTTTTAGCGAGTCGGTCTTCTCGTCGTAGACGGCCAACGCGATGCGAGCCACGCCCGGAAGCTCGGCCAAAAGCTCGTCGTGCAGTGTCTGCAGCCGTTCCTCTATCGAGGTAGACTCCGAGGGTAGGTCCACGGAGGCGAGTTTAGCCACCTTGGCCGCGCACCTCCACTGTGTCGTCATCGGTCAACGATTGGCCATTCACTTGCGGCCCCAACACCGGTTGGCGCTTCAGTCCGCTGTCGCGCTTCTGCGACGCGAGCGGCGGCAGCCCCAAACAACGAGCACCGCCCACCCCAGCGCGTCGGGCGGCAACACCCTGCAACCGACGGCCCAGCCGGGAAGCCCCCGAGGCCTCGGGAGGACGTCCCCTCCGTCTAGAGAGCCCTCTCCTCCATCTTGAGAGGGCGGCACAAACTCGAAGGCCCCTACGTCAGCCCAGGCCACACGGGGTTGATTCGAACCCAGCGCCGAAGAATCTCGCGGAGGCTCGGCACTGGGCGCGACGATGGGAGCGTAGACCGTGGCGGAAACGGCGAGGCCGCGAAGAGGGCTGCCCACAGCCGGCCGAAAGTCGAGGGCGCCCGCGTCGACAAAGAGCGCAGCGGCGCCCAGCTGCGTTCCCGGTAAGAGGCCAGCGGTGCCGGTGGTCGACCAATTGGCACCCCCATCGAGCGTGGCAGAACCGCTAGAGGCCCAAGCATCATCAAAGCCGTCCACGGCATTGTTCCAAGCGTGAACATCGAATCGAAACGCCGAGCCCTGGGCAACGAGGGCATCTTGTTCTCTCGGCGGAATGACTTCGGCGCCGACGAAAGTGTTGTGCACAACGTAGACCTGGGTCACCTGGTTGTGACCTGTGCCATCGAGAGAAGGCCCGCCGGTGCGAGCGTCTAAGAGCACGGTGAAGTTGGCCAGGGTTGAAGGCGAACGGCGAAAAATGTTGCCGCTTAAGGCGACAGAGCGCGCCACCGGCTGAGTACCGACGCCCCCGCATTCGTAGGAGCACTCGGCGACCACGATGAAATAGTCGCTGACGCGCTCGAGCCAGGACGCTTCGAGGGTCAGCTTGCTAGCGGAAGAATACACGTGCTCTTCGGCATCGCGCATCAGGGTCTGGCGAATGGTCGCGTTGCCCCCGTAATGGGCCACCGAGGTCTTGTTATTCGCGAGTAGCGAGCGCTCGATATTCCCCCCGCTGCCACCGAACTCAACCCCGATCTGATTGCCGATAGAACGCACGCGCGTGACGCGGCTCGTCTGGTTGCGAAGCCGAAAGCCGGCGGTGGACAAGCTGCTTGCCGAGGTGTTGCTGGCGCCACGCACCTCGACGTCTTGCACGGTGACGTAGCTGCCGCTGATGAGCCAGGCATGGCGCACCGCATCGGGGGCGCTTTGCGGGTAACTGCCGGGCCACTGCTGCACCTGCTGCCCTTCGTAATCGAACACCGGTGGGTTGGCCGGGTCTTCGCCGCGGACCACGATCGGCATGCTTTCGGTACCGCTTTGGTTCAGTTGCACGCGATATCGATATGTACCTGCGGCGATGATGACTTCGTCGCCCGCCTGCGCCGCCTCGATTTCCGCGTAGCCACCGTCGTTGGGGCCAATACGAATTTCGCGGGCCGCGGCGGGTGCGGCGATGAACGCCAAAGCCAGCCACGCCCCAACGAGCGCTCGATAACGGGGCAAGAGGTCAGTTCGACGGGGTGACGATGAAAGGTCCCACATGAATTGGCTTGAGATCATAAGGCATCAGGGCACCACGGTGCGCAAAGCGTCTTCGCCCTTACGGCGGTTCTTTTGCTGCGCACGCAGGTGAATGGGTGCTGGCCAGCGCACATTGCAGCACAGTGATGAATGCTCTGAGAATGCACGAAAACAAACAAAGCAACTGCGAGGCCAGGGTTCGAGGCCCGTAATTGCTCGACCCGGCGCTGGTCACCGTCAACTGGCGCTAGAAACGGAAGGATTAGGCGTTATCCACCCTTTTGCCAGATCACGAAGGGGTTGCGACCGCGACATTCTGTGCCACACTCTTTTTTCTCCCCGGCGCATATGTCTGCTCCCACCCTCACCATGACGATGGTTGTCTTCGAATGGTGAGAGCGACGCTGGTCGCGGCTTGGCTGTCGGGGGCCGCCGTCGCGGCTGCTTCAGCCGACGACCCGGGCGCCGTCGAATGCGAGCGCGGTGAGCAGCAGGTGCGCGGGCTCGAGTTCGCGCCAGCCGTCGTCTCTTTCGAAAAGGCAATTTCGGTGAGCCGCCAGAAGCCCTGGGTGATTCGCAGCTACGCGGGCTTGGCGCAGGCGGCCGCGGCCGCGGGAAACCCCGAAAAAGCACACGACGCCTTCCAGGTGCTGCTGGCATTGGCGCCTGATTGGCGCCCGCCCCCGGGCGCTTCTCCGCGCGTGCAGGACCCGTACGAGAAAGCGCGCGCGTTTTGGGCAACGCAGGGCGGCTTCGCGCTCGCGCTCTCGGTGCCATCGGCAGTGCCGGCCCAACAGAATGTGACGGCGCAGGTGCGGCTGGAAGGCGACCCGCTGAAGTTGATTGGGCGCGTCGTCGTCAAATGGCGGCGAGACGATGGCACGAGCGCGGCGCAGCTGCTGGCCCCTGGCGCAGACAGCGTGGTGATACCCGGCGCCGAGGTGATGCCGCCGGGTCTCGAGGTCTGGGCGGTGGGGCTTTCTGACAAGGGCGTGGAGTACCTCGCTTCTAACAAGACACGAATCGACGTGAGCGGGACCCTGCCACCCGTGGTGACAGCACCGACCGTTGGCCTCGAGAGCAAGACCTCTGCGTTGCTGCATGTGGCGGCGTTGGGTTTCTATGACCCTCTAACGCGACGGCTGGGGTTGGAAGCACAGCTCAGCGTCACCGTGGGCAGCGTGGCCGAG
>CXWL01016257.1_pt1 | contig 15441 bp, 11 predicted proteins | sample 590931 | NCBI WGS metagenome assembly CXWL01 (sample SAMEA3498368, study PRJEB10139) | groundwater metagenome | biome: water well; material: biofilm material | place: Germany | collected 2015-04-27 | reverse complement strand
ACGTACGCACCCGGCGAGGGCCGCCTTGCGCGGGACGGGCTGATGGGGAGGATCGGTCGCGAACGCCTAGTCTAAGGACGCGGTCTTAGACTAGTCGCTGGCGGGGGGCGGCATGGAGATCATTCTCGGCAAGGCGCGACAGCGCTGGTCGGAAAGCCAGAAGCGTGAGCTGGTGGCGGAGACCTTGGTCGAGGGCGTAACGGTCACGAGCGTTGCGCTTCGTCACGGCGTCAGCCGGAGCATGCTGTTCGCTTGGCGCAAGCGTTTGCTCGGCGACGCTAGTGCGCCGCCGGCGTCGCCGCGTTTCATCCCGGTTGCTGTGACGCCGCCGCCGCTGGTGAGCGAGGCGCCTGATACGCCCACGATCGATGTCGTGTTTTCTTGCGGCTCACGTTTGCGCGTTGCGGGCGCGGCGGATCCGGATTTGATCGCGGGCATCGTCAAGGCGATGAAGCGCGGATGATCCCCATCCCGCAAGGCGTGCGTGTTTGGATCGCCACCGGCCACACCGACATGAGGAAGGGTTTCGACGGCCTGGCGCTGAGCGTGCAGGAACGGCTGAAAATGGACCCGCACGCGGGGCAATTGTTTGTTTTTCGCGGGCGTCGCGGCGACTTGATCAAAGTGCTGTGGCACGATGGCCAGGGCTTGTGCCTGTTCTCGAAGCGATTGGAGCGCGGGCGCTTCATTTGGCCGTCTCCCGCCGATGGCGGCGTGCAAGTAACCCCCGCGCAGCTCGGTTATTTGCTTGAAGGCATCGATTGGCGTGCGCCGCAACGGACTTGGACGCCAACGTCGGCGGGATAAGTGCGGCGAATTGAATCAGTCTGCACGCGGGGGCGCCTCAGAAGCTGCGAAGCGTGGTTTAATCGCCTACGATGCAGGCCGACGATCTTCCTGATGACATCGATGCGCTGAAGGCGCTGGTGTTGGAGGGCCGGGCGACGATTGCGGCCATGGCCGCCGCCCACAAGGGCGCTGAAGACCTCGCCGCCAATCTACAGATCGAGCTGTTGCGCCTGCAGCGCGCCCAATTCGGCCAATCCTCGGAGCGGCGCGCGCATCTGATCGATCAGCTGCAATTGTCGCTGGAAGATATTGAAGGCGACATCGTGCAAAATAGTGTGATGGCCGAGGTGCAGGCCGCCACCGATCAAGGCGCGCCGATCCAGCCAGCGGGGTCACGCCGCCAACCCAAGCGCGGACCATTGCCTGCGCATTTGCCGCGCGAGCGGGTGGTGATCGCATCGCCAGCCGCATGCCCGTGCTGTGGCTCGGAAAAACTCTCCAAACTCGGCGAAGACGTGACCGAGACTTTGGAGATCGTCCCGCGCAAATTCTTCGTCAAACAGACCGTGCGCGAGCGCTGGTCGTGCCGGGCGTGCGAAAAGATCACACAGCCGCCGGCGCCCTTCCATGTCATTGCCCGCGGCCGGGCCGGGCCAAGCTTGCTGGCCATGATCCTTGCCGGAAAATACGATCAACATCTACCGCTGAACCGCCAGAGCGAGGCGTTCGAGAACGAGGGTGTGGCTATCGAGGTATCGACCATGGCCGATTGGGTCGGCGCAAGCGCTGCAGCGCTTGAGCCGTTGACGCAGCTCATCCGTGATCATGTCTTTGCCGCAGAACGCATCCACGCCGATGACACGCCCGTGCCCGTGCTGGCCAAAGGCAAGACCCGCACCGGCCGATTATGGACCTATGTGCGCGACGACAAACCATTTGGCGGCAAGGCGCCGCCCGCGGCAATCTATTATTACTCACCCGATCGCAGCGGCGCTCACTGCCAAACCCATCTGCAATCCTGGTGCGGCCTGATGCAGGCGGACGCCTATGCGGGATTTACCGCGCTCTATGCGAAAGAACGAACGCCGGGCCAGATTCATGAAGCTGCGTGCTGGGCGCATGGCCGGCGCAAATTCTTCGAGCTGGCCGATCTGGCCCGCAAGAAGGGAGCGCGCGATGCGCGCATAACACTTTCCCCGATTGCGGTCGAGGCCGTGAAACGCATCGATGCGATCTTCGACATCGAGCGTGAGATCAATGGGCTCTCCACGGAACAACGCCTCGCCGTGCGTCAACAGCGCGTGCGGCCGCGGGTGGACGCGCTGCATGCGTGGATGAACACAGAACGCACGCGCGTGTCCAGCAAAGGCGCCATCGCCAAAGCCATGGACTACATGCTCAAACGCTGGCCCGCCTTCACACGCTTCCTGGACGATGGGCGGCTTTGCCTCAGCAACAACGCTGCGGAAAGAATGATCCGCCCTCTGGCCGTGGGGCGACGCAACTGGACCTTCGCCGGCTCCGATCGCGGCGGCGAGCGGGCTGCCGCGATCTACACATTGCTGCAGACGGCGAAGCTCAATGACATCGATCCGCAAGCCTGGCTCGCCGATGTGCTCGCCCGCATAGCCGCCATGCCGGCGTCGCGGCTTGCCGAATTGCTCCCCTGGAACTGGAACCCACAGACCGCCCCAACCTAATCAAACGCGGCCCTGGCCGGATGCGTACGCTGTGACCGACAAGGCACCCGCAGGAATGGGCGTGACGAGCAAGTCCGGCAACCAACGGGCGCCATCGAGCGCTTGCTCCACGGACTTGGCGATCTCAGCCTTGGTGCGCTTGGCCTGCATTTTCTGGAAAGCCGCGCGTTCGGCTTCGGAGAGTTGCGCCAAGGACGGCGCGCCGATCAGCGCATCGATCAAAGCCGCCTTGGGCAGGCGAGACCAGAATTCCATGTCTGGCTTCCAATGCCGCGTCATGTCGAGATCGAGTGCGGCGGCAAGACGATCGGCCATTGATTGCTTGCGTCCATCGTCACGGGTTACGCCCTCATGGCTGAGGTCGATGGCGCCCGCGACGAGCACCGCGAGGATCTCCATCAAGGTCTGGCGCGGTTGAGAAAGAAGCCATTCCAGGGCGGTCTCACTGTCACCTGGCACGATGTCGCCGAGCGCGACGCGCGCTTCTTCCAGGGTCTCGTGGTCGGTCATCGGCGCCGCCCGGAGACTGAGCCCAATGCCCGCGGCGGGATAACCAGCAAGCCCCTGGCGCGCCAATGCGAACACGGCAAGGCCCAACGCAAGGTCTGGGTTCTCGCTGAGCTTCCAACGTATGGCGCGCGTGCGCGCTTGGCTCAATTCTCGCGTCAACGCCTTGGGCAAGGTTGAGATTGGCTCCTCCCAAGGGGCTGGCTCGCAATCGCCATCCGTTTCGGCGGCATCTTCTCTGGAGCGACCATCGCCGTTTTCAAACGGCGCGTCGGCATTAAGCTCGAGCGCGGCTTTTGCCTCGCGCTCCTTGCGGATGCGACGAACCTTGCCGGCGTCCGCCTTGGCGATAATGCCCGAAGCGAAAGTTGCATTTCCATCGTGATCGATGGAAATGACCACGCCGGCGAGCGCCATCAATTCAGGGTCCCATTCCATGGTCGCTTCGATAACCGCGTACTGGCGCGCGGCGAGGTCGTCACGCTGCCCCCAGCGCGGATCGTCTTCCTTGGAATTTTCCATCTCTTCGTCGAGTGCTTCCAGTGCAGCATTGATCTCGTCCAATTTCTTGCGCTCTTCCTCGGTCATGGGGCGACGCGCTGGTTGGAGTCGCTCAGCTGATCCGCCCTCAAAGCGGCTATGCCCGAGATTGACATTGACCCAGCCCCACCCCTTTCCGAGCAATTCCGAACGGACGCCATCCAGCCGCTCGTGCGCAAGCCGCGTCATCAAGGCCGGATCATCGACATAGGCTTCGTTATCGGCGAACAGATCGCGCGTCACGAAGCCGCCGGCCGCTTCATAGGCGGGGAGGCCGATATAGAGCGCCAGTCGATCATTTGCGCGCATCCGGCCTTGCATCAAATGGGCGCGAACATTGCCGGCATGGGTCACCGGCTTGCCGAGCGCTTTGAACACCGCCTCTTGCTTGGCGTGGTCATCCACGAGGCAGAACGCACGCGCCGCGTCCAGGCTCAGCTCCGAACGGCGATAGGCATTCTTGAGCTTGGGCGAGAGGCGCGCCAATGCGAGCCGCTGCTCCACATGGCGTTGGGTACAACCGAAACGCCGGGCCACGTCATCGATAGACGAGCCGGCCTCTAGGAGAACGGTGAAAGCATCGACTTCGTCCATCGCGCCGAGCGCGACGCGATGATAATTCTCCACCAGCGAGACTTCACCGGCACCAGCTGAATCGATGACCTGGCAGGGAATGGCGAAGTCCCGTGCGATCGATCCCGTCTTTGCCAGCGATTTCAGCGCCGCAAGCCGGCGCGCGCCAGCGACAACCTCGAATTTGTCGTTTTCCGCTGGAGTGACGGTGAGATTTTGCAAGAGCCCAAGTGAGGCGATCGAAACACTTAGCGCTTGGATGTCGGCCTTGCGATCCGTTCGCCTGACATTGAGCCGGCTGGTGAGCAGACGATTCAGCGGAACGTATTGGATCGTAGATTGCGTATTCATCGGAAAGCTCCATGAGCTTCCCGGCGGCGGAATGCCGAGCCGGGGCCGCGCGTGCGACCCCACTGCGTAGGAGCCTGCGGCCAAGGCCGCCGATCAAGGGCGAAGAGCGCCAGCGTCCCTTGAACGGCGGACGACGCAGGCGATTGGAGGAACAAGCACGCGCGGGCGCGGCGCAACTCGCTATGGAGTCGGTCCCTGATAGGTCATTCCGAAAATCGTATCGGCCAACCAGCGCTTAAAGTCGGGGTTGTCGCTGAACTGCTTGAACAGCTGAGTGTCGTCTTTCACCAGACCGACAATAACTCGTTGCAGGGCGGCATCATGTTCAATGCGGGCATTCTGCCGATCTGAATTCTGGGAGGCGTTCTTGTACGCAGCGTCGGCAGCGACGCGATCTGGAATATCGCGCGCAATGAGTTGGCGAACCCGATCCCCATCATCCCAAGCGATATCGTTAAACTGCTCGTTGAAGGCCCGAATGATATTGGAGAGGCGATCAAGCTCGGGCTCGGGCCGCCGCGCGCTGCCATTGGTGGGAAGCGGATCGATTTCGGCGCCTTGATCGGCAAGCGCGAGTTGGCGCGCTTCTCGTTTCTCGATGCGATAGCTTTCCATGTCGATCGCATCGAGGATGCCCTTCGACAGGTCCTGTTCCATTGGCGCAGGCAGTTTTGGGACCAAGAAATTCAGGAAGATCGATAGCTCCTCCCAGGCCGCCACGGTGTACGGGAGGATCGAAGATAAGAAGCCGTGGGTGCGAATGAACGCTTTGGCTTTGCCCTTGAATTCGACCTGGGCGTCCTCATCGAGATTGCCCCGATACAACGCCACGCACACGTCGAGAATGGGATCGAGGCGGTCGCGGTCTGCCCCGTCCAAATAGCGGGTCACAAGTTCGCGGATCTGATCGGGAACATAGACTTGCGCTCCGTCGAGAGCGGCCTTGAGGTCGTGAAGCGTGTTCGGGTCAGTGGCCTCGGAGAGAATCGTGGTGCGAAAGAAGTCCTGGAACGCGGCGCGTATGGTCTCAATGTCGTTCTGGAAGTCCAAGACAAAAGCGTCGTGTTTTTTCGGGTGCGCGCGGTTCAGGCGCGACAGCGTCTGCACCGCCTTGATGCCGGACAATGGCTTGTCCACGTACATCGTATGTAGCAACGGCTGGTCGAAGCCGGTTTGGAATTTGTCGGCACAAACAAGAAAGCGGTACGGCTCGCCCTCGAACTTGTCCGGTATCTCCGACGAGGGAAAGGCGTTCATGGCCGCCTCTGTCACGTCGCGGCCATCGAGGTCATACTTGCCTGAGAAAGCGACGATCGCCCTGTGCGGACTCTTGCGCTCAACGAGATAGTCGCGGATCGCCTGATAATACCGGACCGCGCGGTCGATGCCGCCGGTGACGACCATCGCTCGCGCCTGTCCGCCAATGAGGCCGCGGGCGAGAACTTGCTCATGGAAATGATCGACCATGATCTCCGCCTTGAGGCGGATGGCGTGATCGTGGCCCTCCACATAACGGCGCAGCTTCTTCTTGGCGCGGCGCGTATCGAACTCGGGATCGTCGCCAGTCGTTTTGATCAGCTGATAATAGCTGTCGACCGGCGTGTAGTGCTTCAGCACATCGACGATGAAGCCCTCCTCGACGGCCTGCTTCATCGTGTAGGAATGGAAGGGCCGGAACTTGGTCTGAACGCCGTCCTGGAACGGTTCGCCGAAGATTTCGAGCGTCTTGTGCTTCGGCGTGGCCGTGAAGGCGAAATAGCTGGCGTTCGGCAACAGCTTGCGCGCCGCCATGATCGCATTGATCTGATCCTCAACCGATTCGGCGTCTTCCTCTTCGGATTCCGACAGCGCGCGATTGACGGCGGCGGACGCCTGGCCGCCTTGGCTTGAATGCGCCTCGTCGATGATGATGGCGAAGCTGCTTTGACGGTGGTGCGACCCAAGTTCGTCCAGAATGAAGGGGAATTTCTGGACTGTCGAGATGATGACCTTCTTGCCGCCTTCGATGAACTCGCGAAGTTGGGCAGAGCTTTCGGTCACGGCGCCGATGGTCGAGGACACTTGCGCGAACTGTTTGATGGTGTCGCGGATTTGCTGGTCGAGCACGGTGCGGTCGGTGATGACGATGATCGAGCCGAACACGGGCTTATCATCATTCTCCAGGCCGACGAGCTGATTGGCGAGCCAGGCGATGGAGTTGGATTTGCCGGAGCCAGCGGAGTGCTGGATCAGGTAGCGCTTGCCGGCGCCATGCGCGCCCGTATCGGCGAGCAATTGGCGCACCACGTCGAGCTGATGATAGCGCGGGAAGACCTGCTCGCGCTTCTTCTTGCCTGTCTTGCGGTCGACCTTTTCGACGATCTGCGCGTAGTGCTCGATGATGTTGGAGAGGCTGGGCGGTTTGAGGATCGTCTTCCAGAGATAATCCGTCTTGACGCCATCGCCCGGCGGATTGCCGGCGCCGTCGTTCCAACCCTTGTTGAAGGGCAGGAACCAGCTCTCCTTGCCCTTGAGGTGCGTGCAGAAACGAACTTCGGCATCATCGACCGCGAAATGCGCTATGCAGCGACCGAACTCGAACAGTTTCTCGCGCGGATCGCGGTCTCGCTTGTATTGCACAATGGCGTCGGCGACGGTTTGTTTGGTGAGGCTGTTTTTCAGTTCGAAGGTCGCGATCGGCAGGCCGTTGATGAAGAGCCCGAGATCGAGCGCGTTGGCTGTGTCTTCGCGTGAATAGCGAAGCTGGCGGGTGACGGAGAAGCGATTGGCGGCGTAGCGCGCTTCCGCCTGCGTATTGCGGGGCGTCGGCGTGGCGAAATAGAGCGAAACATGGTGCTGGCCGTGGCGCACGCCATTGCGCAGAACGTCAATCACGCCGCGCTTGGAAATCTCGCCCTGGAGGCGGGCCAGGAACTGACTGCGCGTCGGGCCATCTGTGCGGATGGCGACGGCCTCGGCGATTTTCGGCTGCGTCGCTTCGAGGAAGGCGGCGAGTTGGGCGAGATCGACCGTCCAGCCGCGCTCATAATCCTTGGGGTCGCCCAGGATCCATTGATGCAGGCCGACAAAGGGTTCGGGGTCTTCGGCCACGCCGCCGGCGATAGGCGCCGCGCGCCGGCCAGTCATGTCGGCGACGATCAGGGCCTCCAGGCCTATTTCAGAAGTGTCCGTCCGCGCCATCGCCTAACTCAGCCTCCACCGCATGTGGGCGCCATAGGCGCGGCGCGCAACGCAAGCCTGCCTCATGCCGCTTCCTCCACATCGCCGTCCGCTTCGGCGGCGAGTTCGTCTTCGGCGCCGTTCGGTTCGGAGTCGAGTTCCCGTGGCTCGACCTCCGGTAACTTTGCGGCGATGTCGCGAACGTCCAATTGACCAGTGACGGCATCCGAAATGAGCCGGACACGAAGCTCATGAAGCAGCCCAATTTCGTGATGTTCAGTACCGATAGCATTGTCGATGCGCCCGCATTCGCGATCGAGAAATTCGACGATATCCAGCTGCTCTTGCTTGGTGGGAAAAACGAAACGATGCCTTCTGATCTTCTCAGCGGTCAAATGGGCAATCGTGCTTTCGTGCCCATCCTGGAAAGCGCCTTCCATTACTGCTACCCTCAGTTGGTAGTACAGAAATCGGGGCACTTCCTTATCCGGATATATTGCACGGAGCCTATGCAGCGCTTTTTGAAAGCCGATCGTTGCGGAATCGTTCGTCCAGATCGCGGCGCGTCCAACCTCTCCACCCTCGCAAACCAGCAAGTCCCCGTGCCGAACCGTATATCGTGGGTACTCAGCCGTCGGGATGTCCATAGAAGGCAAGTCGGTCGTATTGATCCGATCCCATTGCACGTCGGTGTTCCGCAAATAGGGCAGCAAATATTTGCCCGTGATTGTTTTCTCGTCGAGCATCTTGCCGAGACACTGATGGTACCGGTGTCGGAGTGCCGCGATCGGCCAACCCTTCCGTACGTCCCCCAGCCACGGCACGCCGGACGGAACGAGGCGCGCGTTTGGGTCGAGGCCGCGCGTGACAGCGCGATGGACGATCGCCTGCTTCTGCTCGTTCAACAGCGCGATGAGGCGGCGCTTGGCGCGGATCAGATTCGCTGTCAGGTTTCCATGCCAATCCAGAAACCGCACAATCGCCCACTGCTCTTCGAGCGGCGGCACCGCAGACACGATCTGCTTGAAGGATTCCCAGTAGAGCCGGTTGCGATCCTTCACGATGCCGCGCGAGTAATTGTCGACTTCGCCCATATAGGCGGCGGTGCGGAAGAGATAAGCGTAGTACGGCGCGTACGCCTCGGCAAATGGGCGCGCGACGACGTAGGCGGGGCTGACGAGGCCATCCGTGGGGACCACGCCAACCGCGCCTTGCCACATGCGCATCATGTTGTAGGCGATGTCGCCTTCGCGGGCGCGCAGGTATTTCGAGCGATCCGCCATCTGCTGCTTGCGGCCGGTCTCCATGTCGCGCACGCGTACGCCGCTGCGGAGTGAAACTTCCAAGATCGGCAAATCCGGATAGCCCGTCTCCCGGCGCGGACCGAAGAGCCTGCCATTGCGCCACAGCCCCCAACGCGCCGGCGCGCGCGGAAGCCACGCGAGGCCGGTGTCCCGCATCTCGGGATATTGCGGAAGACTCACGACCGCAGGCACAACCTGGTCGACTGCGACGCGCTCACCCGCGGATGAAGGCTCAGCGATAGACGAGAAAAGATCCTCCTGCGGGACGCGCTTGGTCGTTGCTCGCGCTTCCACCGCCGTTTCAGCCGAACGAGACCATCGCGCGAACACGGGCTCGATGTGACGACTCAGCAGATCAAAATGGTCGATGGGAAGTGGATCGATCTTTGCGACCCACTCGGGCCCATTTGAATGGAACTGTTCGCGCAGCTCCATAAGGAGCCTGCCAAGAACGTTCATGCCCACGAGGCGGCCGTCTTCACCTGGCTCAGCGCCCCAGAACTGATCCTTCTTCGAATACTCCACGATTGGCGCGTCGCCTGTCGATAGCAGGAGCTTGCCAAATGAATCGATGTTCTGCGCCAACTTCACCTGCAAGCACCAGCGCATGATCTTCACGCGAACGCGATCCCAATCTTCGCGTGAGTTCTCGCGGTGTGGTTTGGTCCGCATCTTCGCCGTCATCGGACTCGCTTCGTCGATGATGACGCGCTGAAGGTCGGGCATGTGCGGAAAGCGAAGCGCCTGATAGAGAGCTTCAGACGTGCGGATGGCGATGCCGTTAACCTCCAGCGGGTAGCCCGGCGCCATGTTGGAGAGACCGCCGAACTTTTCGTTCGTCTTCAGGAAGACGACGCTCGTCGAGGGGTCATAAATTCTGACCTGTGCGCTTGCTTCACTCACAGCGCGCCTCCTTAAAACCCAAACTGCTTCATCAAAGCCGTGTCCGTGTTCGTCTTCCGCACAAACAGAGGATACCACGGATCGCCGGCCCAAAGGGCCAATGGCGCATTATTCGGGCAGTTGCGATACGTGACGATCATTGAGCCGAACCCGAGGGTTTCAAGCACTGAGTTGCCAAGAGGTCGTTGAGGCTGTCCAAGATTCGGACAGAGGGCGCGTATGCGCACACCCGCCTTGAGCATCTCCTGCTCCAGAAGGTGTCGCCCGGCTTCCCCTGAAAATAGCTGCCGCGGACCAAGTTGCCCCGGTTGGCGCAACACGGGCTTATGCTGCATTGCAGACACATGATTCTGTACCGCGACATCAGCAGGAATGACCGTGGGGCGAAGAACATCCGAGTTATCGGTCTCAGAACGACGATCCTCAAGATCGATCGCGAACCACCACTTTACGGTAACGCTCTTGCCAACTTTCTGCGCAGTCGCACGAATTTGGTTCTGGGCGTAGTAAAAGCCGCCAGAGTGGAGGGCGATGACAACGATATGCACCGTGCAGGAGTTTGGCGCGTCGTTGGAAATCCAGCGTTCAAGGTCACGCCGGATTCGATTGCCGGTGAAGAGCCCGTCATCAAGGTACACGAACACATTCGGGATGCCGCCGGGGGCTGCCAAGGCTATTCCATCAGCGTTGAGCTTGTCACGCAACAGAGCGTTGAGGTCTCTCTGGGAAGCGCCTCCGCCTTGCACTTCCAGCAAATGCACTCCGTTCCAAAATGCTGTTCTGTCCGCTCCAATAAATTTCGGATTTTGGCTCAATGAGTGGACAAAGGTAGAGACATTCTGTCTTGAGAAATAGGTGCTCTTGAGCACATGATCCACTTCGTCAAGAAGTGCGTCTTGAACCGTTGGATCGAATTGTTGAATCCATGTCTCCACATGCGCGACGCTCGGCGTGGTTATTTCGCCCGCGCGGTAGTCTCTTATGGTGTTTGCTATCGAGGCCAGCAGGGTTGAGCGATCTGTCATAGCTTTTCAAACCACGCTCTAATTCGCGCGGCCATGAGCTTGCGCCGTTCGACGAGAAGCTCATCATAGCCCATGTCTTCGCCCTTCCAGAGCGCCGCCGGGATGCAGTTCTCGGCGAGGTTCTGCTCCAGCTCCGCCGGATCGGTGATGCCACCGTAGCGGAGCGGGCCGCCGCTCACCTGGGCGCGCAACTCGGCGAAATAATCCTTCGGATCGCGGTTGCCGATCGCGATGTTGATCTCGCTCTGCGCCATCGCAAAATTGGCGATCTGATTGTAGCGGCCTGCCGCGAGCTTCTGCTTCTTGAGAAGATCGCGTGGGTAGATGTGATGGTGATCGACGCGATTGAGCAAGAGATCGCGCACGGTGATCGCCTTCGAGAGGAACCCCTTGTCGCCCAACACCACCTGCGCCGCCTTGAAGGCGTGCAGATACGGGCTATTGATCGAAGGCGTCTCCATCGATTGCGGCAGAAGCGTCGACCAGAAGGATTCTCCAAGCTCGGCCGATAGCACCGACGCGCCGTAGATGGCGACGCCCTGTGACTCTATCTGCCGGATATCAAAGTCGAACTGGCTTTCCGGGCTCGCCGAATAGCGTCCCCTCAGAATCGACATGGCGTACCAGCGCCGCACCAGTTTCTCGATTTCGTCGGCCTTCAGCCCCTCGGCGCGCCCACGCAGATAAACGATATAGGCGAAATTCACCGCGTTTTGGCTGCTGATCATGCCGTTGATCAAAAGGCCAGCCGATCGCAGAATCATCGTGATCCGGTCGAAGTGGGTCTTGTTGACGAAGTCGAGCACGCCGTCTTTCAGCTTGGCGAAAGACGCCTCCGTGACGCTATCCTCATAAACCTTGGTCTCGAAATTCCGGCCGGAAAGCAGCGCCACCAAATCCTGCATCTTGCCCCGGCCGAATTTGGATGTGAACGCCACACGGAGAACGTCTGTGTAGGAGGGGTCGTACAGGTCGTCGTTCGCGTCCTTCAGCCATTTGATCTTCGACCAGTAATCGCTCTTGGCGAAATCGGGGTCGATCTTCTCGATCCGCGCTGCGTGGTCAGGGGTGATCGCCAGATGGCAGAAATAGTCGATGGCCTTGCGCAGCTGCGCGCCGCCATAGGTCAGGTTCGATGCGATCTTGGACATCGCAAAGTCCGCCTGGCTCAACGTCGCCCCTGCGGAATTCACCCGGATGAAAATCTCTGTGACCGTCTCGATGTCGAGATCTTCGGCGAGTTCGATGATGCCGACGTGGTTGTTGATGATCATCCGCAAGCGTTCGAGCTTGGAGAAGATGAAGTCCTCATCCGTGCCGGCGTTGGCGGCGACATAAGCCTTTGTGATCTGCAAGAGCTTGGCGCCGGGTGCAAACACGTCCGCCACGTCTGGGAGCCACGCTGTGTCCTTCAGTATAGCGGGGTTGCTGACCTCGAATCGCTCCTCAAGCGGGTGAAACGCAATGCGGATACGTAGCGTCTCATAATCCTTGGTCAGAACCTCGAGCCCCAACAACGCAGCCATGAGCGCGGTGACGCGCTGTTGGCCGTCGATCAAAATCCGCTTGCCAGCCGATGGCGTGCCGTCCTTCAGGCGCACCGTCGGATTGCGCCATGCGATGAGGTAGCCAACGGGATAGCCCTGATAGAGGGAGTCCAGAAGGTTGCGGACCTTGGTCGCTTCCCAAACGAAGGGGCGCTGAATTTCCGGAATTGCAATCTCACCGGACTTTACCCAAGTGAGCAGCGTGTCGATCGGATGCGGCGTGACGGAATAGCGTTGCGTGGACATGGATCAGCGTACCCCACCAACGATTTGCGCCAAGAGGCCTTCCGCTTCCTGTTCAACAGCCAGAATATCGGCGCGAATATCTGCGAGCGCTCGCAGCGGCTGTGGTTTGTAGAAATAGCGGGTGAAGCTGATTTCGTAGCCGATCTGGGTCTTCGATGAATCGACCCAGGCGTCTGGTGCGTGCGGCAGGACTTCGCGCGTGATGAAGGCCTCGATGCCGCCTTCCTCATTGAGCGGGATGGTCTCGAAGTCGGCCAATCCGCTGTCGGGCTCATATTCGACTACGACCGACTTGCCGCCAATCTTTGTCGGGATGAGGCCGTTCAACGGGTCAGCCTTCGCTTTGCTGCCTGCGTGGATTTTCTTGATCACGGGGACGCCGTCTTCGGCGATGCGTCCTTCTTCCCGGAGCGTCTTGATCTCCTTGGGGGAGTAAGTGCGATCCGTATCAATGCCGCGCGCTCGCAACGGGCGCTCAACTTTGACCTTCCAATATCCGAACTCAGCCGCGTCAAACACCTTCGAGCTCTCGGTTTCCTCGAAGCGCAGAAACACGTCGCAGATACGCGCAATGTCTTCGTCCGATAGCTCACAATTTTTCTCGCCAAGATTTTTGCGCAGCGGCTTGAACCAGCTTGTGGCGTCGATCAACTGCACCTTGCCCTTGCGCGCTGCCGGCTTTCGGTTCGTCAAAACCCAAATGTACGTCGCGATGCCGGTGTTGTAGAACATCTTCAAAGGCAGGGCGACGATTGCCTCCAGCCAGTCGTTCTCAAGAATCCAGCGGCGAATATTGCTCTCGCCGCCGCCAGCATCGCCAGTGAAAAGTGACGATCCGTTGTGAACCGTTGCGATGCGGCTTCCCAGTTTCGCGCCCTGCTTCATCTTGGAAAGCATGTTCGCCATGAACAGCATCTGGCCGTCGCTTGAGCGCGTAACTAGGCTGTACTCGGAGTCATCGGCATGGGTAGTGATGAAGCGGGGATCGCGAAGAGCCGACTTGCCGCCCATGCGCTCTTGGTCGCTCTTCCAGCTTTTTCCGTAAGGCGGATTCGACAGCATGAAATCGAACTCGCGGGACGGAAACGCATCGTTCGCGAGGGTTGACCATTCCGCGCCGCCAATGATGTTGTCCGCTTCGTCGCCCTCACCCTTAAGGAGAAGGTCCGCCTTGCATATGGCGTAAGTCTCTGGGTTGATTTCCTGGCCGTAGAGGTGCGTGGCGACCTCTTTTCCGTGGTCGATCGCAAGCTGTTTCAGCGTCTCTTCGGCCACGGTCAGCATTCCGCCGGTTCCGCATGCGCCATCATAAAGCAGATATGTGCCAGACTCGATTTCGTCCGCGATCGGCAGGAAGATAAGCTTCGCCATGAGTTTCACGGCGTCACGCGGCGTCCAGTGCTCGCCCGCTTCCTCGTTGTTCGCCTCATTGAAGCGCCGCACCAGTTCCTCGAAGACCGTGCCCATCGCGTGGTTGTCGAGGCCTGGCTGGCGAATTGTGCCGTCCGCATTGGTGAGCGGGCTCGGAGATAGATTGATCGCAGGATCGAGAAATTTCTCGATCAAGGTTCCGAGCGCGTCCGCTTTCGAGAGCTTTGGCAGCTGGTTCCGAAACTCGAAATTCTCCAAAATCTCCTGCACGTTTGGCGAGAAGCCATCGAGATAGGCTTCAAAATCAGCCTTGAGTTGTTGCTGACTGGCGCGGTTCTTGAGGTCTCGAAGCGTGAACTTGGATGTATTGTAAAAGGCCTGACCCGCCGCTTGTCGCAGAGCGGCGTCTTGGTTGGCGACGCCCGCGGAATCCAAGCTGGACTTCATTTGCAGGACTGCGGGCTTCGTCGATTCAAGGACCGCGTCGAGGCGGCGAAGCACCGTCATCGGCAGAACGACGTCCCGGTATTTGCCCCGCACGTACAGATCGCGAAGCACATCATCGGCGATGCCCCAAATGAAATTCGTGATCCAATTTAAGTCCGACACGCGGCACCCCAACTAAATTTCTCAGCGCTTAGCGCAACCAATTCTCGACCTTCAGCCCGCCCACGCGCCTGAACTCCCGCTCATTGTCCGTCACCAAGACCATCTCCAGCGCCAAGGCCTGCGCCGCGATCAAGAAATCGTTCGCGCCGATGGGCGTGCCGGCGGCCTCCAGCGCAACGCGCGCCGAGCCATATCTCGCATCCGCCGGCGCTTCGAGTGCGATCACCTCAAGCGCGCCCAACACTGCTTCAAGTTGGGAAGCCAAGCGAACCGACGCTTTTTTTGCCGCGCCATAGCGAAGCTCCGCCGCCACGATGATGCTGGTCGCAACTTGCGTCTCGCCGATCTCGGCGATCTTCGCCGCCGCGCGCCCTTGCGGGTGGCGAATGAGGTCGGAGACGATGTTGGTGTCGAGCAGGAAGCGGGCGCTCACAACTCAACAGGCTCCGGCACCCGATCGGGGATGGGCGGGAAATCCTCGTCGAGCGGCTTCAAAGTGGCGAGCAGCGCGAGCAAGGATTGCGGGGCGGCCGGCTCGATCACCAGCCGCTCGCCTTCCTTGCGCATGATTGCGTCTTCTCCGGGAAGTTCAAACTCCCGGGGAATGCGGACGGCCTGGTTGCGGCCGTTCTTGAAGATTTTGACGCGGCGCTCGGCGGTCACGAATCAGCTCCCTAGTTGACATAGGCCATAGCATATGCCGAGCGGGACGTAAACCTGTGAGTTGTGCCGGGCGGCATGGGGTCCGTCTGGGAGAAAAGCCCCCGCTATCTCAAGGGGAAGGCGTGAAACCCGCCCAATGCGCCACCGGCGCGAC
>CXWL01000749.1_pt1 | contig 15441 bp, 14 predicted proteins | sample 590931 | NCBI WGS metagenome assembly CXWL01 (sample SAMEA3498368, study PRJEB10139) | groundwater metagenome | biome: water well; material: biofilm material | place: Germany | collected 2015-04-27 | reverse complement strand
CATCTCGGTCCCGTTAAAAATCACATCTTCCATCTTCTCGCTGCGCAGAGCCTTGGTGCTCTGCTCCCCGAGTACCCAGAGAATCGCATCGACGACATTACTCTTTCCGCTTCCGTTGGGCCCCACAATGGCCGTGACGCCATCAGGGAATTCGATCCGGGCCTCCGCGAACGACTTAAACCCCGCCATTTCAAGGGATTTCAAATACATCGGCGACTCCTTCGGTAGCGTGTATCGAGAAAACTCACAGGGAAAGAATGCCCGGCTTTGTAACACAAGCCATCGGAAAAAATCAAAGGAAAATACTGCCGGTGGTAGGATCGGCCAGAGAGACCTACAACATTTAGGGAGTGGGCTGGATGGGGACGCGAAGCGATTACCCCGCCTGAGCCTCAACAGATCTGTTGGAAGACTCGATGGTAATCAGCTCTTTAGGGAGGAGAAACTCAACGTCCTCTTCGATCACGGTCAGGTCTTCGACCTCGGCAGGCCCAAAGGTCTTGAGGTAGGTCACGACCTCTTCAACCAGAACCTCCGGAGCCGAGGCGCCAGCAGTAATCCCGATCGCTTTCACATTGGCGAGCCATTCAGGGTTGATGTCGGAGGCGGCATCGATCAGGTAGGACGCAATCCCGCACCGCTCCCCTAGTTCTCGCAGCCGGTTGGAGTTCGAACTATTGGGAGAACCGATGACCAGGATGACATCTACCAGCAAGGACAGCTCCTTCACCGCATTCTGCCGATTCTGTGTCGCATAACAGATATCTTCCTGGTGAGGCCCCTTGATGTGCGGGAACCGTTCATGAAGCGCCCCAACGATATCCCGGCATTCATCGACACTCAACGTCGTTTGCGTGACGTACGAAAGATCATGCCTTTGATCGACCTGCAGCTTCTTGACATCTTCTACCGACGAGACCAGATGGAACTTGTCCGGAACCTGCCCGAGCGTCCCGATCACTTCGGGATGGCCGGCATGGCCGATCAGAATGAGATCGTACCCCTGCGTATAGTCGCGATTGACCTCGTTATGCACTTTGATGACCAACGGACAGGTCGCATCGATCACATGTAGTCCCCGCCGATTCGCTTCGTCCCAGACCGACTTGGCAACCCCGTGGGCACTGAAAATCACCACCGAACCTTCCGGCACTTCCCCCAATTCCTCCACAAACACGGCACCCTTGTCGCGAAGCGAGTTCACGACATGCCGACTATGGACGATTTCGTGCCGCACGTAGATCGGCGCCCCATACTTCTTGAGCGAGAGATCGACGATATCGATCGCCCGGTCGACTCCGGCGCAAAACCCGCGTGGATTCGTGAGGTAGATCTTCATGACGGCCACCTTTCCTTCAAACGTACATGACCACATTCGTGCCCATATACTTGCGGACAACTGCCGTCCACCTTACGTCAGCACAGCAGGCTCCGTCAACCCAATTGGCCCGCTCCCTCTTCACTACCCGTCTTGACACGATGCCTTCTCCCCCGTAGGCTCACGCAACTCACGATGTCCAACCTGACCAGCAAAAAAATTCTCATCGTTGAAGATGAGCATGACATTCTCCAACTGGTCAAACTCTATTTGGAGAAAGAGGGCTTTCGAACGGTCGCGGCCAAAACCGGCACGGAAGGCCTTCTGTACGCGAAACAAGAGAAGCCCGACTTGGTGGTCCTCGACTTGATGTTGCCTGAGATCGACGGCCTCGAGGTCTGCAAACGGCTGCGTTCGGCTCCGGAAACCGCCATGCTCCCCATCATCATGTTGACCGCCAAAGCCGAAGAATCGGACACCATCGTAGGACTGGAGCTGGGGGCCGACGACTACGTGACCAAACCCTTCAGCCCGAAAACGCTCGTCGCCCGTATCAAAGCCCTCCTCCGCCGACTCGATCGGAAACCGGACGAGAGCCCAGCCAGATACCAGTATGGCGATCTGGTGATGGACCTCGCACGACACGAAGTCACCGTGAACAAGACAGAAGTCCCGCTCACGGCGAAAGAATTCGGCCTGCTCGAACATCTCCTGCGCAATCCCGGCAGAGTCCTGACCCGAGACATCCTGCTCAATACCGTCTGGGGCTACGATTACTACGGCACGACACGAACGGTCGACGTCCACATTCGACGGCTCAAGCAGAAACTCCCCTCGCTCAACGAGGCGATTATGTCGGTCAAGTCCCTGGGCTACAAACTAAAGGAGCAGTGATACGTCATGGGTGAGGAGTGATGGGTTAAGACCTACGCCCATTCACCCATCACTCCCCACTCATCACTATGACATTCTCTATCCGCTGGAAAGTCACGATCGGCACGCTCTTGGTCCTCGCCTGCGGACTGCTCATCGCCAGAACCTTGGCGATTCGGTCCCTTGAACAAGAAGAAATCGCGCGATCGGGCCAGATACTGGAGACGCGAACCGGTCTTGTCGCCTATGGCCTGCAGCCGTTTCTGACACAATCAGAGGCGCTGTCGTCGACTCCTCAATTACAAGCAGCCGTTCGGGATCTCGGTGCACGGGCCTTCGCCCGCGTAACCGTCGTCGCGCTAGATGGCCTGGTGCTGGCCGACAGTGCCGTCTCGGACCGTAACCTCTCGACGGTGGAGAACCATCTCGCGCGTCCGGAAATTCAGCAAGCTGTGGCCACCGGACGGGGAACGGATCTGCGCACGAGTCACACCACTGGTGAACGCACCCTGTACCTAGCCGTCGGCATCGGCAGCACAAGCCAGACAAAACCCTCCGGCTTCTTACGGCTAGGGTTACCCATGACCACGTTCGATCATGAGGTGGCCAAGTTACACCGGAACTTGGCCCTTGCCTTTGGCATTGCCTTCTTGATTGCCGTCGCGCTGAGTGTGGGCCTCGCACGCAGCATCACAAAACCCCTGTCCGATATTGCCATCGCCGCGCGAGAGCTCGCCAATGGTGACCACACAGTCCGCATCAGGACGGGATCACGGGATGAAGTTGGGCTCCTCGCCGACACGCTCAACCAGATGACGGACCAACTGCGAGGCAAGATCGACGAGCTGTCCGAAGACCGGGCCCAGCTCTTGGCCATGCTGACATCGATGGTCGAAGGCGTCATGGTCCTGGACTGCCGAGGCCGCGTCCTGCAAGTCAATCCAGCGCTGGAGCGAATGTTCGACGTCAGTCGAATGGATGCACGGGGACACCATTGCTCCGACGTCTTTCGACATCCGCAGCTGGACACACTCGTCTCAACAGTCTTGACAAAACGCATCAACGAGGAAGATGAAATCCTTTTACAGCCCAGCGGCCGCTGTCTCCATATCGAGGCCTCGGTCACGGCCTGCGATCGCGAGAACGAAGCCTGCGCCGTGCTGGTCTTTCACGACATTACCGAGTTACGACGCCTGGAGAATATCCGGAAAGATTTCGTCGCGAACGTGTCCCACGAGCTACGAACCCCGCTCACGTCGATCAAGGGCTATATCGAGGCCTTACTCGACGGGGCCAAAGACGATCCTGGGACCAGCACAAAATTTCTCGAGATTATTCTCAAGCAAAGCGACCGGCTGAACCTGATTCTGGAAGACCTCCTCCAGCTCTCGAAGATCGAATCAGGACAGATTCTTTTCAAGCGGGAACCCTTGCAGATCCAGCGGGTCATTGAACGGACGCTGGCCATGATCAAGCCGTTAGCGGACAAGAAGGGGCACCGGCTCCTCTCCTTTATAGCCCAGGATCTGCCAGCTCTGCTCGGCGATGAAGACCGGCTGATGCAAGTCCTGTCGAACTTGCTCGATAACGCGGTCAAATATACCCCCGGAAACGGGACCATTACCGTGGCGGCTCACCCGGTTGCTGACGATCTCGAACGGCCCACGATTGTCACAGCCCTTGAGCTGAGCGTGACCGATACAGGGCTCGGTATTCCTGAACAGGATCGCCCCCGCGTCTTCGAGCGATTCTATCGAGTGGATAAAGCACGCTCGCGCGAAATGGGAGGCACAGGCCTTGGCCTGGCAATCGTGAAGCATATCGTCGAGGGGTTGGGAGGACGGGTATGGGTCGAAGCCAATGCCCCGACCGGCAGCCGTTTTGTTGTCCGGCTGCCAATCCAGCACATCAGTCAGCCGGTTTAGTGAAACCTGACCATGAGAAGATAGATGAGCGATGCGAGAAGCGCCGCGCCAGGGAGCGTGAACACCCAGGCGTAGAGAATTCTCGTCGTGACGCCCCAGCGCACCGCCGAAAGTCGCTTAATCGCGCCGACCCCCATGACCGACGTCGTGATGGTCTGCGTCGTGCTCACCGGCAGACCGATGTGCGCGGTCACGAGCAACACCGCCGCCGCACCGGTCTCAGCCGCAAATCCATGCACCGGTTCCAGCTTCACGATCCCCATTCCCAACGTACGGACGATCTGCCAGCCGCCCACCGCAGTCCCCAATCCCATCGCCACCGCACAGGCGCCGATCACCCAACCCGGCACCTCGCCAGAAGGAATCTGCCCGGCAGAGAGCAAGGCCAAGGTAATGATACCCATGGCCTTCTGCGCATCGTTGGCGCCGTGACTGAACGCCATGAAGCAGGCGGAGACGAGCTGCAGCCGTTTAAATAATCGAGTGGCCACACTTCGCGTCACACGAAAGCAGACCCAGCTGATGAGCACCATCAACGTAAACCCAATGGCAAAGCCAAAGAACGGCGCAAGCACCATGGCTTCCATCACCGGACGAAGCCCGGACCACTTCACCATATCCCACCCGCCATGGGTCACCGCAGCCCCGACCAGTCCGCCGATCAAGGCGTGAGACGAGCTCGTTGGCAATCCCAACAGCAGCGTGAAGAGATTCCACAAGATCGCACCGGCCAACGCCGCCGCCACCATTTCTTGAGTGACCATGGTCGGGTTCACAATCCCCGAGCCCACCATCTTGGCGACCGCCGTGGACATGAACGCCCCGGCGACATTGAGCACGCCGGCGGCCATGACCGCCACGAGCGGGCTCACGACTCTCGTCGAGACGACCGTCGCAATGGCATTGGCACTGTCATGCCACCCGTTCGAAAAGTCGAACAAGAGCGCTAGCACGACGACGACGAGCAGCATTCCGGTCAATTCAGGCATTCAACACCGTGATATGTCATGAGTGATGGGTGACGAGTGAACCCAGGGCAAATGGCAGGACGCGGTCAGGCCCTTCACTCATCACGGATCACGCCTCACGTCCTTTAGTGATGCTTGAGCGCGATCCGCTCAAGAATATTTGCGACGTCTTCGCAGCGGTCGGTTCCCGCTTCGAAGTTCTCGTAAATCTCTTTCCACTTGATCACCGCGATCGGATCGGTTTCTTTTTCAAAGAGAGCGGATATCGCATCGCGGGACACTCGATCCGCTTCGTTTTCCAGGCTGTTCACCCGTACACTGCATTCTTTCAGCTCCGGATGCGCGAGCCCCAGGCGATCCACGCCACTCCCCACGGCCACAGAGGCCTGATACAAAATATCGGCCAACTTGACCGCCATCGGAGTCGGCTTTGTGACCTTGTATAACACGAAGCGATCGGCGATCGCCTCCGTCACATCCAGAATATCGTCGAGCGCGCTCGCAAGGTCATGAATGTCTTCCCGATCGATCGGCGTAATAAAGGTTTTGTTCAATCGAAACGCAATATCGTGCGTAATGCTATCTCCAACATGTTCAACGTCTTTAATCCCCTTGGCTTGTTCGATGGGAGACCGAAAATCCTCCATCATGACCTTTAGAAGGCGGCTTCCCTCGATCATATTATGTGCGGCCTTCTTGAACAGCTCAAAGAACGCTTCTTCTCGAGGGATCAATCCAAATAACATCGCGACGCTCCTCAGTTCAGATACAATCGGCGTTTCTCACGGCACAGGCAACGCCGTCACGCCAGACATCGACAGCCCTTACCAGCGAACCAACCCGGCCGCCCACGTCACACCACCGCCAAAACTGCCCAGCAAGACAAGGTCGTGGGGCACAATCTTCCCAGAGCGGACTGCGTAGTCGAGCGCGATCGGCACTGACGCCGACGAGGTATTACCATACTGCCCGATCACGGAACAAACTCGTTCCGGCGAAACTCCCAGCCGCTTCGTCAGCTGGCTGATAATTCGCCCGTTGGCTTGGTGCAAGACCAGCTGCGCGAGATCGTGAATATCGACACCGCATTCTTTCACGATCTCGAGGATGGCCTGCTCCAATCGTTTGACCGCCAAACGAAAAAGCGGTGCCCCTTGCATCCGCAACGTATGACGCTTCGCCTCAACCGTTTCCAATGTCGTCGGCAGGCGCGACCCACCTGCGGGAATGGAAATCAAACCATGCCGGGCACCGTCCGCATGGAGGCGGAGCCCCATAAGCCCCCGGCTCGGGTGACCCACCTCCGGTTCCCCCCGCAGCACCACCGCACCGGCTCCATCGCCAAATAACAGCGCTGTATCGCCGTCAGCAGGATCGAGGGAACGAGACTTTACCTCGGCGGCGACCACCAAGCAGGTCTTGATCTGACCGCTCCGAATCATCGCATCGGCCATCGAGAGTCCATAAAGAAAGCCTGAGCAGGAAGCCGCCACATCGAATGCCGGTATCGCGGGACAACCCAGCATCCGCTGAACATGGCACGCCGTCGAGGGGAAAACCGAGTCGGGAGAGGTCGTCGACAGCACGATCGCCCCTACGTCAGAAACCGGGAGTCCTGCAGCCTCAAGCGCCTGCCTGGCGGCTTCCACGGCAAGATCGGAAGAGGCTTGGGATGCCGCGGCCCAGCGACGCTCCTGAATCCCTGTCAGGCGAGAGACCGCGTCAGGCTCAATACCCAACGACGCCCCCACCTCGCGATTCGTCACCACCCGTTCAGGGAGGTACGAGCCCGTCCCAATAATCCTTGTCCGTATCATAGGTGTCTGTACTGTGCGGGTCACTGCAAGAATGGCGGGATTATAGGTCTCGGTGCCACAGGGGTCAACTCACATGCTCGAATCGTTGCATTCAGCCCCTGCTCCTGCTACATTTTCAGGACTAATGGCACGTATCCTTTCCATCGTCACGACTGCTCCACGGCTGGCAACGGCTCTTGGCCTTTGCACAGCCATTTTCTGCATCATCACGGCCTGCTCCAGTACACCCAAGCCCCAAGATACGGCTAAGAAAGCCCTGAGCGGGACCGACGAGCAGATCTTCTTAGGCGACACGATCGAGAAAAATTACGACCCCAACGTCATCATGAAGCGAGGCGAAGCGTTCTTCGAGAAAGAGGAATACACGGAAGCCATCGTGGAATATAACCACTTCCTCGATCTCCATCGCACCCATACCCTCGCCTCCTATGCCGCCTTCCGGATCGGAGAAAGCCAGATGAAACGGGCCAAGGGGATCGATCGCGACCCGGACCCAGTTCAGAAAGCCATCGAAGCCTTTGAGCGGCTGCGGAAAGACTTTCAAGGCAGCCGGTACGACGGACAAGCGCTCCAGAAGATCCAGGAATGCCACAATCTCCTTGCGCAGATGCATCTCTTCGTGGGGCAATTCTATTATCGACGGGGCTCCTATTTGGCAGCCGCACATCGCTTTGAACAAATCATGAAGCTCTACCCCGACAAGTCTGTCGCACCCGATGCCTTATACTTCTTGGCGCTCAGCTACCATGACTTGGGCGCAGACGATTGGGCCAGTGAACAACTGACCCTCTTGGCAGAAAAATACCCGTCCAATCTGCACGCAGGCGAGGGAAAGAGCTTGCTCGCAAAAATTGGCAGCGGAAAATCTGCTCCACTTTTGGCGAAACAGACCGAGCCCGCGCCATCTGCGAGTTCACCGACCGCCGCTCCATCGGAAAATCAGCTCAGCCTCGCGGCGGGACTTCTCCCCTCTGTCCCGACCGGATCCTTCCGCCTTCCTTCTGCCTCGGCATTGGGGTTAGGCCAATCGTTTGTGACCTGCCGCCTCGGCGCCTGGTGCTGATTCCGAACAGCATCGAAACAGTCAACATTCCGCTCTCAGCAGACTTCCAACTCTCTTGATTGTCGTTCGTGATCCACCAGCGAATCCGGAGGGCTACGATGCGCTCAACGGAACGAAACGGCTTCGAGGAGCAAGTCCTTGAGGGATAATTTGATCAGGCTCTTCGCCTTGACGTAAAACGTTCGGTAGGTTTCACGCCCGCGGAGCACGTCGTAATAGAGCATGACGATATGTTGATAGCGGGGCAGGTGGTGGTGGCAGAAACGCGGATACGAATAGACAATACTCGCCACGCGAGCCGCCACGAGAAACTCCTCGTAAATCTCCCGCCTGACGGCATCTTCGTACTCGGCCAGCGAATATCGCGGATCTTTGACCTGGTTCAGAATCGATTCTGCGGCCAACTGCCCCGACCGCACTGCGCAATAAATGCCTTCGCCGAATAAGGGATCGACCAGATGCCCAGCATCTCCCACCAGCAAGACGCGGCCTCGTACTAATCCGACTGACTCCCGATCGGCCTCGCCATAGTCACTGAAGACCGGGAGTGGATGGCCGGTCGGATGCGGGACCTTCCATGCAGCCAATCCCTGCTCATGCTGCACGAACTGATCGAACACCTTCTTCGGGCTCGCGAGCCCTCCGCGAAGATCCCCCACGCCGATAGAGAGCCGTTCCTGCTTCGGGAAAATCCAGGCATACCCTGCGGGCGTCGCACCGATATCGATGAGCGCACGCCCAGTGCCGGGATACTGAGGCGCAGTCCCGATCGGGACTTCACTCTCCAAGGCCGCCATCCGACGGCTCCGGCGGCCCGGGAATAACTGCTGCGCCACCACGCTATTCGCCCCATCCGCCCCGATCAGAACCTTCGCCACATACCGACCGCGATCCGTCGTCACTCCAATGCCGTCTGGAAGCTGCCGACAAGACGTCACCAGCTCGTCTTCGTGCACCTCGGTGCCCGCTCGCCTCGCCTTCTCCACAAGGAGATGGTCAAACCGATCGCGCATGACCATGTAGGCGATCGGGCTGGAGGAATCGAGGAAGAAGGGATCCGCGCCGCGGTAAGAAAATTGTATGCCGTAGATCGTCTGCTCAACGACCGACTTGTAATCGTCGTCCAAGATGCCGTCGATCCTGGCCGACAACCCGCCGCCGCAAACCTTGTATCGTGGATGCGTCGCCTTATCGAGCCCGAGGACAGACAGCCCAGCTCGACTCAACTGATAGGCAGCGGTGGCGCCGGCCGGCCCCATACCGACAACCAAGGCATCGTAGACGTTGACGTTGGACAGCGTTGACATTGGAAGAAGACCGTCTAACCCCTGCGTGCTGAGGCCTCAGTTCTGAGTGCTGAGATTTGGATTGAGATTACCGGGAGTCGACGCTGGAAGAGGAGCTCCGCTGACGCAGTATTCCCTACGTTGGCAGTCTGGCATTCTGATCACTGACCGAGGTACCACCCAATCCCCTGCCGTTCTAAAAATCCGGTAATCATCGTGAGGGTATTAGCATAAATCATGACGCCCACGATGATCAGCAACACCCCGCTCACGGTCGAAACGCCCCACAAATACAGACGCGCCTGCTTGAAGTAGGCAAGGAATCGATCGACTCCCAGGGCCGTGAGAAATAACGGCAATCCCAATCCCATCGAATAACTCGTCAGCAACAACACCCCGTTCAACAACGAATCGGTGGTGCTGGCATACAGCAAGATGGTCCCGAGCACCGGCCCGACGCAGGGCGTCCAGCCGGCGGCAAATGCGATACCGATCAAGAACGACCCCACATACCCGACCGGCCGGCTTCTGAATTGGAAGCGATGTTCCATCTTCAGAAAGCTGATATTCAAGATCCCCAATAAGTAGAGACCGAAGATAATGATCAGGATCCCGCCGATCCGCCGAATGTGATCTTGATAGGTAATCAAGGCCTGTCCGATGAAGCTGGCAGAGGCGCCAAAGGATACGAAGACAGTGGTAAATCCGGCGATGAACAGCAGTGCGTTGATAACGATGGACTTCTTAAACTTCGACCGCACCGTCGAATCGGTGAGTTGTTCGATGGAGAGCCCGGTAATGTAGGAAATATATGAGGGAACCAGTGGAAGCACGCAGGGCGAAACAAACGACAGCAAGCCGGCAGAAAAGGCTGCCACAAGAGAAATATTCGTGATCGATTGCGACATAGCTATGCGAGATTATGCATGAATGATCCAGCAGGGCTACGACTTCATCAACATCTGTACCAGCTGATGTGCCTCAGCCGCTGCCCAGTCGCGCGCGCCGAAAATTTGGTGCCTGACAATTCCTTGACGGTCGACCATAAAAGTCATAGGAAGGCTCCTGGCCCCATAGGTCAATCCTACACGATAATCGGCATCGTGGAGGATGGGGAACGTCAGGTGGTTCTCTTGCTGAAACGGCCTGGTGACCGACGCGCCTTGCGCATCCGTGGACACCGCGAGAATTTCAAAATCATTCCGTGAAAATGTCCGGTAGAGCTCTTCCATCGCCGGCATCTCCACCCGGCAAGGGCCGCACCAGGTCGCCCAAAAATTCAACAACACCACTTTGCCACGCAAGTCAGACAGCGAAACCGAGTGGCCGTTCAAATCTCGAAGACGGAAGTTCGGGGCAGGCTCACCCAGTTTCACGGCATTGCGTTCAACAACCGGCAGAATGTCAGGCGCTGCCGCCTCACCGATCCCCACCAGCGTGACCATCAGCATGGCCACGATTCCAACAATGACCAGCCTCATCATCCCTTCCTCACTCCACCGTCCAATGATTGAGCATCAGCGGCTTTGGGAGTCACGTTAAGCAACTTAGTCAACACTTGCAGGCTATCGAGCCTCGTCCAGTCCCGCGGCCCGATCACAATCTCTCGAATGACGCCCTGCTGGTCGATGATAAACGTTTCAGGGATGCCCATGCGTTTATAGGGCTTATCGGTCTTTCCCCAGGAATCGATCAAGACAGGAAAAGTCAGATTCATGCCCTTGATGAACGGAGGAATATCTTTGGTCGTCGTCACGCGATCGATGCTGACCGCCAGAACCATCAAGCCGTCCTTCTCGAAGTTCTTGTGGAGCACTTCCATCGAAGGCATTTCTTCACGGCAAGGTTTGCACCAGGTCGCCCAAAAATTCAGAAACACCACCTTGCCTCGAAAGTCCGAGAGCCGATGGGGTTTGTCGTTCAGATCGGTTAGGGCAAAGTCAGGCGCCGGCTTCCCCACCGTCAACAGCTCATACTGAGCGCTCTGCATCCAGACAATGCCGAACACCACCGCCAGAATGGCGGCGCCGACCAAGACGATCAAGAGGCGTGAGCCTCCTGACGCAGGCGAGGCAACAGAAGATGTAGATATCGATGGTTCAGTCATGGTGATCTGAATGTGAGGCCATCACAGAAATCTTATGCATAGGCATGGAGGCCCGAGAGCAAGAAGTTCACACCCCAGAAACAAAAGACGACCATCAAGAAGCCGAAGATCGCATACACGGCGGCACGGTGCCCCTCCCACCCGCGCGTCATCCTGGCATGGATATAGGCTCCGTAGATCAACCAGACGATCAGCGACCAGGTCTCTTTCGGATCCCAACTCCAATAGCCACCCCACGCATAGTTGGCCCACATCGCCCCGAGGACAATGCCGAAGGCCAGCAAGGGGAAGCCGACCGTAATAGCTTTGTAGCCTAACTCATCGATGGTCTCGAGATCCGGAAAGGCGGCGTAGAAGCGGGAGGTGCTCCCCCGTCGCTCCGCCCGCTCCTTAAAGAGGTACATCACGCCCAGACCCCCGGCCATCGCAAATGCCGCATAGCTGGTCAGCGTGATCGACACATGGATATAAATCCAATAGCTATTCAACGCCGGCACGAGCGGTTCTGCCGTCTGGTATCGATAGGGCAATAGCGAGGCCGCACCCATCGCAATGAACCCGATCCCCACCACAAAGGCGCCGATGGCTTTGATCTTGTAGCGCAGCTCCAACAGCACATAGCCTAGAATGATCGCCCAGGACACATAGGCCATCGCTTCGAACTGATTGGACCAGGGCGCAAAGGTTCCTGACGTCTGCATCCGCTCGAAGGCCCGCGTGAACAGGGCGCCGGTATTCACGATCCACCCGAACACCGTAATCAACGTGGCGATCTGACCCAACTGAGTGGCCCAGGCTCCGTCGCGTTCATCGAAGTTATCCGTCGAATGACCGGCAGGAGCCAAGGCCATCGCCGGACGGCGCGCAAACAGATAGACAATATAGAGGGTCAGAGCGGCAAGATAGAGCCAAAACGTCATGTCGAACAGAAACAGGGATCGGACCATCGTGTCCTCCGCGATCGATTCAGGCCAACATACCAATCGTCATCATACTCAATACAGCGGCAGTTTGACTACTCAACCAGACCCTCATCGCTTCACGGCTCATACCGGAGAGGCCGAGAAGGTGCGGAGCTTGTCCGTCAACTTTCGAAACTCCCGCTGAAAGTCGATCTGGCTCTTGTGCGTCGTACCACCGACATAGACCGTCACCCCCTCCGGAGCCGGGACGATCTTCATCCAGATCCGGCGGTGGAAGATAAAGGACGAGAGGGTAATCCCCACCACGATCATGGTCGAGCCGGTCCAGACGATATTGATCCCGGGATTCTTGGCGATCTGAAGACCGGTAAATTTCTTCGGCTTGTACGCCACCAATTCGAACTGGTATTTCGACTCTTTAATATCGAAGAGGTCCGGGAACTGATAGAACACCCAGGGCGTCGACTGGACCGAGTTCCGCTCATTCACCGCCAATCTGATCGCGGGATTCGCATGTTCCACGGTCTTGGAAAACACCTTCTTCTCCGTCGAGTTGAAGGCAAAGTCCGCCACGAAATCGGTGATCGATAGTTTCAGATCGAGATCCGCAACCGCCTGCTCCTTGTGCCACTCCAGATCGACGGTCTTGAGGACCTTGTCCGTCGCTTTATCCTTGATGTTGACCCTCGCCACCTCGACCTGATCCCAGGAATCCCCGTAACTGGATTGATAGAACCAAATGCCTTTGTAGACGAGGGGATCGTTGACCGAGATGGTCTTGGTGACAGCCGACTTGCCCCCGTCAATAACAGTCAGAGTACTGTTGTAAGACTTCACGGACCCGTTCTCGTGATAGTCGATCCAGAATTTATCGACCTTGATGTCGAAGTTGCCCCGTGGGATATGGTAGGTCTGCCCTTCGAGACAGACCCCGAACTCCTGGAAGCCGTAATAGGTGCCGATCAGACCACCGACGATAATCACGGTCGCACTCAAATGCGCCATATGCGCGCCGACGCGTCCCAGGACCCCTTTCGTTGCATAGATCGTCACCTCAACCGGGTCATTTTTCGCCAGGACCTTGTAGCCCTTTTCGATAAAATGCTGCGCCAGCTGCTGGGACACGACTTCCTTGCTGCTTGCGATCGAGACCTCAGCCTGCTGCTTCATCCCCTTCACAAAATCCAGCGATACGCTGACCCGGTCTTGTTTCATCGACCGCCAGACGCCGGGGAATCGCTTATAGAAACAGGTGAGCGAGTTGACGCAAAGGAGCCCGAGGAGACTGGTAAACCACCAGGTGTGATAGACGTCGATGAACCCCAGCCGGAGAAACCACCGATAGGTATTCTCTCCGTACTCTTGAATATAGGATTCCGGCCGTTCGTTCTGTTGAATGACCGTCCCGATCGTGGCAGTGATGGCAATGAACAGAAAGAGGAACATCGCCAGCTTGATCGAGGCGAAGAACTCGACGAGTTCGCGGGAGAACTCCTCCCATCCCAGCCTGGGAGCGGGGGATCGGGGACTCTGTTGTTCGGGAATCGCGTCCGACTGACCATTCATCGTATTGACAATCCCTTTCTCATCACAAGGCACAGCCTGTCACCGCTCGTTGGATACGCGGCCTTACACAGAAGAACGATCGTGGCCCGGGGAGAGAAGGCCAAATCCCAGACGCGCCCTTAGTGGCGGCGTAGAGAAAAGAGGCAAGAATTGCAAAGCGCGGTGATCTTACAAGTGCCCGAAAAGGGGTGTCAAGCAAGCGCGTGCAATGCCGCGCCTGGCATTCCAGGGCATGAAAGAAATAGACAAAGGAGGCGTGCTCATACTAGTATTCCATGGCAATACGTGGGTTATCGCCAACCGACCATTGAGGAGCCAATGAGAACTAACTACCTGTTCACATCAGAGTCTGTGACAGAAGGACATCCCGACAAGATCGCCGACCAGATCTCCGACGGAATCCTGGATGCGATTATCGCAAAAGATAAGTTTGCCCGAGTCGCCTGCGAAACAATGCTCACAACCGGCATTGCCTTCGTGGCGGGTGAAATTTCCACCAAAGCCTATGTCGAGATTCCCGATATCATTCGCGAGGTCATTAAAGACGTCGGCTACTGCGACGCCGCCTGGGGATTCGACTACCATACCTGTTCCGTCCTCACCGCCATTCACCAACAGTCGGGCGACATCTCCATGGGTGTGGATTCCGGTGGCGCCGGCGACCAGGGACTCATGTTTGGCTTTGCCAGCGACGAGACCTCTGAGCTCATGCCCATGCCGATCGTCCTCGCCCATCGCCTCACCAAGCGGCTGGCCGAAGTCCGGAAGAAGAACATCCTCCCTTGGGTTCGTCCCGATGGAAAGTCCCAAGTCACCGTGGAGTACCGGAACGGGAAACCGGTCCGGATCGACACCATCGTCGTGTCGACCCAACATAGCCCCGACGTGACCAACAAGCAGATCGAGCGCGACATCATGGAGAAAGTCATCAAGCCCATGATGCCGAAAGGGCTCTATGACCAGGCCAGCGTGAAACATCACATCAATCCTACCGGCCGCTTCGTGGTCGGCGGTCCGATGGGCGACACAGGACTGACGGGCCGCAAGATCATCGTCGACACCTATGGCGGTCACGGCAGCCATGGCGGCGGCTGTTTCTCCGGCAAGGATCCCACGAAGGTGGACCGATCGGCCTCGTACATGGCCCGTTACATTGCGAAAAACATCGTTGCCGCCGGGCTGGCTAGAAAATGCGAAGTGCAGCTCGCCTACGCAATCGGCGTGGCCGACCCAGTCTCGGTACTGGTCGACACGATGGACACGGAAAAGGTGGCGGTCGAGAATCTGGACAAGCTTGTGCGGAAGCACTTCCCCTTAACCCCGCGCGGCATCATCGACCACCTCAAGCTCCGCCGGCCGATCTTCCGAAAGACAGCATCCTATGGGCACTTCGGCCGTAACGAGCCGGAGTTCACCTGGGAAAAGACCGACAAAGCAAAAATCTTGCGCAAAGACGCAGGGCTGTAGTTTAGACCGAACCGATGACAGGGGGGGCCGGATTGAAAAATCCGGCCCCCCTTTTTCTGGGCACCATTGACGATTGACGCTTTTCAGAAGGAGGCATCTGTGGAATACGATGTGAAGGATATGAAGTT
>CXWL01013970.1_pt1 | contig 15443 bp, 12 predicted proteins | sample 590931 | NCBI WGS metagenome assembly CXWL01 (sample SAMEA3498368, study PRJEB10139) | groundwater metagenome | biome: water well; material: biofilm material | place: Germany | collected 2015-04-27 | reverse complement strand
TCGCGCACGCCTCTGCCCTAAGCGCGAGCATTGTCAGGCGCCTTCGCGAGGATCACGTGTTCAACACATGCCGCGCCTGACGCAAACACGCCAAGCTCACGCAGAAATGCCCGTGCTCGCGACGCCGAAATCCCCTTCACGCGGCACTTCAGAACAAATGCGCCAGCCTGCGGGTTTACCGAGAGCGCGTGCAACTCCGCGCCGACCTCGGACAAACGCTGCAAAATGGAAACCGAGCTCCCCCAATCACGCAGCGTCAGCAGCAATTCATGCTGCATTTCCAAACCAGGAAGACAGAAGTCGTCTTCGTCGTTGTCAACGGGGAGAGGATTCGATGCCTCGTAAGCCATGCGCGTACGCCTTCTTCAACACGTTCCGCGACGATGTTGAGGGGCGCTTGCGGGCAGGGAACATCGGCCCGATGGGCCGAAATGCTCCTACGCTTTAGCTGTATTTTTAACGCGCCCGCAAGCTGAGCATCAAATCGGCGCACGCATATGCAAGCACACGCGGCATGAGTTGTCACGCATTTTGTTGCGGTGCGTCAGAATGTACGAGAGAGGCAGGCCAGCCGACGCCATGAGTGAGCAAAAGGATCGGGGGTTTGCGCAATACCCCGCCGGAAGCTTCCCCGTTCTTTCTACAGCCCGCCCTCGCCCGCCGCCGTCGATTGGTCACGCGCGAGCAAGTTTGAGCTTCAACTCGGCAAGCAGATCATCGGCGAAGATTCTCATCTCTGGCGAGTTCTAACAACGGTGTCACAGTGTTGTCAGGCATTCGGTAGGCATGGCGCGATACGATTGGTCCATGAAATCGCGTCATCAAAGACCTAATGAGATCGCGGTGCTTCTAGCGCGCGCTGAGAAGCTCGCCCTCGAAGGACTTACAGCTCGCGAAATCGTGCAAATCCTTGGAGTGGGACGCGCCACCTTGGCGAGGTGGAAATCAAAGTTCAGCGGGGCAAGCGCCGAGCAAATTGAGCGCGTCAAGAAACTTGAGAAACAGAACCGACGCCTGCTTCGCGCGGCGAAGGAGTATCGCGCGGCGTGACTGGATCGAGGCCGCGGAGCAGGCGCTGAAGTTCTTCGTTCTTGCGTTCTAGCTCCTCCGCATAAGAACGAGATCTGCGGACCATCCTGTGATGGCGTTTGCGCGCGCCTGCGGATGTTTGTACTGGGCGCGTGTCGCCCATATCTGCGACACTGCAAACGTCATCAAGCTTACGCACATCGACCTCCCAATCCTCAACCAATACTATCGTCCCGCGACAATCCTGACGTCGAGTTCGCAAGAGCTGGCGGGCGCAAGCGCCCGCCAGCTCGCCGACTAGGGACCACCCAGAATGAAGTCCGCCATGTTGATCACTGAGGTCCCGGCGCCATTCACGCCGATCAGCGTGATCGTGTTGACGCCATCGATTGTGATCAACGTGCTCGGGCCGATATCTGTGATCTGAACTCTGGCCGCGAAGTCCGTAGCCGTGATCCCCAATCCAGAAACATCAAGCATGTCCTGACCGCCTCCTGCCGGGTTGGCGTCAAAGCCGGAGATCGTGTCGGCGCCAAACGCGCTGTTGAACACAAACGTGTCATTGCCCGTGCCGCCATTCATCACGTCATTGCCGAGACCGCCAATGAGGCGGTCTGCGCCGGCGCCGCCGTTGAGGGAGTCGATGCCGGCCCCACCGATGAGTGTGTCGTTGCCGCCATTACCGTTCAGTACGTTAGTGCCATCGCCCGCAGTGATGACATTGGCGATATTGCTTCCATTGCCGGTGAAATCGCCTGCGCCGGTGTATGTTAGATTTTCGACGTTGGTAGCCAGCGTGAAGGTCGCGCTGTCCGTGAAAACAATGTCGACGCCGCCGTTCAGCCCTTCCTGGATCACGTCGCCGGATTGCGCGATGTAAGTGTCGTTGCCGCCACCGCCGATCAACGTGTCGGCGCCCGCGCCGCCATTCAGAGTATCCGCGCCAGCTCCACCTTGGATGCGGTTGTTGAGAGCGTTGCCAACGCCATCAAACGCGCCCGTTCCGGTGAAGGTCAGGTTTTCGACATTGTCCGTCAGCGCATAGGAGGACAATGAAGTTTGAACGATATCCGTCCCCTGGCCTGTCGCCTCGACGACTATGTCGCCAGCGTGATTGACGACATAAGTGTCGTTGCCTCCACGCCCGATGAGGAAGTCTGGTCCCGCCGACCCAGCCAGCGTGTTGGCGCTGTTGTTTCCGTAGGCGACGAGCCCTTCGGAAACGACGGACTCCGCCTGACCATCCCCGTCCGTGTAGCTGGCGACCACGCGATAGCGTGTTTGGTTTGCGCCAGTCGGAAGTGGCGGCAGGAATGTGAGACCCGCGGCGACGGCGGTCCATGCGCCGTTGTTTGTTGAGCGTTCCCAAGTATAGGTGACCGCGCCCATTCCATCGCGATCGACGAGGGCGTTGGACGCGGAGAGTTCGCCGGTTGTCGGGTTACGCGCGATCCCTAGTGTCCCGGTGGGAGCATGGTTGAGCGTGGGTGAGAGCACCATCGTCTGATCGGCAAACAAGAGGTTCTCGACATCGCGGACGATATCGCCTGCCGCGGTACTGTCGATGCCGCGCCGATCAACCACACGCACCAGCGACCAATCAGCAGCTGCCGATATATCCTCGATCGCGTAATCCGAGAGATTTCCCGAGAACACCGCCGTATCAACGCCTGCGGCACCATTGTCGCCAAGAATGTGGCCGAGCGGCTCCCCGCCACCGAAGTCAGGACGCGCCTCGCCATACTGGGTGACGCTCGTGTAGGCGCGATCATCAACCTGCAGCGCGTTGTTCACGACAACGCTGTCGCCAACAATGTAGTCGTCGCCGCCAAGACCGACGAGCGTGTCATTGCCGCCGCCACCGACCAAGAGATTGTTGAACCCGTTGGTGCTGATCGTGTCCGGGCCAGCGCCGGTCAAGGTATCGTTCAAGCCGGTGCCGACTAGACCATCGATGCCGGTGTAGGTGTCAAGCAGTCCACCCGTGCCATTTTGATTGCTCGTGTGGAGATTGGCGGTGATCGCAACCGACACATCCTCGTACGAGGCAACGTCGAAGCCGATATCGATAGCCACCGGACCGCCGAAGAAGTCCGCGCCACCGTCGCCGTTGAGACGATCACCGTCATTGGCTGCCGGCCCCAATCCGCCTTCGAGCAGATCATTGCCTTCATTGCCATTGAGGTGGTCGTCGCCCACGCCGCCGCGTAACCAGTCGTTGCCGGCGCCGCCCCAAACTTCATCGACACTATCGCCGCCTTCGACATAGTCGTTTCCGTTGTTGCCGAAGATCACATCGGTGTCGCCATCGCCGAAGACAGCGTCGTCGCCGTCGCCACCCATGAGTTCGTCGATGCCGTCGCCGCCATGAATTTCGTCATTGCCGGCGCCGCCGAACACCGTGTCGAGCACGCCAGGTCCAGCAAAAATTCGATCGTTGCCTGCACCACCATCGATGAAGTCATCGTTCTCATCGTCGTGGATGGTGTCGTCGCCCTCCCCGCCATAGAGGTGGTCATTGCCTTGACCGCCCTGGATTTGATCGTTGCCTGCGTCGCCATAAACGGTGTCGTCGCCGAGGCCTGCGATGAGGAAGTCGTTGCCGTCGTTCCCGGCGATCACGATGTGACCCGTGGAGGCAGGCGCCTGGCTTCCATCAAAGAACGTGATGACGTTCTGGGACGCGTCGAAGAAGTTGTTGTCGCCATCCAGAATGAAGCGGCCATCTTCGCGGATGAAGATGTCGCCGTTGAGGTGTTCAAGGCCAGTGGCGCGCTGCACGAGGTCAGTGAACTGGTTCAGGATGATCTCGTCGCCCAGGTCCATACCCATGGGCGTACGGTGCAGATAGTAGAAGCGATCGCCATCCTGCATCCGTTGAGCGAAGTCGAGGATAATGTAGCTGAACGTCGTACCCAGAGGTCCGTCGAAGAGCGGTCTTTCCGCCAGACCACCGATCCAAAGATCGATATCCCAGAAGCCTTGGTTGGCGCCTTGGAACGACCAGGTTCCGGTCCCAGAGTCGTAGACCGCATGTCCCTCCATGAATTCTCGCGCCGCCGCGTGATCTGCGTGCAAGGGGTCGACATAGGCGTCCAGCACTGCTTGTGCCGCGGCGCGGACATCCGCGACCGTTGCCGTGCCAGCGTCGTAGGCTGCGCGCGCCGCAACAATGGCATCGCCAAACGCCTCACCGCCACGCGCATAGGAAGCGATGAAATTGACCAACGACCCAGCATTGCGCAGGTGTGAGCCGAAATCGGCCCAACTCACGTACGGCGCTAGCGCCCCACCATTGGTGTTGTTGCCGTACAAGAGTTGCCCGTCATAGATCGTCTGACGCAACTCATTCAGGGTTGGCAAACCCACATCCCGACCGCGTGCGATGTTGATCGCGGCGAGATCTAGCGGGCGGCCAACAAGCGATTGCTGCAACGCCGGCGTCAAGAACTCGTCCACCTCATTGCCAAGCGTGCTCACGAGTGCCTCAGTAAGCGCCGCGGGTCCGTATTGCGCATAAAGGCCAGGATTGAGGAACGCTTGCAGCAACGGGATTGCGTCCGCGCTTCCGTCCGTTGGGTCCGTCACCGTCACCGACTCTGTCAGCATCGAGTGACCGAGGCGGAACACCGCCTGGCTGAACTCGAGCGACACGCGCATGTCGATGTCGGCGGAGTAGGACACGAACTCCGGCAGCGCGCCGTAGAGCGCCCCGACATATTGATCGATGGCGATGTGGTTGTATTCGCTCTCGTTGATCAGGCGCGCCGCGAGGAACAGCATGTTTCCGTTCCAGTCGAGCGCGTCGATCTCCACCTGAGTGGCAGGAAGCGTCGCCACCGGCGTGTCAAGCCAACTATTCAACGTGGCAAGGTCATTTTGCCCGAGGATGCCCGTCTGAATGTTCTGGATCTGATAGTTGTGTTCCTCATGGAAGACATGGTGCACCGAAGTCAGGAAGGTGTTTTCGTTCACCCGACCATCGCCGGACACGTAGTGATCGTTCAACGCCGCGGCGCCAGGACCGCCCGCCATGTCCAACAGGAAATTCTGATTGGTGCGGAGCACATTGCCATCCGCGTCACGCATGAAGGGATCGGACGCCATGGCCGGACCGGTGTATTGCGCCGTGGTCCACAGCGTGCCGTCCGGCGTGAACAGCAAATTGCCAGTCGCGTCGGTTCTGATCATTGGCGCATTGAAAACGTCGCTATCACTCAGAACGATGCCGATATTTAGGGCGTTGTTCTTCATGTCCAGAACGGTAGCGAGACCGCCATCGACAACGCCGTCGCCGTTCATGTCGCGTTCGCTGGAAATCAAGCGGCCGGTTGCGGTCCCGTCTGCTGCGTACTGCCGCAACAGCGCATTGACCGAAGCGTGGGAGCCGTACGTCTGGCTCTGGTCGATAAGGGGACCGGTGTTGTTGTTGTAGATGGGCGCGATGCCAGCATTCAGAACGCCGCCCGTGAAATCGGTGTCGGGATTGGCAAGGTTTGCGCGAGGCACCAACATGACATTGGCGCCGCCCGGAACATAAAGCGGATCGCCCGGCTTAATCTCGATTTCGATGACGCCATTCGCACCCTTTTGGATGAAGTCGAGCCCGTGGTCGAAGAACTGCCCGAATGCGACAAACCATTCATTGTATCTGCCGCCGCCTAGCACGCCGCCGTTCGCTACAAACCCGGTATCGAGCGTGACCAAACCTGCGCCGTTGAAGATCTGCGTTTGAAACGTCGGGCCGCCCGCCGCCAAAATCGCCTCAAGCGCTGCTGGATTGGCATTCGGTCCCGACGTGATCATCGACGAGATCAGACTTGATATGAGACGCGGGCTGCTGTCGGAAACGTTGTTGTCCGCTACGGTAACGACGCCATCATTGTTGTTGTCGATCCCATAACGGTAAGGCGCATCCGGCCCTGTGGGATTGTACATAGCCGGTGACAAACGCAGAAACGGTTGATCTGCTTGTCCCCACCAAGCGTGCACACTATCCGCGCCGCCAACCAAGTTGTTGTTGTGACCAGAGACTTCGCGCAATCCGCGCGGATCAAGCGCGTTCGTAAGTTGCGAATAATCTGTTCCGATCGTCACCTGTTCCAAAAGGAACGCGAGATCGCTCGCGGTAAGGCGGAAATTGCGCGGCATGACATCCCCCACACTTCATTGGCCATCCCTTCTGGATGACCGTGAGGTAAAATGTTGCGCACTCGAGATGTCGGAGCTCTGAACTCACAATAACAAAACCGTTATACGTGGAATACGCGTTCCGGAACGAGGACGCCGCTCGCCGCTTAGGCGTGTTGCAAGGTGTTGGGACCGAACAGAGGCAGGACAATCGTCGCCCGCGTGCCGGCCCCAAGTTCGCTTTCCAACGTGACGTGACCGCCGTGCAGATCCACGATACTCTTTGTGATCGCTAAACCCAGTCCGACCCGCCCCCCTGACGCTCGCTCCTGCTCGGCGCGATAAAATCTGTCGAACACGTGGGATAAATGATCGGCGGCGATGCCCTCTCCCGTGTCAACGACTTCAACGCGCGCAACCTCACCCTCCTGCCGCGCGCTCAGCGTAACACTCCCTCCTTTGGGGGTGTGTGCGATCGCGTTGGCGACCAGGTTGGATACGGCTCTCTGTACCAACGCTCGATCGGCGCTGATCGCGACCGACTCCGCCGGTTCCACTCTTAGTGAGACCCCCGCTTCGCTGGCGCTGGCCTCAAACACGGCTTCGATCGCTCGCAGTTCCGCCCGCAGATCAACCAATTGCCGCATGATCGTTGTCTGCCCGCTGGAAGCACGCGCGAGAAAAAGCAGACGCTCGACAAGCGTACTTAGCTCACGGGAGTTTTCCTCCCATTGAGCAATAAACTCTTCGTACTCCTCCCGCGTGCGTTCGTGTTGCTGGGCGACGTTGAGACCGAGGAGCATTTTGTTGAGCGGCGTCCGAATCTCGTGCGCGACGTTGTCTGCGTAGTTCTTTAGGCCCTGGTAAGCCAGCTGAAGGCGCGCCACCATCGCGTTGAACTGACTTGCCACCAAGTGAAGCTCTGCCGTCATCCCATCGGTGTCGATACGTCGGTCAAGATTGTTTTGATCAATGCGTTTGACGTCGTCGGCAATCTTTTCCAGCGGCGCAAGTAAGCGGGAAAAATGATAGGCGCTGAGCAGCCCCGAGCCGAGCATCGCCACGAGCGCAACCGCCGCGATCAAAAAGCCGAAGCGGCTGAGGACGACCTCATCCAACGTCGTGTCAATCGCCACCTGCACAACACTGCTACGCGCAACACCGTCGACTACGATCGGCGCCCGCCCGGTCATGATTCGAAATCGATGACCAGCGAGCCCCTCAATTGATGCGCGCCGCAAGCCGACCGCGCGGGGCGCGGGAAAATTTGCGGCAGGGATGACAGACGCCATATCAGGCGTCTCCTGCACAACAGCGCCATCATCCATCAGCACACGGATGTAGATGCGGCGTGGCCCCTCCATATCCTCGCTGACTTCGTGGCCCAACCAATAATCGCGCTCACTCTCCGAATTCAGCAACCCACGCACCGTGAGGTAACGCTTCTCCATGGTTTGATCGCCAACCCAATTGGATTGCGCGATGAGCCCCCAATAGAGCGTTGAGCAGACTCCCACGATCAACAACAGGAGCGCTATCAATTGCCAGCGAACCAATTTCGCGAGTAGCGAGTTCGTGTTGGTCACCGCTTCGACTGCGGCTCGCGTGGCGCGCCTAGCGAACAACATAGCCACGACCGCGTATCGTGTGGATGAGTTTGCGCTCGTAGCCGTCATCGACCTTCTTACGCAGCCGGCCGATGTTCACCTCAATGACGTTGCTATCGCAATCAAAGCTCATGTCCCAGACATGTTCGGAAATGAAGGTTCGCGAAAGCACTTCACCTTGGTGGCGAACCAACAACTCAAGGAGTTGATACTCCTTCACGCTCAGCTCGATGCCGCCATTGCGCCGCGTCACGGTGAGGCGCGCTGGATCAAGCATCAAGTCCGCAATGCCGAAGGAGGCCGGCTCACCTCTGCCACGCCGCCGCAGTAGCGCGCGCACGCGCGCCAGAAGTTCGTCGAACGCAAACGGCTTAACCAAGTAGTCGTCGGCGCCCAAAGATAGCCCGCGCACGCGATGTTCGACGGACTCGCGTGCCGAAAGGATCATGGTGGGCGTCGTGCGATCTCTTTCCCTGAAACTGGCTAGAACCATCCAGCCATCCAGCGTTGGCAGCATGATGTCGAGGATGAGTGCGTCGTAGTCCGACGAAATAGCCATTTGCAGCCCGTCCAGGCCATCGGTGCACGCATCCACGACGAAGCCTGCCTCGCCGAGCCCCCGGCGCAGCAACTTTGCTGTCTGTTCGTGATCCTCAATAACGAGAAGGCGCACGAGGTACTCCTTGCCTCCGAGGAGCACCATCACGTTGCGCCAAGCGCCTGGATTCACCGGTGGCGTGTGCGACTTCTAGCAAGGCGTTCCCCATTGGGGTTTTCGACGGCATTCAGAGACATGTGAAACGCTGGCGAACTTGCAAATGTAATGCCGACGCGCCGACGAGGCCGCAAGCGGGCCGATGTGGACATCGGATCGCACTGTTGCTGACACCGTTGCACGCCTCCCCGCATTGCGACGAAGCTGATCCGGTGCACGCGGTGGCCGTCAAGCGCGCGATGAATCGCGAGGCGAAGGTGTTCCCGGCTTGGTTTCCCGGCTTCCAGGCCTCTCTAGCGCCTGCATGCTGCCAACCGTTCGCTGCAGCCCCGCCCAAGGCGCTAGCGTCGCGACTCCCTCGGCCACCGCCACGCAAGGGCAATGATGCCGAGCGTGATGATGATCTCCAGCACCACGACGATCTTGTAGAACAGGTACGGTGAAGTGAGGGTCAACACTTCAATTGCGGTATAGGCCGCACCGAGAATAACATTGAGCCATCTAGAAATCTGGCTAGGCAAAAGAACCGACAGGGCGATCATGAGGGCCGCGATCGCGAGCATGAGCGATACGCCCACCATCACAGACTCGGTCGCCACGCCAAGCGGGCCGAGCCGGCCAGCCGCCATCCCCTCAATTTGTTCAGGCATGTAGAGCATGAAGTAGTCGTTGTAGATGTATAGAAACATCAACGACGTCCACATGAGAGCAAGCTTGATCGCGGTGGTCGCGGTAGTGACAGGCATGATGTGACCCTTAGCTTTCGTTGGACACAGGCGATGATCGCGCTCGCCAAAGCGAGCGGCGGGCGCCGAACACAAGAAGCCAAAACGCCATCAAGATTTCGGCAACACGTGGGGCGGCGAACACGGCGGGCCAGATGCTCTCTCGATACCCATCCATAAGCAGGCGCGCCGCGAAGTGCGCGACATAGCCGAGCCCCGCCAGAATGACTCCGGCGCCCAACAGTCGCGGTATGAACCCGGACCGGATCGCCAGAACGCCGAGCGGCAAGAGCCAGAGTCCCCAAGGCAAGCTTTGCAGGAAGAGGCCGGCCCGGTAACGGTCATAAATTGCGACAAGGGCCTCGGCGGAGCTGGCGACATGGCCCGCTTCCACGATGCGCTGGATCTCGACCAGGGCCGCGAGGTTGGTGAACCCAAGCGGCACGCTGATCAACACGAGCATTGCCATGATCGTCGCCGCGGCCGCCTGCACAGGACGCAAGAGCGCATGAAGCGCCAAAGCAAGACAACCGAACGCGATGTAACAGGTCGCCTCGGCTAGGATTGCTACGCGCAGCAGCCAATCTTGGGCCGCGACCGCAGCCGCGAGCGCCTGAGGCGTATCACCCACAAAGATGCGGTCGGGTGCGACGCCGAGGCTAAACGTGCCGGTCACGACGACGACAACGTAAAGCAATCCCGCCCAGCGAGCTTGCCAATGCTGCGCCGAAGGCCCCTCGGGCGTGGCGGCCATGCCCTTCCGTTCGTTCAAACCGTTCGCCTGATTGTTGTCGAAACCGACGGCTACCGCAGAAGGAATCCTGTATCCATCGCCGCGCGTCTCAGGCATTTGGCTTTTCGTTGCACCATGGCTCATATCGCGACTTCGCCGACTGTATCTGCGGGCTTTGCTCACGCGTTTGCCGAGTTTGCCGTCGCGCGCGGGGCAAGTCTCACGCCGCTTTTGCGCGCCGCGAACTTGCACCAGAAGTCCTGGTCCGATCCCGACGCCCGTGTACCGCTGGACGCCTTTCAGGCGTTGGTCAGGGCCGGAAAGGTTCAGACCGGCGACCCAGCCCTGCCCCTGGAATTCGGCGCGGCGACAGACTTGCGTCATTTCTCCATTGCAGGACTCATCGCTCACAATGCGCCGAGCATGGCGGAGGCATTGCTTCAACTGAACCGGTACGGCCGCTTGGTGGCTGACGTCGAAGGCGTGGGCGACGGTCCCCGATTTGATATCCGGCTAGAGAACGGGCAGCGTTGGATGATCGATCGCCGCGCGAACCCGAACGCATTTCCCGAGCTTACGGAATCCACCTGGTCACGCTTCATCTGCTGGACGCGTCACGCGTTTCCACACTTGACCTACGCACTCGCTGCTCAGGTGACGCATGCCGCCCCGGCGCATGCTTCAGCCTATGAACGGCTGTGGCAGATACCTGTACAATTCTCCAAATCCCGCAACGCGATCCAGACGACGCTCGACTTCGACAACGCATCGGTGGCGCCGCAAAATCGCTATGCCTTTGGCGTTCTCATAGCCCGCGGCGAGACTTTGCTGGAAGAGTTACAGCGCCAAACGACGATGCGTGGGCAAGTGGAGTCGCTCATCCTCCCGCGCTTGCATACGGGCATGGTCGGCGTTGATCTGGTGTCCGCGCTGATGCAGACCAGCCGCCAAACCCTCTATCGCGCGCTCAAAGCTGAGGGTGTGACGTTTGCTCAGGTGTTGGATGAACTTCGATGCCGCATGGCGCTTCAATATCTAGAGGGTCGCAAGGCATCGGTGAACGAGACCGCCTACCTTGTCGGTTTCTCCGACGCCTCGACCTTCTCGCGCGCCTTCAAGCGCTGGACAGGACGCGCGCCGAGCCGAGCAACAGATCACGCCAGCGCCCAACAGAAGCCACCCTTGCGCAACGAGTGACGACGCTTCGTACGCGCCCGAAGGAATGGTGGGCGCGACAGGGATCGAACCCATCTACGCCATGGCGCTCAATCGATTGGCCGGAAATGTGCCGAAGTACGTGGCCAGACCCTGCGAAGCAAGCCGATCACGTTCGCCACCGCAAACAGCGCGAGATGCGAAAGATAGCGGAACCACATCCAACGAACTCTCACCTCACTCTCATGCCACAAATCCAAGGTGTCGTGCGTTACGTACGGAAATCCAGGATCCGATCCTCAATCGTTTGGCGTCCGCGACACGTCCCGATGCCGCGCCACTGCAGTCATCGGGTCACAAGTCAGGACAAGGCGCTTCAGTTGCAATTGGAGATGCAGCCTTGTCTCGAATGCAAAAATCATTGCGAATCAAGTCGCATTCCAACCTCCTGCTCATTGGTCGTAAAAGTACGCGTCCCTCACCGCTCCATCGGAGTTCGCGAACCATATCTCCATAGTTTCTGGAGGGCGGGACACACCGGTCAAACCTCCTCGCGGAGACGCGCTTCCCGCGGGAGCCAACTCAAAGACATTCCAGTCGCCGCCTTCATACCGATATGCATCTTGCAGTGAACCGTTTGGCGCGACCCACCAGATCTCCATCGCGTTGGGTCGCCGCGAAATCGCAGCGATGCTGGCGCCCGGTTGCGCGGCGCCGCGCGTAGCGACGCGGTCCCGCCTCCAATGCCCGCCATCACGCCAATCGGCGCTTTCAATTGAACCCAGTGGCCCAACCCACCAAATTTGCGCAGCGCCGTTTAGTGGTGAGAGCGCCGCAATACGCGTTCCGATTGCGGCACTGTCTTCAGTGGCGATCTGATCGCGCACCCATCCAGGAAACCCTTGAATGTAATTGGCGTGTTCAATCGACCCCTCTGGACCAACCCAAAAGAGACTAATCCTCTCCGGCGTCGGCGACAGCGCCGCGATGCCGCCGGTGCTATCCGCTGAACCACCCGGTGCAATCTGGTGCCGCGTCCACCGCTGGCCTTCGTACCAAAATGCGCCTTCAACTGAGCCGCCAGGCCCAACCCAAGCGACTTGCATCGCGCCTGGTTGATGGGCGACCGACGCAATCGCACTACCCGGCGCTGCGCTTGGATATGAGTACGAGTTGGAACTGCGCTCACGGCGCCTGGAAGTTCGGTGCGAGGCGGTTTTCGTCGCGCACCTGCTCGCGGCGCGGCGGCGTCACGCACACGGTGTCGCCGTCGAAGGCCTCGCGCCAGACATAGCCAGAGAAGCAACTCGCTGGTCCCCAGGCGCCGTTGGGGTCGACGCGCGACGACGCGGTGGCGTTCTCTGATTGCGCAAGCTCATGCGCTTGTGTCGTCACGCACACCGGATCGGGAATACGCGCCATGCGCCACGTGTACCCTTCAATGCACTGACGTGGACGTTGCCGCTCGGGGGTCACGCGCAATCCCGAGCCTGCCGTGACGCGCGAGGGCGCCGGTTCTGGCGTGATCCGGGTGTTCGCACCTGCTGTAACATCGCCGCGCGAAGGCACTGGGGCTGGCGGCAAGCTATTGGCGAGAGGCGCCATGGCCCGCTCGGTAACATTCTGTCTGATAACAGGACGCGGCACGCAGATGAGACCAATACGATCAACATACGCGCCTGCGGCGCCGTAGATGCCGACCGCGAAGTCGCCATCGTGGCACTGGAGTCTTTCGGCCAGATCCATGTCTAGATTGTACGTGGAGCCATAGCCGTCTTCGCGGTTATCACGATCGATGCGTGTGGTCCCAAACTGACGATTGAAAACGCTCGTGGTGGACTGAAGACCTTGCACCGAGGCACAGTCCAAACTGAGCATGGCAATGTTTCGATGTCCGCCTGGTACAATTTCGACTGTTATGGCGGCGACCGCCGAACGCGGATCGCAGCGATCCTCGGCGAGGCTGCCACCGCGACCGCCCTGCATCGGACCCGTGCCAGGAGGAAGGAAGGAATTGCTGGTTGTGTCCCAACGCGCGCACAACGGTGCGACGGCATCGACCCAGTCGCCGGAACGAGCTTGCACGCCGACGAGATAATCCCCCTCCGCACAAGGTAATCTGAATGCGCCGCCGCCCGGGCCGCCCCAAACGTCTGACTCATAGTCCTGGGCGATGGCGTTTGGCGCCAGTCCGAAGCCGAGGGCGGCGACCAAACAAAACAGAATTGAACGGGCGCGTGGCATTGTGCTCTCCTTCATGCGAGACGGGAGATCGATGCCTTTGACGCAGCCCCTCCGCTGGACTTCTGCTGNNGACTTCTGCTGTCCGGAAGCTGGACTTCCATCGGACTTCGGGCTGACCCGCCATGAGTGACGATCTCCAAGCGCTTGATCTGGCTGCCATTCCCGATTTCGAGCTCGGACCGTTGCGCGTCAGCCCTTCCAGTTGCCGCGTCTATGACGGCAGCACAGAAGGATCGGTCGAAGCGCGCGTAATGGCGGTGCTGGTGACGCTGGCGCGCGCAGCGCCGAGGACGGTTACGCGCGACGAACTAGCCGCCGCCTGCTGGGGCGGGCGCATCATCACCGACGACGCCATTTCACGCGCAATCGCGAAACTGCGGGCGCTGTCCAGGCGTCGCACGCCACCAGCGTTCACAATCGAAACGGTGACTAAGGTCGGCTTCAAGCTGGTAGCAGCCAGCGCGGGGACGGCGCCTTTTCCGACGACGGCGTCGGGAGGTCTCGCCTCGTGGCGCCAATGGGTATTCCTGGCGGCGGGCTTGGTGGGCTTGATCGCGGTCGCGACAATCGCGCTCAGGCCCGCGCCACCGAGACAAACCTATGTGGCGTTCGCGTCTCTCGAACGACGCGGTCCAGAGCTGGATAGGCTGTCAGGTCTTACGCGCGATGCAGTCTTCCGCATGGCGAGCGCTTCGGGCATCGCAATGCTGGAAAACGGGACAAATGGCGGGGCCCCCGCCGAATTCTCCATCAGCGGTGCACTCGATCGCGACGGCGCACGCCCAACAGTGACATTGCGAGTGACGGACGCAAAGTCCAACGTGNNGTCCAACGTCGCGCTCTGGTCGCGCACCTTAACCGGCGACGACGACGGCGAGCCCGCATTGGCCGATACTGCGGCGGCACGGAGCGTTGAAGCCTTGCGCTGCGCGCTGGGCGAACGCCAACGAGAACGACGGCAAATTCCGGCGACAACATTGGTGCTTTATTTCAACGTCTGCGATGCGGCGACGATCGGCGATTTCGAAGGCATGGTCGACGAGGGACGCGCTCTGGTCGCCGTCGCGCCAAACAGCGCAACAGCAGCTGCGCTATTGGCGAATGCACTTGCCGGCGCCGCCACAATGACACGCGCGCCCGCGGAAGTCGTCGCGCTGCGTGGTGAGGCAACAGAAGTCGCCCGTCGGGCGCTGAGGCTCGACCGGCGTCAGCCCCGTGCGTACTTGGCGCTCGCGAGCGCGCTGGACGCGCCAGACACGTGGTTCGAGCGCGAGCGTTTGCTGCGGCGTGCGCTGGCGGTTGATCCGAATTTACCTGCGACGCACGACACCTATGTCCATTTGTTACGCCAAGTTGGACGCTGGCGCGAAGCGTTGGATATGAGCACACGCCGAAACACAGGCGAACGCACGAGCGCATTGCCCCTGCTGGCGCTCTTGCAAGCGTCTCAAGGTGATGTGAACAGCGCCTATGCGACGGTGGATCGCTTCGCGCGCATCTACCCATCGCACTCGCCGCAATTACGATGGACCATCTTAGTATGGTGGGACACCGCTGAGCGCGCGCGTCGGCTAAATCGAGTCTGGGGCGCAAGTATGCCCCCGAACTCTGTTGCGTGTTTCGATGCGCTCTTTGCGCGTCTGCCTGCACCAAGCAACACAGCGGCGCTGCCGTCGCAATGCCGGGACTTCGACGAGCACTGGCAAGCGCGCATGTCGGCGCGGCTAGGCAATGTCGATGCTGCGCTAGATCTGCTCGGCGCGCCAGAGAGACGTGAGGTACGCTCGACGACCACTCTCTTCTATCCGGAGATGGCAGCGGTGCGCGCTGATCCCCGCTTCGTCGAACTCGTGCGTAACAACGGTCTGCTCGAATACTGGAGAAGTAGTGGCAAACACCCGGATTTTTGCGCAGCGGAAGCGCCGCCGCCGGTTTGCGAAATGCTCACTCACTGACTGGAAGTCACTCTGGTGCAGCAAGCTTGGCGAAATCGCGAATGTCCGCAACGGACCACGCGCAGGCCGACGCCCCCCATTTCCCGAGCGGCCTAGCCGTTACAATCGAGCCAATCACGATGTTGCGCGTGCGAGGGCTCGACATCGCCG